>Ga0182004_10005432_pt1 | contig 10381 bp, 12 predicted proteins | sample Sormic07211540_1_FD_120479 | JGI IMG/M metagenome (GOLD analysis project Ga0182004, IMG submission 120479) | Endophyte microbial communities from Sorghum bicolor roots, Mead, Nebraska, USA - 072115-40_1 MetaG | ecosystem: Host-associated > Plants > Roots > Unclassified | place: USA: Nebraska...
AAAGTGATATAGTGTCAAAATCCAAAAAAATTTAGATCGTCTTCTTCTCATTGCAGGCTTTGTTTAATTTACACAAAAAACCAAAAACTTTTCAAAATTCTTCGTTACCTTGAATCTTGCGACACATGTATGAAACACTAAATATAGACGAAAATAAAAACTAATTACACAATTTAAATCGTGAGATAAATCTTTTAAATATAGTTAGTCTATGATTATATAATAATTACGAAATGAAAATGAAAATACCAAAAACTAAAAAATTTTGAGAACTAAACAAGGCCTCATATGTAATAATAGCTATGAATCACTAGCTCATTGTCCATTGGTCGTTCAAGTACTAGATCACCACGTTCTGCAATTAGTTTTTGTTTTCGTCTATATTTAATACCTCATGCATGTGCCGTAAGATTTGATGTGACGGAGAATTTTGAAAACTTTTTTTTTAAACAAGGCCGAACTACAGAGTAGTCGATCAACTGGTACGGCAAGAAGGCCGTAGCACCAAACCGTAACGGCCCAGCGCAACGTGACAGACACGCTCCCAGGGGCGGGCCAGTTTGGGCGGGTTGCCACTGGTGGGCCTGGCCGGCCTGCGGTAGCATCACCACCCCATTCCCCCGGTCCATATATCTGAGCCTGAGCTACGCCACCGGTAAGAACGCCGACGAGTTCGCCGACATGGGCAACCCACCCCAGTACTTCAGCTAGACGACAAAACGCGCCGGCACCGAGGTTGGAATATTTCCAATCTTCAGCTGGTACTTCAAATGTTCATTCTGATTTAAAATCTTATGAACGTAGGAAAAAAAAATACGGCCAGCGAAGGCTCTCTTCGCCAAGGCCTTGTTTAGTTCCCAAAAAATTTTGAATTCTCCATCACATCGAATCTTTAAACGTATGCATGAAATATTAAATATAGACGAAAATAAAAACTAATTATACAGTTTAGTCGGAATTGACGAGATGAATCTTTTGAGCCTAGTTAGTCCATAATTCGATAATATTTATCAAATACAAACGAAATTGGTACTATTCATATTTTACAAAATATTTTGCAAGTAAGCAAGGCCCAAGTCTTTTCAACGCCGGTTCGTTGCAATCGAACACACACGATCTAAAGCCCTTCTATCATCTTTTTGTTTGAGCTTATCCGCTGAATCCGCTAGTTATTTAGTGGTATTTTTCTTTAACAATAAATTAGTTAATAATATTTTCTATCCTGACTTATCAACCAAATGAATAGGACATGACGTCATGAACAAAATAGAAAATGATCAAGTCGGCACGCTGTCATAGCACGGCGTGACGAACAAAAGATAAAAAAAAGCCAGCGATCAAGGGACGCTCGCTTCCAAAAGTATATTGTAATTATATTCATGTTTTTGGTGCAATTATTTCTCTGAAGTAGCCAAGATGAATTCCAAAGATATAACGGAACTCGACTACTTCCATCCACTTCAAATAAAGGTATCAAGTTATGCACATGCATGGTCACTTGGATATGTATTTCAATATAATCGATATCACACCCATCAAAAAAGAATATCAATTAATTTCTAGTTGGTCAAAATGCGTCACATTCATCGAGGGTGGATGAACACACAAAGGAGCGTAAGCAGAAAAGGGAAAGAGAAAGATTTGCATCAGTGTCTAAAGAGAGAAGGAATGAATTGAACAAAAAGCGCCGTGAATCATACAAATGCAGAAAAGGTAATGCAACTTTGAGTATTATGATTACAGTACACACCGATGACCATGGTTTCTTATCTTTAGTTCTACAGTGGGTTATTAAAATGCATGTGGTTCACGTCTAGAAGTCGTTAACCCTATAATACTTAGAAATCAGAAATCAGGCTAATACTCTCCGTACTCACCATTGTCGACGTGGTGGCATCTGAGACGGCGACGACGGCGAGTGGGTCACCGTGCAGCCCGTCTGCGACGCCTTCATCGTCAACGTCGGCGACCAAGTCCAGATAACTCCATCGGTCGGGTTACTCGTTGCTCGCCGGGGATGTGACGAGTTTCCTGGCCGCGATGGCTCTCGTATCGATTGCGCCATCGATACGGAGGGCACTATGGCAGATCACGGCGAAGGAACCACTAGCTCCCGATCATGGCGTCTTGGGCAAATTCTGGGATCCTGACTCCGATTCGGAGTGCGAGGACCTGGTGATGCAGAAACTCTCACACGCTGCGTCGCCATCACCCCTCCGATCCAGCAGCCCGCGTCAACCTCTTCGATCCATCATGAGATGATCGCGAACACATTGCATCGTCAACCACCGCTTCCAGCTACGACACCGCCATCCCCAAAGGCAGTCCGTGCATCGTGGAAGGGGCAATGGAAGGGACCTCTTCCGCCGTGACGTATCACACCGACGGCAAAGCTAGGCGACTTCATCCTCTCAGCGCTGCAGAGAGGGTCGCCAAGCGGTGGTGGCTGGCCTCACAGCCATGTTCGTCATGCCGCTGAACGGGATCGTCGCACTGGCTGGGGCGGCGCTCGAGATCCTAAATCAACGGGAATTCAAACTTCAAGACCGCGAACCGGGGTGTCTGAATCAGATCCTACCCGGCTTGGACACCCAAACGGACCGAACCGGACCAGGAGCGCCACGCAGGAGGCAACGCATCGGAACACCTTGACCCTTGACGTCGCGTGCCATACAGCCACACGACCAAGCCCTATCGCGACATCGGCTCTCTGTGGACCTAAGCGTCAGCGGATAGACATCTCCTCCTTCCACACCGCCGCCGCCCAGGTGCTCCACGTCGCTGCCCCGGTGCTCTCTTATCAGGATGCCTCATGGCCGGGAACCACGGCTCTTAAGGACGCGCCATCACCGGCCGCCGTGCGTAGGAGCATTGCCGAGGCAAGGGGAGCGGCCCTCCTCCCGATGCCAATGGTCGTGATCGCGGTGGCCAGCGACATGGCCGGGGCACGTGGGGGGATCTTTCCCTGCTAGAGGCGACCCTGGCCGCGGGGATCCCCCTCGGTCGGGCGCTGTAGCGATTGAAGGATGAGGCCGTGGGGTGCCCCTCCATTGGTCAACAATGATGCTAGACGTGGTCACAGCCGAGGGGGCCCCAGGGCCACCGCCAACGCCAACATAGCGGCGCCTCAGGACATGGCTGAGAATGCCCCTGGGCATAATGGCGCACGGGGGGGTGTGCATAGGGCGTCGGGCACCGGCCACAAGGCGGTGGTCGTAGTCACGGCGTCAACACCGGCGCCAACTTTGACAGCCCCGAGAGCGTCTTGGATGATGAACAAGGCAAGCAGAAACGAAAGTGCAAGGAACAACCTTTGAAGCTAGAATGCAACATATGCACAAAGGAACACTTCACTAACCAGTGTCCGCTGCTTCGAGGCCCGAAACCTACAGTGGCCTATTGCGGCGCTGTTGAGGATGGGATGGGGTTTTTCCAGATCCAAGCAACAAGAAATAATCAAATTGTCATGCCTGCTCTTTCTTTAGTAGCTGCTCTCGTCACTGTGGAGGTGGGCGAGGTATCTGCTCAGTTGCTCCATTCTGAACTGGCCAGGATCATTCCAATTCAGTGGGATTGGGATGTCCAAGCGCAAGGTGCCAAGTCTTTTGTTGTTCCTTTCCCTAGCAAGGAAGAGTTGGAGCGCATGATTGCAATTGGCTCAATCACTACGAAGAACAAAGAGGGCACTATTGTTTTTGCATAGTTCATTGATGATGTCCAATCAATAAAGTTTTGGAGCAGGTCTAGGAAACAGTTACTAATGTTCCTCGAGTGCTGCGGTCCTTTCTTCCTTGGGTTACTAATGTTCCATCATTAGGTCCACTCAAAAGGTGGACATGGTCCACCTCCGGGCAACAGGTCAGGTTCGCATCCAAGTGGTGGTAATGGATGTTAAAAAGATCCCTAAGATGGCTGATGTATGTGCAATTAGTAGTATTTACCGCCTTTACTTTAAACCTGATGAAGTTGTGCAACATGATGCTTCTGACCTTGAGGATGATGACCTATTGGATGATGCTGAAAAGGATACTGATGGGGGAGATCGGGAAATGGAAGACGCGGAGGATCCTGATCCTACTACTGAAAATGATAACAATGGCACGTGTGACAAATCCCCAGCACCTCTTCAAAACATGCCTCCTCAGCAGCAAGCATCTTTGGTGAATAAGGCCTTGGATACGACATGTGAGCAATTGATAGATGAAATCAGTTTCAAGGTCATGCTTGAACTAGAGGATGGGACGGAAGAAGAGTGGACAACCTATAATAATTTTGTTAATTCCCCTAACAAATTTGAACCTTCTTCTGTTTTTTGGTCACCACCACTAGAGGGTGGCGACGATCTTGACGCCACTCTTCACTGCTCAGTGGATGACGACGCTACGGTCCAGGATAGTTTGGGGGGCTCTACATCGCCCACTGCCCCCACGTTGAGCAGCCAGCCTCGACACCGGCCGTGGTGTTCACCATGCCGCCGGGTATTGCCCCCCAGCTTTGGGGGATGCCGCAGAGAGGACTGACGACACTGCCATGCTCATGGGGGACACCCTACTGCCATCTAGTGGCCCTACTTCACCACCACGAGGCACCATCACGTCGGCTGCCCACTCCTCCACACAGCTGAGGGGGAGCACCCTGGCTCTCCCTACTCTCCCTGCTATGCCGACATTGGGGGACACCACAGCCCCTGCTGCTCCCAACACCACTGCGACGCCCATGGGGGCACTAAAAGCATCTCGGCCCCTAATGAGTTTCGGTGATTAATGACAATGTTGATTACTATGACTAACATGTGTTTTGTAGCGACAAAGTCATTTGAGTTAGGTCATGGTAATGGTGATCGATGGACTAAGATGTTCATGCCTACTTGATGGTGGAAATCGTTTTGGTTTCAAAAGAGTTGTTGGACATCGTCAAGACTAGACTAGGTCTAAGTGCCATTTGGAGTTGAAGGGCACTTAGAGTAGTTTAGGACTTTGTTTTCCTTTAAACTATACTATTAAGGGAGGCATTGAATGGGTAGCTTGACCTAGACAACGCTTTAGGTTTAGGTGTGGTGCACACTTGATAAATCTAGAACTAGGTAGCTCAGAGGAAGTACTTAGATCGAGAGAATCAAACTTCATTTTGGAAAGTTCGCAATTCGATGAAGTGTTGATGGTTTAGGAGCACCAGATGCTGGCATCAGACGCTGTAGTGTTACTATTGGCGCGTTTGGTGTATGCTGGAGTTGAGCCAGCACGCCGAGTGCCTAGGTTTAGGCACGAGACGCACGCACCGGAACCTACGGGGCGCGTCCGGTCCCTTACCCACAAAGGGTTGCAAACCAGTTTCTCACCGGACGTAACCTGAGTGAGACACCGGACGATCGTTGGAGCATCTGATGTGAGGAAGATTTACAAGTACAACTAGCCATTAAGGTTGCATCGGACCCTCTGCGAAGTGCGTCCGGTGCAACATCAAACGCGTCCGGTGCACTCGTTTTCTGTGGAATTCGAGTGGCTGGCCCTTGGACTTGATGGGGAGTATTTATACTCCACCTCATCCAAGAGAGGTCTCTTGCCCATTTGTTCAACTGAGAAACACCTTGTGGTGTAAGAGAAAAGCAAGAGGCTAGAGAGGATTGAGAATTGAGTGATTTTTTAAGTGAATCCTTCTCTAATGAGTTCCAAGAGTTCGAATGTGCATCCACCACTCTCTAGTGCCTTGTTTGGGTCAAGTGAGAGTTCTTTGCTTGTTACTCTTAGTGATCGCCATCACCTAGACGGTTCGGTGGTGATTGGAGGCATGAAGACCACCCGAAGTTCTTGTGGGTGGCTCGTGTCAAGCTTGTGAGCGGTTGTGGGCGATTCACCGCGACGGAGAGTCGAAGAATTAGCCTGTAGAGAGCACTTGGTCCTTGTGCGGACCAAGGGGGAGCAAGACCCTTGCGCGGGTGCCCCAACGAGGACTAGTGGAGAGCGGTGACTCTCCGATACCTCGGCAAAACATCGCCGCGTTCTTCTTCCTCTCATCCTTTACATTCTAGCACTTACTTTGTGTACTTTACATTCCTAGTATTGCAATGCTAGAATAGGATTGGAACTAGGTTGCAAAACTTTGGTAGCTCTCTAGAACACACTTTGTCACAAGGATTGAATTGAGGCTTATAGGTAGCTTAAATTTTTAGAGAAGCCCAATTCACCCCCCTCTTGGGCATCTTGATCCTTTCAATTGGTATGAGAGCCTAGTGCTTATAAATTAGACTTCACCGCCTAGAGAAAGATGTCTCATGGGGATGGACCGTCACCCATGTTTGAGGGTGATGACATTCTGTATTAGAAAATACGGATGAAGTCATACCTCGAGGCTTGCGATGTCAAGTGCCTAAAAGCCACGACGGAAGGATTTAATCCTCCGGCTAAGCACACCACTCTTACTCCACTAGAGCAAGAAAACGAGAAGTGGAATACAAAGGCCAAAAAACCACATCTTTAGAGGTCTTTACAAAGACGTGTTTAACTGTGTGTGGAACCACAAGAGCGCCCATGAACTATGTACAGAACTTTGTGCGCTCCATGAGGGATCCAAGAGTGAGCGTGAGGAACGCTTTCACCTTGTCATGCACAAGCTTAATACATTTGAGATGTTTCCTAAAGAAAAGGCTAATGAAATGTATTCTCGCTTGAATGTCACTATAGAGGAGCTAAATGGACTTGGACTCAACAAGATGAGTCTGGCGGATGTGGCGAGGAACATACTATGTGTCCTCCCCATTAACAAATATGGGCACATAGTGACCATGCTTCACCAAGGAGATCTCTCAACCACCACTCTGACATCCATCTTAGGGAAGATCAACGATCATGAGATGTACATGCACATCAACCCCCAAAATAGCTCCTCATCATCGAAGAAAGAGAAGAAGGACTTGGCTCTCAAGGCCTCTCACAAGGGCAAGTCCAATAAGATTGAAGTTGAATCATCAACTTCAAGCGATGATGATGCCACCATTGCTCTTATGGTGAGAAGAACAACAAAGCTGCTTAAGAAGCTCAACAAGAATGGAGTCAACTTTGACTCCAAGAAGAAGAAGTTCTTCACAAATAGCAAGAGAAAGCCCATCTCTGAGATGGATTGCTATAATTGTAGTAAACTTGGTCATCTTGCTCATCAATGTCCTAAACCCAAGAAGGACAAATACAAGAAGAAGAACAAGGAGTAAGATGACTCAAGTGTTGATGAGAAGAATGACAAGAAGTCATTCAAGAAGAAAGGTGGCAAGAAGAAGGAGTACCACAAGAAGAAGAATGGCAAGGCATATATTGTTGGTGAATGGCTCACTGACATTGAAAGCTCTAGTGGTGACTCCTCCAACAATGAAAGTGATGATGAGAAGGTCGCCGCCATTGATATTGATGTCTCATCACCACCATCCTCTCCACCATCTTCATCCTCTACACACCTATGCCTCATGGCCAAGGGTGACCGGAAGGTACAAAGTGAGGATAAGAGTAGTGAGAGTGATAATGAGTTTGAATCACCCTCTTATGATGAAATTGTGCACTTGCTAAACAAATACTCTAAAATCATAAGAAAGACAAGAGGTGAAAATAAAAGGCTAGAAAATGAAAATGAATCTCTTATTGCAAAGCTTAAGTCTAGTGATGAGCTTAGAGAACAAAATGAGATCATGACCACTAAACTCAAGGAGCTCAAACTCTCTTTAAAAGAGCTCAAAGAAAAACATGATAAACTTGAGAGTGTGCATGATGAGCCCATTACTAGACATAGAGTGTTGAAGGAAGAGTTCACAACTCTAAAAGTAAACAATGACAACTTTGAGCTAGCTTATGATCTTGCTATCAATGAACCACATGTTGCTACTAACCATGTTTCTAAGCTTGATGTAGCGACTTCTTGTGATGACTTACTTGTGGAGAGCATTGGCAAATGTGGTAGTTGCAAAAGCAAGAATATGGTAGTGGCCGAGAGCTATGATGACACTATCAAGATCAAGAAAGAAAATGAGAAGATCAAGTGTGAAAATGTGAAGCTCAAGAAAGAATTGCAAGAGCAAGCAAAGCACAACACTGTGGTAATTGAGACACTTGATCATGACAAGGATCTTGCTTATGAGAACAAGAAGCTCAAGGAAGAAAACTAATATCTCAAACTTGGTTTGTTGTATGACAAGCAAGAGGAAGCTGAGTCTTTCATCTTGGAAGAGATAGATAGCAAGGATGATCCCATCATCAAAAGGCTAACTCAAGAGAACAAGAAGCTCAAGTTAGAGAAGGAGCATCTCACTAAGGGGTTAGCCAAATTCACTAGAGGCAAAGACCTGCAAAGTGAGCTCTTCATGAACACCGTCATGAAGATGGACAAAAGTGGAATTGGCTACAAGGCTCAACAAAGCAAGCTTATCAAATCACAAGCCATTCATGATCAACCAAGCAAGCCCAAGCCGAGATCCTTTGAGTGTGGACAAGAGGGACATTTTGCTCATGAGTGTGAGGCACCACTACCACCACCCTTGCCCAAGTATGCTAGACCATTTACCTTCAATGCTCACTACATTGTAAGGCAAGGTCAAGGTTAGCTTCATGGGGCCGCCCAACAAGCAAAGGCCAAAGAAGATTTGGGTGACAAAACAACTAGTAGAGAAGGTCAAGGGCCCTAAGAAAATGTGGGTCCCTAAATCTCAAGCTTGATCTCTTGTGTGTAGGTGAACTATAAGACTGGTGGGTCACATTGGGTAATTGATAGTGGTTGCACTCAACATATGACCGGAGATCCCCGGATGTTCACCTCACTTGATGAAGATGTTGACAACCAAGAGAAGATCACATTTGTTGACAATTCAAAAGGCAAGGTCAAGGGTCTAGGAAAGATTGCAATATCAAATGATAACTCCATCACCAATGTGCCTGTGTGTCATCTCTTAGTTTCAACTTGCTTTCGGTTGGACAACTTTGTGATCTTGGCTTCCAATGCCTATTCAACAAGAAAGAAGTGATAGTAACCAAGGAGGATGACAATGAGATGGTATTCAAAGGCTTCCGACACAACAACTTGTATCTTGTAGATTTCTCCTCCAATGAAGTTGACATCAAGACATACTTATTCACCAAGACTTCACTAGGTTGGTTATGGCATAGAAGGTTAGCACATGTTAGAATGGGAACACTCAAGAAGTTGATGAAGAAAGAATTGATAAGAGGCTTGAAGGATGTCACATTTAAGAAGGACAAATTGTGTAGTGCATGTCAAGCCGGCAAGCAAGTGGCAAACACTCATCCAACCAAGGCCTATCTCTCTAATTCTAGAGTGCTTGAGCTATTGCACATGGATCTATTTGGACCAACTACATATGCTAGTCTTGGTGGCAACAAATATTGTTTGGTCATAGTGGATGACTAGTCCCAGTACACTTGGATATTCTTCTTGCAAGACAAGGCCAAAGTTGCATCAATATTCAAGAAGTTTGCAAAGAATGCCCAAAATCAATTTGAAGTCAAAATAAAGAAGATTAGAAGTGATAATGGCAAAGAGTTTGACAACACCAACATTGAAGAGTATTGTGATGAAGTCCGAATCAAACATGAGTTCTCCTCAGCATACACACCACAACAAAATGGGGTTGTAGAAAGAAATAACCGGACATTGATCACCTTGGCATGAACAATACTTGATGAGTACAATACTTTGGAGAAGATGTGGGCCGAGGTAATCAATACCGTTTGCTATGCATCAAACCGGCTCTTTTCTCACAAGTTCCTAGAGAAGACACCATATGAATTTCTCAATGGGAAGAAGCCCGATGTCTCATTCTTTAGAGTGTTTGGATGCAAATGCATGCTACATCTACAAGAAGTGCCAACACTTGGGAACGTTCCAAAGAAGATGTGACATTGGTTACTTGGTTGGCTATTCATCAAAGTCAAAAGGCTTATAGAGTCTTTAACCATACCACAAATATGAATTTGATGAAACTAATGGCTCCCAAGGAGCAAGTGATAATCTTGATTATGTAGATGGTGAACCATTGAGGGATGCCATGAAGAACATACCGGTGGGGGACATCAAGCCAAAAGAAGATGATGATGTGCAAATCATTGAGCCACCATCCACCTCACATGTACCACAAGATGAAGACAAGTATGTGAGAGATGCTCATGAAGACACTCAAGTCACTCATGAGCAAGTGGTGGCACAAGCACAAGATGTTGATGCTCCCTAAGCAACCCCTCAAGTGGCGCCAAGAAGATCATCACACCTCCTCCAAGATCACTCTCAAGATCTCATCATCGGGAGTCCATCACGTGGTGTAACTACATGCTCTAGACATGCTTTATTTATTGAACATCACGCTTTTGTGTCTCTTGAAGATGAACCAAAG
>Ga0182004_10005433_pt1 | contig 10379 bp, 16 predicted proteins | sample Sormic07211540_1_FD_120479 | JGI IMG/M metagenome (GOLD analysis project Ga0182004, IMG submission 120479) | Endophyte microbial communities from Sorghum bicolor roots, Mead, Nebraska, USA - 072115-40_1 MetaG | ecosystem: Host-associated > Plants > Roots > Unclassified | place: USA: Nebraska...
ACCAGACGCTAGGCGACCCTCATTCTGTTTAAGTCCAGTGAGCACCGAACGCGTCCGGTGCCCCCGTGGAGGCCGCATAAAGCCCGAGGGTCGTGAGTTTGTTCGGTCGGTTTCTCCTTCTTCTCCCGCGATCTCGCAGAACCAGAGCTTAACCCTAGTCGCCACACACCACCACGGCGCCGAGGACTGCCTTCTCTCCAGCGTTCTATGTGACCTCCAGGCAATAAGGCTCTCTCCCTCAAGTTCCCTCTCTTGGCCCTACACCCTAGAGCCTCTTCCTTGCTTTTGCTAGGGTTTGGGGTGAGTCCTTTGTACCCTGCACTTATGGTGTTTGGTTTAATGCCTAAATGAATTAGAACATGGTTTTTGATGATGTTCTTATCTGTTCTACCCCTACAGTACTTTGAGGAGTTGATATGTGTTCTCCGGTGGTTCCCGATCTTCATCCGTCATCCGGAACATGACTCATCTCAGATTGTAAGCAGTTCATGTCCGTTCTCATCTATTTTTGTGATCTTTAGTGCTTTCTCTCCTCTAGATATTATGTTTGCTTATATATCCTTTCCTATTCTATCTCTGGCAACATGTGGATCTCAGTTGACAGTTTGGCAGTGTCAGTTGCACTCGGGGCCAAGCCTGCGAGTACGGATTGAGGCCAAGCCACTTGAGTGTCAGTTATTTGTTTGTGTTTGAGGTTTCTTGCAATGGCACGTTGCAAGAATGTCAGTGGTACGATAGTAGGCAGTGGTGGCACTCTGGGAGGTGGTGGGGGAGATGACAGACCCCATCACTTGATAGCTGCAGAGAAGGGTAAAGGGAAGAAATTGCTAGCCAAAAAGAGGAAGGTCAGCGATCAAGAGGCCAAGATTACTAAGGTAGTTGTAGCAGCAGCAGAGGCAGCAGAGAGGGGTGGTCGCTCAGGTGCTCTTAGGATTGGATATGATCTTACGCCAGCCCAGAGGAGTGCAGTGCTTGAGAGAGAGCAATGACACAGGACTCCACCTAGCTCCATCATGCTAGGAGGTTGTCGTGTCAGGATTGATGTCTGCGAGCCTGGATAGGAGGAGACCGGGACGGAGGGACAGGCAGAGCCAGAAGCAGAGGCAGAGGCCCAGGCAAAGGGTCAGGCAGAGGCTCAGCCAGAGGAGTAGCCCCTCCGTAGGTCAAATCGCACTCGTACCCAGGCAGCTTCTAGGTCTGGTACGCATCATCAGTTTTCCTCATCTGCTCGCTCCACCCTAGCATGCACCACTCTAGCTTCTTGCCCAGCTCTAGTCCGGATTCACAAGGATTACACCCAAGCACCTACGCGTGAGATCCAGGAGCTGAGGTTCACTCCTTTCCCTACCTGGTTTCCACCTGCTAGAGATTAGAGAGCTCACGGTAGGTTCTACACTATCGTCCAGGAGGACATGTACATGGCGTATGTCCATGCTCAGGCTCAGTTCAGAGAGCAGAGAGTTCTAGACCTTGAGGTTCATGGGAACGTGGTAGGTCAGGATATCAGGCAGTACTTCACCTAACTACTAGGGCTTCTAGGGCTTATTGCTTTGCCAGGCACCTATGTAGAGGAGTGGGTGCGAGAGTTCTACGCTTCAGTCTAGATTGCCCCAGACCACAACTACATCCACTACGCCTTGGTAGGTATAGACTACAGAGTCATAGCTTAGAGAGCTAGAGAGACTTGGGGGCTGACAGCGTCCGACACCAGGATTCACCATCTTTGCTATGGCAGTTTTGAGCCTCCTCGTCGACCCCATGATGGTGAGCTTCCCCCTGTTGACTTTATTTCACTGTGCTTTTGTCAGCCATTCACAGAGGGTTCCATCTGGTCAGTTGGAGGTCTTACCCATCCTGCTTGTATTCTTGTTACCGTGATGGGTTCACTAGGATTCAGAAGTGGTTGATAGCTCACCTAATTGCTCAGAGGTAGTTTGACATTTGGGACTTGATTGTTATCGAGGGTGTCAATACAGGGTACCCCAACAAACATTAATAATGGAATAATCCAAAGACAAATCGAGGATCAGGCTCGACAATCTAGTACAAACACAAGCTCATCAAAGTCGTAGCTCGACCCACAGCAGGATATCGACCCTAGCCTCGAATACGGAAATACGATCGAGCGAACGATCCAGGGCTCGATAGTCGACAACCGTCGATTACAGAAAGGGTGTTCAGCGAGTCGACAAGCCTCGAGTGCAAAGGCATTCACCCAGCACCTGTCGTGGGTACGGAAGCCAGGGCATTTAATGCGACTGCCATGCTCCTACCTAATCCAACAGTCACGGGAAGCCAGGGCATTTAATGCGACTGCCATGCTCCTATCAAATCCCCACTTTTTGCAGCTTTATCCTCAAGACTGGAGAAAAGTACAAACCGGTACAGTGCGGCAGGTGTAATATCCCATCACGACACCGCTCGAGACGTTCAATTTCAACGCTCTACATAATAAAGCCGCCTGGCCCTCGAACAGGCATGCTCCTTCCCAGGGAAGGATCGAGCGATAGAAGTCAACGCTTCAACCACTCCAGACATGACGACTGTCACGACGTACAAGTGTGCTCGTGCCCAAGCCAATACCAGATGATGTATAGGAGATAAGCTCAGGGAACGCACATGCCATCATCACCAAAGTACCCTGTAACAAGATGGCTCGAGACCACGCTGCGGAGGCCACGAGTAGGTCAGCACCATACCCCTATCAAGGCCTACTCAAACACCTATACCCTGTAACCTAGGCCTCCCCTTGGAACTGTAAAAGGGGATGCTAGGGATGCTATCAAACAAGTCTCATAGAACACGATTCAAACATCACCACAACCAGCAAAGACTTAGAATCCTCAGCTACATTCACTTGTATTCACCCCTGTACAAGCACTTAGGTGCAAGATAATACACACTCACCCTCACTGGATGTAGGGCCTTCCTTTGCCCAAACCAGGATAAATCTTTATGTCATTCTTGCATAACCATTTGGAAAAGGGAGCATGCATACAAATTCACTCGTTGGTATTACCCCCCGTTGTCGGCCCTGCGTGTTACCATCGATTTCCAATATTTTTTCGGATGGCCACTCACGTCTCACCGATCTCGCGCTCCACAGTGATCTGGATTGGGAGCCTTGAGTTCATGTCCACTGGTTTCGGCTACAACATGATCCTGCTCTCAGTCAGAGGACCGGAGGGGCTCGCGTCATGCCCACATGACCAAAGGCCCCACGGCAGCCTCACAACCACACTTCCCCGCCCAAGAGGAGGCGTGATCAGCATCGTCACCGCCCCACCGCTACTGCACGATCGCCACCCCGCGCAGGACAAGCAGCAATGAAAGTGCCGACAACTCCGCGCACCGAAACAATAGTCACGATGGCTAGGCGATAGAACGGCCCTGCGACTGCACCAAGGGACAGCATACCCCGTGCACCATCACCACCATCTGCCCTGTTACCACATGGTCTGTTCGCCGCAAGGTGGATGCTCCCATTTGGCCTCGACAATGCCACAACATCGCTTGCCAGGACAATATGTCCAGGTGCCGGCACGTGCGTGGAGCGGCCACTAGCCCTCCCGCGCGACATGAATATGCGGCAGCAAGATCGGCAGGTGGCTGAATGCCCAGGTTTTCCCTAGATACGCATGCCTCGACGCATGGGACCTGGGTGATACACCCTCACCACACTCAGGCAGCAGTTGGCGGAGGTGGAGCATGGATGCTTCTATGCCACTGAGCCAGACCTCGAATCCAAATCCGACAGCGACGACCCAACAAGGGAGTGCTTCAACGTCGATGGGGCCTTGGCTACCATGGACGACACGAAGGACGCCGCCGCCGGCGCTCGAGCTCTTACAGCAGGGGGAGACCCCAGGACAGCTGGGAATGACAGACAGGTGGACCCGCCCCCTCAAGACAACAAAGCCGCACAACTTGCACAATTGCATGAGCTGAAGGCCAAGCTCGACAAAGACTGAGAACGCCTCACCCAGCTAGAGTGGGCCCTCGAGCAAGACCAACCGCACCCACATGCCGGGGGCATGCGCGGGCGTGCTCGAGACGTATACCAACAAATCGTTGGGGATGAAGAGCCTGAACAACTCATCAGCCATTTCCCTCGAGCAGGTCAGAACATCATAGCAGCAACCATGCTGCTACGCAACATGCCTGAACCCTCAAACTCCTAGGCGCGATGCATTGGGGACAAGGTGCAAGGTTTGCTCCACATCGCGGTAGCCACCAAGCTGAGAGCCCGGCCTCTCGATGTTGAGGGGCAGCCACAGAGAAGCGTCCCGAGCTAGCTCGGAATGAGAGAGAGGTGTCAGTCCATCAAGAGCCACCTCCTTGAGGTAGGAAAAAGGTGCCAATTCAAGAGTGCCTCATCGACAATCGAGGATCTCATGACGCTCGACACGATATCAACAAGCATCGACGCCGCAAGCACGGTGACGCTAAGGAACGGGGCTATAGCGCCCACCGTGGTGGACGCTATGACAGCAACGAGGACCAGATGGCTCCAGAGCCTCCAGGCCCTCGAGTCTTTAGTAGAGCGATTCATAGTACACCGCTACCGAGCACGTTCCGACCCTCAACTAGCATCACCAAGTACAACAGCAAAACTAAGCCAGAATTATGGCTGGCGGATTTCCGGCTGGCATGCCAGCTGGGAGGCGCTCAAGGGGACGATCGAGCCATCATCCGGCAGCTTCCACTTTTCCTATCCGACACTGCTCGTAGGTATCTTGAGGAAAATCAAATCCACGACTAGACCGATCTGGTCTGGGTGTTCGAGGGAAATTTCAAGGGGACCTACATCCGCCCTGGCAATTTGTGGGACCTCAGCAAGTGCAAGCAGAAATCTAGAGAATCTCTCCGAGAGTACGCTCGATGCTTCTCCAAGCAACGCACAGATCTCCCACACATCCCCGACCATAACGTCATTCTGGCGTTTGTCTCAGGCACCACATGTAAGGATTTGGTGTGGGAATTAGGCTGGAATCGTCCGCAAACTGTCGATGAGCTGATGGACGTAGTGGCAAACTACGCCACCAGCGAGGAGGCAGTTAGCGCTTTCTTTAGCCACGAGAACAACAAGGGGAAGGCGCCAGCTAATGACGACGAAGGCCCCAGCAGGGGGCCCAAAAAAATAAAAAGAAGAAGAATGCATGGTAGAACAAGCGTGAGGCCCTCGACAACGATTTCATCGCTACAGTCGAGCGCAAGAAGCCTCGAGGCCCCCCCAGAGGGAGCCGTCTTCTACAAGATGCTTAAGGAGCCCTACCCTTACCACAAGGGAGGGGCCAACCACAAGCTCGAGGATTGTCGCATGCTGAAGAAGTAATTCGACAGCCTGGGGCTAAAGAAGGATGACCAAAGGAAGGACAAAAGTGACGACAAGATCGGAAGCAAAGACGATGAGGGGTTCCCCGCCGTCCATGATTGCTACATGATCTACGGCAGACCCTCGATGCAACTCACCTCACGACAGTGCAAGGGGAGCGTCGGGAGGTTTTCACGGCAAGGATGGCAGTGCCGCAATACCTCAACTGGTTGAGCACCCCTGTCACCTTTGATCGCGATGACCACCCCGATAGGGTCGTCGCCCCCGGCGTCTACCCACTTGTCATCGACCCCATCATCGTCAACACTCGACTCTTGAAGGTGCTGAGGGATGGCGGCAGCAGCCTCAACATCGTCTACCTATAGACCCTTGACCTCCTAGGCATCGAGAGAGCACAGCTCCAAACCAGCGCGGGCGGCTTCCACGACATCATGCGAGGGAAGAAAGCACTGCCGGTAGGTCGAATCGACCTACCAGTCTGTTTTGGCATGACAGCCAACTTCAGGAAGGAAACACTCACTTTCGAGGTAGTGGGTTTTCGAGGCACCTATCACACCATCATCGGACGCCCAGGATACACCAAGTTCATGGCGATCCCCAACTACACCTACCTCAAGCTGAAGATGCCCGGGCCCAAGGGAGTTATCACCGTCAGCTCCTCTTACGAGCATGCTTACAAATGAGACGTCGAGTGCGTCGTGTACGGGGAAGCGGTCGAGAACAGCACCGAGCTCGCCTTGAGGCTCGAGGCTCTTGCCGCTGAGGCTCCAGAGCCAAAGCGCCATGCGGGCAGCTTCGAGCCGGCTGAGGGCGCCAAGAAAGTTCCGCTCGACCCCGACAACTCTGATGGCAAGGCACTAACGATCAGCGCTGACCTCGACCCCAAAAAGGAGGCTGTGCTCATCGACTTTCTCCATGCAAACGTCGACATGTTTGCATGGAGTCCCTCGGACATGCCTGGCATACCGAGGGAAGTCGCCGAGCACTCCTTAGAAATTCGAGCCGGTTCCAAGCTAGTGAAGCAACGCCTGCGCCGCTTCGACGAGGAAAAGCACAAGATCATTGGTGAGGAGGTCCACAAGCTTCTGATAGCCGGATTCATCAAGGAGGTTCATCATCTCGACTGGTTTAGCAAATCCTGTATTAGTTAAGAAAAAGAATGGGAAAATGAGGATGTGTGTAGATTATACCAGTTTAAATAAAGCATGTCCGAAAGTTCCATTTCCTTTACCACGCAATGATCAAATTGTCGATTTGAAACACTTTCGTTCCTTGATGCATATTCTGGTTACGATCAAATAAAAATGAAAGAGTCCGACCAGCTCGCGACCTCTTTCATCACACCTTTTGGAATGTACTGTTATGTGACCATGACCTTCGGACTTTGAAACCCTAGGGCAACGTACCAGCGGTGCATGCTCCATGTTTTCAGAGAACACATAGGGTCGACGGTCGAGGCATATGTCGACGACATCATCGTTAAATCAAAAAGGCGAGGCGACCTGATTCAGGACCTCAAGATCGCATTTGGCTGCCTGCATGCTAATAATATTAAGCTCAACCCTGAAAAATGTGTCTTTGGTGTGCCTCGGGGCATGCTCTTAGGATACATAGTCTCCCAGCGTGGCATCGAGGCCAACTCCGAGAAAGTCTTGGCCATCACCAAGATGGGACCGATTCGAGACATCAAGGGCGTACAAAAAGTGACGGGCTGTCTAGTGGCACTCAGCCGTTTCATCTCATGACTTCGGGAAAAAGCGCTACTGCTATACTGGTTCCTGAAAAAGCTGAGCGTTTTGCATGGACCGTTGAGGCTGAGGAAGCTCTCGACAAACTCAAGAGAATGTTGACCACAGCTCCGATCCTAGTGCCCCCACGACCAGTAGAACCTCTCCTCCTTTATGTTGCGGCAACGACCTGGGTCGTTAGCGCAGCTGTAGTGGTTGAGAGACCGGAAGACTAGCACACGCTTCTAGTTCATCGGCCGGTCTATTTCATCAGCGAGGTGCTCTCAGAAACAAAGGTACGTTACCCCCAAATTCAAAAACTAATCTATGTTGTGATTCTCGACCGATGCAAGCTACAACACTACTTTCTCGGCCATCCGATCACAGTGGGCTTGTCCTTTCCACTGGGTGAGATCATCCAGAATCAGGAAGCCACCAGGGGGATCGCCAAGTGGTCGGTCGAGCTCATGGTGGAGGCCCTCACCTACGTGCCTTGCAAAGCCATCAAGTCTCAAGCACTGGCGGACTTCATCGCGGAATGGACAGATACCCAGCTCCCCCCCGCTCAGGTCCAGGCGGAACTCTGGATGATGTACTTCGATGGGTCACTCATGAAGAGGGGGGCTGAGGCAGGCCTGCTTTTCATCTCACCTTTGGCGTCCACATGATTTACGTGATCCGAATACATTTTGCGGCATTTAACAATGTCACATAATACTTGGCCCTCGTCAACGGATTAAGGATCGCTATTGATCTCACGGTCAGACACCTTGATGTCCGAGGTGATTCTCAGTTGGTCATCGACCAAGTCATGAAAGCCTCGAGCTGTCACGACACAAAAATGGAGGCTTACTGCAAGGAGGTGCGCAAGCTCGAGGACAAGTCACACGGTCTCGAGTTCCACATCACACGATGGTACAATGAAGCGGCTGATGAGCTTGCCAAAATTGCATCCACTCGAGGCACGGTCCCGCCAGACACATTCTCGAGACACCTGCTCGAGGCGTCTGTCGACCTTAGCGCAGGAGCAGCCATCGAGGTGCCGGCTCCTGAGCCCATCAACATGATTGAGGCTCTCCTAATAGCAGTGGCAGTGATGGAGGTCGAGCAAACTCCTCGATGCCCTGGTCAACCATTTGACTGGCGTATGCCTTTCCTTGACTGCCTAATCCAAGGCAAGCTACTAGAAGATTGAGCTGAGGCCCGTCGTATCGCTCGACGAGCCAAATCGTATGTTATCTTCGGAGAAAGCAAAGGGTTGTACCGGCGAAGCTCGACGGGGATCTTGTAGCGCTGCATTACCGTGGAAGAGGGATGGAAGCTCGTCGAGGATCTGCACTCGGGGGCTTGCGGCCACCACGCGGCTCCCAGAACCCTCGTCAGCAACGCCTTTCAACAAGGCTAATACTGGCCAACGGCCATCGCCGACACCATCGAGCTTGTTTGTTCATGCAACGGGTGCCAATTCTACACCAAGCAGACCCACCTCCCAGCTCACGCTCTACAAATGATCCCCATCACCTGGCCATTCATGGTATGGGGCCTCGACAGGGTCCCCTCCAAAGAGTGGCACGTGGGTACACCCATCTACTAGTGGCCATCCATAAATTCTCAAAATGGATCGAGGCTTGACCCATCACTAACATTCGCTCCGAGCAAGAGGTCCTCTTCTTCACTGACATAATCCACAGATTTGGGATACCCAACATCATCATCACCAACAACGGCACACAGTTCACTGGCAAGAAGTTCTTGGACTTCCGTGATCGGCATCACATCCGTGTGCACTGGTCTGCAGTAGCTCATCCTCGAACGAACGGCTAGGTCGAGCGTGCCAACGACATGATCTTACAAGGGCTCAAGCCTAGAATCTACAACCGGTTGAAGAAATTTGGCAAGAAATGGGTCGAGGAACTCTCCTTGGTCCTATGGAGCTTAAGAATGACGCTAAGTAGAGCCACGAAGTTCACCCCATTCTTCATGGTCTATGGCTCTGAGGCCGTGCTTCCAATAGACCTCGAGTATGGGTCACCTCGACTCAAAGCATACAACGAGTAGACAAACAAAGAGACTCGAGAGAATGCAGTCCACCAACTCGAGGAAGCTCGAGACATGGCCCTCCTAAACTCAGCAAGGTACTAGTAGAAGCTTCAACGCTACCACGACAAGCACATACGAAAGAGGGACCTAAACATGGGCGATCTCGTCCTACATCAACGACAAAGCAATCAAGGACGCCACAAGCTGACCCCTCCTTGGGAGGGTCCATACGTGGTGGCCGAGGTCTTGAAGCTTGGAACATACAAGGTCGCGGATGAAAAAGGGGCGGTCTTCACCAACACGTGGAACATCGAACAGCTACGTCGCTTCTACCCCTAGAGCTTCGAGGCTTTATATTTCATACACATCTTGTAGCATCGAGGCTCTATGAATGAATATTTGAATAAATGAAAGTACTTTTCAAGTAAAACATAATGTTACCATTAAATATCGACATTAGGAGGAAGTCTCGACTATGACCCATCATAGTCAAGACTCCCTCGGGGGCTAGAATGGGGAACCCCTTAGGCTCCCAAAAAACTCAAATGTTTTTTCCAAAAAAGCTCGGTGTTGTCTCTTTCTTTTTCAAAGCCCTAAGGATATCCCACACGATCAAGTAGTAAAGACACCTCGAGCCCCTTGAGGGCCGAGGGGCGTCGAGCCTGAGAATCCCTACGCCTCTAGGCTATGGTAACTCTACTCACTCCCTTACCCTTAAGGCAATCATGGTCGTCTTTAATGAAAGATGGATCGAGGAACACGAACTTAGGCAGCAAAGCAATAAGGGAAATTCGAGCGTAAAAATAACAAATATTTACAGAAAACCACGAGTCTTAAGGCCGCTTAGGCCACAACGCTGTTCAAAAGATAAGTGCTAAATATATCACAATGGGTCTAAGTACCCAGATTAGGCTCACAGGCCTTGATTGTCTTTCCCACCATCTCCATCCTCACTCCCATCCTCTACGCCCGCGCCGGCTTCAGGAGGAAGCACCTCTGGCTCGAACAGCCTCGCCAGCCACTCGCCAGGTCCCTCCGCTTCATCGATCAAAGCGTGGAGCCTCTCCTTGTCGGTGTTTTCCCCACCGGGGGTCACACCAACGAGTAAATTTGTATGCGTGCTCCCTTTCCTAGATGGTGATGCAAGAAGACATAGAGATTTATCCTGGTTCGGGCAAGAGAAGGCCCTACGTCCAGCGGGGGGGAGAGAGTTTGTATTATCTTGCACCGAAGTGCTTGTACAGGGGTGAATACAAGCGTGGTATGAAGTGTGTGAG
>Ga0182004_10005434_pt1 | contig 10379 bp, 10 predicted proteins | sample Sormic07211540_1_FD_120479 | JGI IMG/M metagenome (GOLD analysis project Ga0182004, IMG submission 120479) | Endophyte microbial communities from Sorghum bicolor roots, Mead, Nebraska, USA - 072115-40_1 MetaG | ecosystem: Host-associated > Plants > Roots > Unclassified | place: USA: Nebraska...
AGGAAAACAAAGTCCTAAACTACTCTAAGTGCCCTTCTCCACCATATGGCACTTAGACCTAGTCTAGTCTTGACGATGTCCATCCATCCTTTGAAAACTGAAACGATTTCCACTATTAAGTAGACATGTACGTCCCTGTCTATCGAGTACCTATTACCATAACCTTACCTATGACTTTGTCTGTGCAAAACACACGTTAGTCATAGTAATCAACATTGTCATTAATCACCGAAATCATTAGGGGCCTAGATGCTCTTTCAAGACCAATCCCTAGCTAGATTCTTCTCTAATTTAGGCCTTGTTTAGTTTCTAAAAAAATTTGCAAAAAAAAATCAGGTTCTCCGTCATATTAAATCTTGCGTCGCATGTATGGAGTATTAAATATAGATAAAAATAATAACTAATTGCACAGTTTAAGTGTAATTTGTGAGACGGATCTTTTAAGCCTAGTTAGTCTATGATTGAATAATATTTGTCAAATACAAACAAAATACTATAGTGTTCATTTTGTAAACTTTTTTAGAACTAAATAAGGCCTTATATAAGATTTCATCGTCTGGAACATCATCGTCTGGAATCATTCCTAAAGGAATCTATACTAAGTTCTTGCTTAGATGCAAAAAGTTTTGGATTTTGATAATGTAGCATTTTTGTTTTTATTTGACAAACATTATCTAATTATTGAGTAACTAGGGTTAAAAGATTCTCTCGTGATTTACAGGTAAACTGTGCAATTAGCTATTCTTTTTAGCTATATTTAATACTTCATGCATGTGTCGCAAGATTCGATGTGACGGAGAATCTTATAAAGTTTTGGGTTTTTGGGTGTACCTAAACAAGGCCTAAGTCCCCGTTTGGTTTGTCCTGTTAAAGTTTCATCACATGGAGTACTAAATATAGATTATTTACGAAACTAAAAACACAGCTGGAGAGTAATTTGAGAGACGAATCTTACTTTAATACCCAAACCAAACACCCCTTACAGAGCCTAAACGTTTTTTTTTGATAAATCAGAATCATTTTGTAAAACCATCTGACTGGGATACGTATTTATTTTTATCTTATTAGATGATTCGTGCAATATTTTTAGCTTTTTATTAGAGGTCCTGTTCTCGAGTAAAACCTGAATCCGCACGTTCACGTTCACCGCTCGATCCAGCCCACGCCCATCCCTTGCCTTGCACAGCACTCCGCAACCAACGTGCGTGCACTCGCCTCCCAGGCTCCTAGATGAAAACGATACAGATATTTTCCGACCGTATTCGAGACCGAATTCGTTTAGAGAGGTTCAGATATGTCCGTATCCGAGTCCGAATGTTTAACATCCGATACCGTATCCGTATCCGAATACTTAAATCGTATATTTATGATGTCGACATCCAATCATATCTTATCTGACATGATTGACATTATCCGTATTCGTATCCAAATTCGACCAGAAATATGAAAACAAATATGATATCGGTGATATCCGTCCGTATCCTATCTGTTTTCGTTCCTACAGCCTCCTACAGTGGAAACGCTGCTGGGCACGCAAACCCTTGCCCGCAAGACACAATCCTGCCGAGTTGACCGCTCGGTGAAAATGCGAGGCCTCGCACGCAAAACCCGCCGCCTGCCCTGTCCGTGTCTGTGACCCCGAGGCCCGAGCCCACGTTGACAAGCTCGCCCACGCCCCGCGCGCGTCGCCGCACGGCCGCACCTCACGCAGTGGTCGGGTCGGTCCCGGCGTCCCGCCCGCCGCGCCGCCGTGCTCTGTTCTGCTGACTGCTCCCCTCCCCTCACCGGACACCGGACGGCACGGACGGACATCGCACGCGCTGCCTACAGTCTCCTCTCGTACCATCGCTGTCTCCCCCACACTCCCGTGCACCATTATTTCTCACTTCTCACTCCTCTCTCTCTCTCTCTTCCCCGACACGGAAGTCACTGTCCTCCTGTCTGCCCGCACACTCCCCTGCGCCACCTTTTCTTTTCACGGCTTCCCACGCCAGCCAGCCCGAGCTCCCATTCCAAAACCTCACTCGCGAACGCCAAGAACTCCAGTCCAGCGACGGCAATGGCGATGGCGGCGGAGGGCGGCGCGGCGAGCGAACCGGAGCTGGTGTCGATCCCGGCGACGCCGCACGGCCTGTCGACGCCGGAGGGCGCGACGACGCCGACCGGAGCCGGCGGCGGCGGCGGCGGCGGAGGGAGGAGCAAGGGCGGCTCCGGCACTCCCGGGCGTCGTGTGGTGGAGGGCCTGCGCGGGTACCTGGAGGACGTGGGCCACCTCACGCGCCTCGACCCGCGCGACGCCTGGCTGCCCGTCACCGAGAGCCGCGGCGGCAACGGCCGCTACGCCGCCTTCCACTCCCTCAACGCCGGCCTCGGCTTCCAGGCGCTCCTCCTCCCGCTCGCCTTCCCGGGTCTCGGATGGTATGCTAACCCTGCTCCTGCCCGCCTCCATTCTTGCCCCTCTTTTCAAGTTGGCATTTTTGCTGGCTTTGCTGCTGCCGCTGCTGTTATGCTTTCCCTGCTTTGTTAATGGCGCCTTGGTTATTCCTTCTGTGGAATTACGGGGTGAGTGTCATTGGCCTAATTGGCCAATCCAGATTTTAAAATCTAGTGCCCGGGTGAGAGGTGGTTTTGATGATGTTGGTTGGTGTGTTTCGAGCTTATTCTTTACTAGTTCTTATTATACACCTGTCTTGACCCTGCCTGTGTCAATGCCTCTCAACTTGGTCGTGGGTGCCGGCACAAAACCATTTCGATTGATGAATTTGGGTGAGATGGTCCAGTTCTCACTCCACATCTGTCCAAAATACCAAACACAGAGACCTGAACGATCTGAGGATATGAGTTTTCTTAACTCCCTATAATTAATTATGTTAATTCCAGGAAGGTAGCCAGCAACTACAAGATCTTGACGAGCAAATTTGCTAATGTCTTCTTTTTGTTTTTCACTCTTTAAATTTGTTGTCTGGTAAACGTTTGCTACATTTAGCTGTAATAATTCAGGCTGGTAAAATTGCAGGCTTCATTCATTTTTTGCCATAGATAAGATTCGGAAATTTTCAGATCAATAATCAAAACCACTGTTCTTATAAAAAATCACAGTATAAATCTCATATGTTCTGGACTATTTTGGTTTCGTTTTTTTGTTTTTCCTTCTCTGATTTGAACTTTATTGGATTTTTGTAAGTATACATGTGTAAGTTAGAACAAATAAAATGTCCAGTACTTTGTAACTAATTAGTAATATTATACTTTCTTTATCGCAAGTGAAAAAGAAAAAAAATCTTGTTCTTATTTTTAACCATTGGTTATGGCGTCCAGTTGGACTGGGTTTCAATCTTCTCAGCCATTTTCTCTGAAGTATTCAATGTCCCTAAGGCCTTGTTTAGATTAAAAACCTTTTGGATTTGGACAATTTCGTTTGAATTTGGCAATTATTAACCCACCATAGACTAACTAAGCTCAAAAGATTCGTCTTGCAAATTACAGACAAACTGTGCAATTAGTTATTTTTTATCTATATTTAATGCACCATGCATGTGCCTCAAGATTTGATGTAATGGGGAATCTTGAAAAGTTTTTGGATTAGCTGAAGTTTAGAACCATTTCTGACATATCACTGTTTATGACTGTTTGGACTGCAGGAGCTGGGGGATAATTTCATTGACTATTGCTTATTTCTGGCAACTGTACACACTCTGGATCCTAGTGAAGCTTCATGAGGCTGTGCCAGGCAGGAGGTACAACAGATATGTGGAGCTTGCACAGGCTGCATTTGGTGAGACATTCTCTCAACTATTTTTGCCAGTTCATGACAATTACTTCTGATTCCTCATGAATGTCACGGACATGTCTGCAATATATATAGAGAGATGGGTGTAAGCACTGTATGTCGCCACTGCCCAATTATTATCTCTGTCATATAGGCTGGAAAGAATCTATTGACAGTGTCTTACTGCTTCCAAATAAGAGGTGGAGCGTGACTGATGGGGTAGAGCCAGGCTAATCTAGGAACGCTCTTTTGTTTTCTTTTGCATTTGGATCATGGTCTGGAGCTGCTTCTTCTGTTAGATAACATATCGCTCTCATGCCATTCATTACAGTGCCGCAGAAATATGTTACCTTTTTGCCACTACTGGAACCCTATGATCCTTCTTATCAAACTATTGCATTATCTACTTGGAATAATGGAATAATTATTGCCTTTGGTTGCACCAAACTGAGAACATGCAATGCGGCTAGATTCTCTGTTGATCTATTTCATTGATAGCTACATAATTCAATCAAGTCACAGGACAGAAAAGGATTTCCACCAATCATATACTGAATAATACACATTGTTCATGCAGGAGAAAAACTGGGAATGTGGCTGTCTCTTTTCCCAACTATTTATCTCTCGGCAGGCACTGCCACTGCGTTGATCCTTGTTGGAGGGGAGACCATGAAGCTGTTCTTCCAAATAGTATGTGGCCCACTCTGCTCGCCAAATCCCATTACGACGGTCGAGTGGTACTTGGTGTTCACATCCTTGGCAGTAATTCTTTCCCAACTTCCAAATCTCAATTCAATCGCTGGTCTTTCACTCATCGGTGGCGCGACTGCGATAATGTACTGTACCATGTCATGGGTTCTCTCCGTCAGCCAACCGCGACCACCAACAGTATCTTATGACCCAGTGACATCCAATTCTTTCGGTATATCCCTATTCTCAACCTTGAACGCCCTTGGGATAATAGCGTTTGCCTTCAGAGGACACAATCTTGCTCTGGAAATACAGGTCAGTGTAATTTATTGTTTGATGAATTATTGACTCGGAGCCTCTCTTTCTGTCATCAGTAACATCATTTGGTAACTTCATGTGTGTGAATTGTCATTCAAATTTTGCAGGCGACAATGCCATCGACTTTCAAACATCCAGCACATGTGCCAATGTGGCGCGGGGCCAAAGTAGCGTATCTCCTGATTGCAATGTGCCTCTTCCCCGTCGCCGTTGGAGGCTACTGGGCCTACGGAAACATGGCAAGTACTACATGATGCTTACTTAGCTCATCAGACTAACTATGACTTCATCGTGCTGCAACTAACGATCCCTGGACTGTTGTGCTTGTACTCTTGGCACGCCCTGCAGATGCCACCAGGAGGGATGCTTACGGCACTCTACGCCTTCCACAGCCATGACATCCCACGGGGCCTCCTCGCAACGACATGCCTCCTCGTCGTGCTCAACTGCCTCAGCAGCTTCCAGATCTACTCCATGCCAGTGTTCGACAGCTTCGAGGCCTACTACACCGGCCGCACCAACCGCCCGTGCTCGGCATGGGTGCGGTCAGGGTTCAGGGTCTTCTACGGGTTCCTCTCGCTGTTCATCAGCGTGGCCCTGCCATTCCTCTCCAGCCTCGCGGGGCTGCTGGGCGGGCTCACCTTGCCTGTGACCTTTGCCTACCCGTGCTTCATGTGGATCCGCGTCAAGAAGCCCGAGAGGTTCAGCTTCAGCTGGTACCTCAACTGGGGCCTTGGGCTGCTCGGCACAGCGTTCAGCCTGGCCTTCTCGCTGGGTGGCATCTGGAGCATCGTCAACAATGGGATGAAGCTCAAGTTCTTCAAGCCTACTAACTAGGTATATATAGATTGCTTGCTTGCTCCAATCTGCAAGATATTAGAAGAAAATAGTTGTGGAACTGAATTGTTACATACTATTACTACTGCTACATGGTTATGCTGCATAACTGCATAACTACGTTGCCTTCGTAGGAACAATGGCATGTATGTAATGTAAGTGATGCCTGGGAAATTCGAAATCTAAGGGGCTTTGCGTATGCGTATAGAGTATATTTTCATGTATTTTCGTATCAGCTGCTAAAATCTGGAGGTCCTGTATCAGTGTATCTTGCACGTAGAAAGCCGTCAGTAATTTGAGGACTTCATCAGCATCACGTCCGAAACTTTGTACAGAACGAACAAGCAGAACATACAAGAGGCAATCATACTCGTTATGCATCGGGTCCTGAGGCTCTGACCATGCAGGTCCTTTGCTAATACTCCCTTTGTACCCATAAAAAAAATCGTTTTGGATAATGTTTGGGTCAAACATTGGAAATATATATTATGAATAATTTTTAAGTTGTTGAGTTTGGAAATGTAAAAATCATATGAATAGATTTGTTCTGAAAAATATTTTCATAAAAATATATATAGATTTGTCTTGAAAGATTATAACACCATAACTATACTCTAGTTCATAAATATGACTATAATTAGATAATGAAAGAATAAATTTGGAAGAACTCATAATTCTATTCTCATCAAAAGTGGTCTTCTTCCAAGAAGTCAAACTGTCCAAGGTAGCTTTAACATACTCTTCTACTAATAAGAAAGTAAAAGTTACAACTACGAAGTAAAAGTGAGGATTGCTCAAGATGTTTTGTGTCTGTTGATGAGTGGAGCTTGGCCTCCTATTTATACAGGGGAGAAACGCGACTGTAGTTGCTGGAGCACGTTAGGAGCCGCCTCTACTTAGTGACATGCAACCATACACGAAAGTCGGTGGCGGGCGGGGCAGCTAGGGGTTCGGCCGCACCGCTGGTTCGCTCGCACCCTGCTAGCCGCCCCTCTACCACCGTTTCTTGCGTGGGGGATCCTGCTGCGCTCCTAGGTCGAGCATTCACATGTTGCTCCTTATTTGGATGGCGTATTCTTGTTTATTGTATTTTTATGAGTTAAATAACGCCTTTCAACGAATAATCCCATGTATTCGTGTTCACGACCTATAAAATATAATTCTCCAAATACATGTGGAACTAAGTTAGAAGTAAGTACATATGTGATGTTGGTTTGCTGAATTCTCCTATTTTGATACTAATTGACAGTCGGATTTCATCGTTATTGACCATCAATAGGCTCCAACCCCCCTGTCATGGCTCCACTACCCCACAATGGCAGGGGGGTTGGAGCCCCCCAACTCCACCGTTGGCTCCATGCGTGCTAACATGTAGTGCGTGAGTATGTGTTGCTTGTGTTCTAATCGTTCTATAAAATACCTCTCACTAGTGGCGGAGGTAGAAAAATATTTTCTAGATGTAGCAAATATCTTTCATTATTGTTTGCCCTTTTTTGGTGGTGCTATTTATGATGTTGATTGGTTGAGAATAGAGAGAGAATGAATGTGATTGATTCTCGTGTAGACATGGTCTCTAACTTAAACATAGTTTCTATGATTTTTGCTATTTCACTTTAATAACTACCTTGTCATATCAGCAAAACGTTTAGGTGACAGTATAATTAATGTTCATACAAACGCTTAGATGACAGTAAATTAGGATGGCTTCGGTCATATGTCAACATGAATTTAGGAAAAAATATGAAACTAAATTTATATTTTTTGAGCTAAAACAAATTTTCTATAATTTTCTAATATTGCTTTGGATTTAGTTTTTTTAATTGCATTTTCAAAATATTTTAATTATTTTCTGAAAAATATTTTACATGTTTTTTGATAAAAATTAATTAATTTTGCTAAACTATTAATATAGTCCAATTTACCTTCCTCGCTAATGTGCACAACGTAGGATGTGACATTAGCACCAGTTTGTCAAAACTCTTTTTAAAACTCACGGAGAGAACTCCAACGAAGTTTTAAAAACGGTACTGCTAGCGCCCAGACGTCCGGACGGACATGTATATCCGGACGCCCAAACCTGCACTCCATTCCTGCGCGCACCTGCATCCCGCCCGCGTTCGTCCACGCAGGCTCACACTGCTTGGACCCACCCGTGCTACCGCGACTGCACCCTTGGAGTCCCGCTCGCACTCCCTTCATTGCTCACGCGCATACACATAGCCAGCAACTGTAGCGGGTGTTTACAGACAGGTGGCTAAGCCAACATCCAGAAAAAAGGGAGAGACAACAGATGTGCAATCAGTGCCGAAAGGAGGAGGAAGAGACACGAGGTAAAGGTGAGGAAGCAGAAAAGCAAAGACAATAATATAACACCTGATCTACTTTTGAAACATTCGGTTGCAACGTTTGCAACATAAGTTTGAAGGTAGATGAAACATATGAAATATGCATTTGAAACACACTATCTGCAACATCAGATATACTTTTGAAACATCTAGATTAAACACTTGCAACATTAGTATGAAACAACTGAAACACTCGAGACATGCTAATGAAACACTTGTAAAAAAACACCATACAACATCTAGATCAAAATGCTTACAACATATCTAGAGAAAAATTACTTGTTGCAACATCTACTGCAAACAACAAAAACAAAAAGGCGCAATGTGAGGTGCAACATCAGAAAAAAAACTAATGCGACAAAAGAAAAAAGGCTCGTGCACCAGCAAAACGTATATTACTGCAATCTGCAACAACAGAAATAAGCCTACTGCAACAGAGTTTATTGTAACCCTAACCACCGTTGCGTCCCTTAGATCTAGATCCAAAGGAGAAGTAAGAGGAGATGGAGGAGGAGGAGGAGAAGGAGAGCTCAGATCTAGAGAAGAAGGAGAAGAAGGATGAGGGGGACGACTTAGATCCAAAGAAGGATCCACCTACCTCGTCTGAAGCCACCATCGTCGACCTCCTCTCTGGTTGCATGGAGGTCGCGGAGCAAGGAGGAATGCAGGGAGGGAGGAGAGGCAGCTTGCGGAAGCCTCCATCGTCCTCCTCCTCTTCCGGGGGCATGGAGGTCATGGATGGAAGGAGAGAGGGGAAGAAAGAAGGAAGGGATGGGTGGCTCGCTGGATGCTTTGGTTGTTGCCCTCTTCTTCTGTGGCATAGAGATAGCTTAGGGAAGGAAGGAGAGGGAGGGAGTGAGGGGCGATGGCAAGCGACGTAGCAGCAAGAGAATGGTAAAATAAGAGGAGCGGATGAGGAGACCGAGTGATTGACTTGTACGGTGACGGGTGAGCGTAAGCGGTCAAGTGATGGTCTAATGCGCATCCGAGGCGTCGGACGCCCGTGGCTCAGCATTACCGTTTTAAAAACTACTAGCAAATATGCTCATGCGTTGCAACAGAAGAAAAATATCAAATGATCATAGAAAGTGATGACATAATGTTACATATCTATTTATATTTATTCTTTTTATAAAATTTAAAGTCCATAATTTATTTTATTGATAACCATGACATCTATGGTATGGTATTAGATAGTTAATATTTACAATAATATATAGCTTGGAGACATATTTATTTAATAATAATAATAGAAATTAGGCAAACATTATCTTACTCTAATATTACTTCTTAATATATCTTAGTATTATATTAAAATATGAGAAGTTTGTTGCTAGCTTTATTTTTTATTTAGATTAGGATTTCTATGAAATATGATATATCAGTTAAATATATGTATATTATGAACACATAAGATTAGTTAAAATTAAGATACTAAAACATGACAATATTCCAAAATTAGATTCTTTGTTGGGCGAACGAAGCATATTTAAAAAAAGGAGAGAACTTGCTGGTTGCCATAAAAAATTATATCGGTTCCGTGGTTGCCATAAAAAATTCTAGTTTCCTTGACTGCCATCCAATTGTATATTTTGATCCTTAACTGCCATCACCGTTACAAACAACCATCACCGTTACCAAACAGAGGCAGGCGTCATGTCTGTGGTGGCGTCCCGGCGTCGATTGGTGGCAGCGTCCGTTCAATGACGGCTGGGTGGTGTGGTGGCGTCCGTTCAGTGATGGCTGGGTGGCGGCAGGTGGTGTCCGACTGGGTGACGGCGAGTTGTGTCCGGCGTCCGTTCGATAACGGCTGGCTGGCGGCGGCGGCGCCCGGCCACGCGGGTGGCAGCAGCGGTGCCCGGGCGCTCGGTCCTGCGGGTGGGCCACGATTGCGGCGGCGCCCAGCTGCGCCGGGTTCGCGAGATCCCCGGGGTTGCGTGGGATCGCTATCTGAGGCTAAGATATCAATATCGCCAGTTTCTGATCCCAACCTCACAACTCTAGAGGTGGTATTTGTTTAGTGATTTTTTCAGCGAAGCTGTCGTATCCATCTGAATTTTATATTTTCAGATGTGAAAAGTATAAATATCCTCATATACCAAACGTTCACTAATTAGTACTGCGTCTTCATAATTGTAACCCTCTCAGAGCATATAAGCTACTAAAACGTTTTTTTCCTAAAGGAAGTTCCCCGCCAACTGTAGCTGCTCCCTCCGCTAAAATTTGCCCCTTTTTAATGGATTTACCCCGCGGAATCCGAGGTTTTTGGTGCATACAAGTATTTTTGTTAGAGCGCTGATGGGCAACTAAAGGAATACTTATGGTCTTCCCACTACTTGATAAAAGGATCTTGTGACTATCACTAGAAATGATCTTTCCCTCGCGTTCGGCTATAACGGAAACCCTCGAATCTAGAGCTG
>Ga0182004_10005435_pt1 | contig 10377 bp, 13 predicted proteins | sample Sormic07211540_1_FD_120479 | JGI IMG/M metagenome (GOLD analysis project Ga0182004, IMG submission 120479) | Endophyte microbial communities from Sorghum bicolor roots, Mead, Nebraska, USA - 072115-40_1 MetaG | ecosystem: Host-associated > Plants > Roots > Unclassified | place: USA: Nebraska...
GTGAGGGAAGCTTAGCAGCTTACCTGAGCTTGGATTGTAAGGGCCAACATACAACATCACGTGAGAAGTGTTTAAAGAATATATTTTGAGGGGCATGCTAAATTTTAGCAAATTTCCAAATTCGAATTGTTGCTACTGTTATTCTTACATTTAATATAATCCAAGGACCAGCTAATATGCCTAGTCAGTATATGACCAACTGATAAGTTATGGCAAAACCATGGACTATGTCACATACCACAGCAGCAAACCCATCATATCCTATCCAGCTGCATGTGTTTGCCTCTTTTGCCTTTTGATAAGGCCTTCCATCAAAGTGATATAGGTTGAACTGTCAACAGACATGCCCTTTTGCATCATCTCATCCAAAACAGCCTTAGCTTCTTTCAGTTGCCCACCAACGCAGAGTTCCTTTACAGATTTATTATAGCTCTCCTGATCACCACCTTTTGCATTTCCACCAGATTCACAGTCAGATTTAACCTCTGGGTCCTTCCCTGTCTTCACTTCCTCCGCAGAAGATTTAATTAAAGGATAAGAAAATCTTTCAGATAATTTCCCACTCTCATCTAATTTATGGAGCATATTCTGTGCTTCCTCTGATCTCCCTGCCTCAGATAGTGCAGACAACACAACATTGTATGTAAATGCATCAGGTTGCAAGCCTCTGGCCTCCATGTCAGCAAAGAAATGCAAAGCTGTATCAACATCTCCGTCTTTGCACAAAGCTTGAATTAAGGTGTTATATGTGATAACATCAACCTTCTTCCCTTTCTCTGCCCATGACTCAAAAAGCTTGATCGCTTTCTCAAGCTTGCCATGCAGACAAAGCCCATTCATTAAAGTGTTGCAGGTAACAACATCTGGCTTAAAATAATTCTCCAGCATCTTGTTGTGGAACTGGAAAGCTTTCTCCAAGTCCCCTTCCTTACAGTAAGCATGAATGATGATATTGTAGGTAGTGTCGTCTGGTACCAGCCCCTTCTTCATCAGCTCATTCAATTTGTCAATCGCCTCTGTCAACTTCCCTATTGTACAAAGCCCTTTGATCAATGTGTTGTAAGTATAAATACTTGGTGTTAACTTCCTCTTAGACATTTCATCCCACAGATACAGAGCAGGCTCTGGTTTATTCTCCTTAAAGTAGGCTGCCATCACTGTACCATAGCTGACTTCATCAGGTACAAAACCCCTCTGCGGCGGTGAACGCAAGAGCTCTTCAGCCTCTTCATAACGCTTCTCTTTGCATAGGTTATATAGCAAAGTGTTTAGGGTGAAAGTGTCCATTTTGAGTCCACTCCTCACCATCTCATCCATCAACACAAATGCTTTGGCAACATTCCTGGCTTTGCAGTATGCATCAATCAATGTATTGTATGTAATCACATCTGGTGCCAATCCCTCCTCTGTCATCATTTTCAGACGCCCCAACGCCTCTTCCAATTGCCCCTCCCTGCAGAGCCCCTTCACAACAATGTTATGTGTGACCAAACTTGACTTCACCCCTTTGTCACGCATTTCCTCGAGCAGATTCAGTGCATCAGAAGAGCGCTGATACTTGAAGCATGCATCGACAAGCGTATTGTAGGTGACTACGTCAGGCGATACTATGCTGAGACGCTCCATCTCATCCTTCAGCTTAAATGCCTCGTCCACCTTCCCTGCCTGGCACAGCCCTGCAGCGAGCACATTGTATGTCCACAGGTCAGGCTCGAAACCGAATGCTGTCATGGCCTCCACGACATTGGTCGCCTGCTTGATCCACCCAAGCCTCGCGTACGCTGAAACGAGGGTATTATAGGTGGCCCTGGTGGGCGCAATACCCTCCTTCTTCATCCTAGCCAGCAGGGTCCGCGCCTCACCGAGCATGCCCTTGCGACAATGAGCCTTGAGGAGGGTGTTGTAGGTGACGACGTCGGGGGAGAGGCCGAAACCCTGCATTGTGGAGAGCGTGGAAAGGGCGTCGGCGAGGGTGCCCTTGGAGCAGTGGGTGTGCACCAGGAGGTTGAAGGTGTAGTGATTGGGGTGGAGCCGCAGCGCGATGAGGGAGCGGAAGACATCAAGAGAGGCCTGCGGCGAGGTGGACGGACTGCGCGCGAGTGCGGAGAGCACGGCGTTGGCTGCCTGGAGGGAGGGGCGGACGTGCCCGCGGCGGCGAAATGAGTGGAGGAGTTGTGCAGCGAGGTGGGGGAGGCGTAGGCGGGCGTAGGCGGAGAGCGCGGCGTCAGCGAGCGCACTCGTGGGGAGGCTGGCGAGGAGGTGGCGGTGGAGGTGGCGCAGCGGGTCGAGCGGGACGAAGTCGAGGAGGAGCGGGAGGAGGTTGCGGTAGGGGAGCATGGGGAGGAGCGGGAGTAGGGAGGGGAGGCAGGACGGCGGGGAGACGAGGCGGCGGTAGGAGAGGAGAGTGTGCGGAGAGGCGAGCGCTGGGTTGGCGGCGGCAAGGGCGATCACTTGCGGGTGGTGCGAGGGGGAGAGGCGCGGGAGGTACGGGGCCAGGAGGGTGTCCATGGGCGGCGGCGAGGGCTGGCGGGAGGCGGAGACAAGCGCGTCAGCCACAGCCGAGACAAGAGCTGATTCCGGGTCGGGAGCGGGGCCGGATGCGGCCGCCGGCGAGACGGAGGCGGAGGTGAAAGGTGTGGTGTCCATGGGGACGGGCGGCGGCGTTGCTTGACGGCGCGGCAGGCGGAGGGAAGAGGAAGAATCGAAGAAGAAGAAAGGGCCAGTGGAGACAAGGACTTGGTGGGCTTAATGGAAGCCCATCCGAGCACGAGCTAAAGCGGGGTTGCAGTTCGTTGGCGGGCCGCTGACCTCCTTGTCGTGAGCCCAATTATAAAACGTTTTAACTTTTCTAGATATTATTATTGTTTTTACATGACTTTTCTAGATTACTGTATATCTAGTATATAGATATATTATATGTCTAAAAATTCAGGTATTAAAAAAACAAAACTTCTTATAATTTGAAATGGAGGAGTATCATTCATTCATGTGCCTGTCTTCTGCGTAACGAAAAGAGAACCAAGAATGGGCATGAATGGGCAGGGAGATGATACAAGACGCACACAGCTTGTTATCTATGCAGTATGGAACATATGGAAGGAGCATTATAGAAGAGTTTTCGACAATAAATCACAAACGCCGGCACAGGTAGCAAGCATAATCCAACAAAACATATCTTGCTATATGATATGGCACAAGGAAATGTTCATGTAAATATCTAAAAACTGCAAAGTGCAGGATTTTCCTTCTTCGCTTAGATACTGGGACCCCTTAGGGTCCATGTAAATTGTTGTATCTCCCAAATTTCTTCTTAATGCAATGGCAATGATCTGCAATGAATTTCCAAAAGAGTTTGATGCCAAATCACGTTATGGAATTTTACTACACAAGTAAAATGAAAATGAACGCTGGCATATCCAGTGCTACATTCTGTCAGTTAGATCAAAATTTTCAGTGCAGCATAGTACATGCAGAGCTACATTCTCTCAATTAAAACTTTCAGTGCACCTCTATCTACTCATGTTAGTGGGCGCTCAGAACAGGGCACCAGGATAACTGGACTTGGAGATAAGCGTACGCAGCTCCATTGATCTGGTGCATCATCAGCTCATTGCCTTCGCAGCTCCCAAGCTTTTTCCTCCTGCACAAGAAAAGAATGGAACAGCGATACAATATGCACACCAATAACATCAAATTAGTTGCAATTGGAACAATAAATTACAGACATGTTGATACCAAAACTTACCTTCATTTGTCTAGCAACAGAAGGAAGCCATTTCTCTCCCCTAATCTTCTTCAGTTCCTGCACCCTTTCTTCCTCTCTCTTGGCTTTTGCCTTTGCTGCAGCTTCTCTCGCTTCCAATCTAGCCAATGATCTCTCAGATGCTTTCTTTGCAGAAACAACTATGTCACTGCCGTCGACAACAACAGACCGGAGCATATACCTGAACTGAAACAAAGATCGGAGTAAGACCAGGAGAAATAATGACTGAAAACTTCAAGCATAGAGTAAACTAAAGCAATAATTGATGCCCAACCTTCTTTGATTTCTCATCGACCTCCTCCCCAGGCACAATTCTTGGTCTCTTGAGTTGCACGTGCAGTTTATCTGGAAATATGCGCTACACTTGAGTTTGTTTTGACTTTTGACACAGACCACAATGATAGAATTTAAGAAGACTGTTTCTCACTTACCCGTAGAATCCATGCTAATACCAGGTGGCGCTTTTTTAAATAACTTTATTCCTCCTCCTGTTTCTGTGGGGTCTACTAAGTTCAAGCACGGAGCTTTGACTATTTCAAGGTTTTTCTCTAACATATCATCCAACATGTTTCTTACCTGCAATGAAAAATTTGAAGGTTGTAAGATAAAAAAAATGTAAAAGCAAAGTATTTAGACAAAAGCATAGGTGAGGTGTATTAAGCATGAGACAAGGAGAATCGCAAAAAAAGAAAGCAAGGAAACTAGGAGTGAGGACCTGATAAGCTCATTGAATGGAAATGGCCAAATGGGCATGCCATAGGTGACAGTTCCACATCAAACATTGTGCAACTGCTGCCTAGTTGGGTTGAACATTAGGTCTGCCAGGTTGGATCATGACTTAACTAACATGGGGAAAAGATTCATTGAAGCAAAGAATGCATATATATGTTATATGTATATCAGATAGTCGATGGAATTCACTGATTTCACCACCAAGGGCAAGCATGAGGCATGAACGTAGCGGAAAACATGTCCAACTTCTAATAACCACTCCATTCATGATGAGGAAAACAGACAGAGTACCATTGTTCTTCCCGAAGGAATAAACCTTGCATTTCACCTTTACACTTTCCAGCCTCTGGATTCCTCTATCTTGAATTTGTTTATTTTGATCACTCTAAAGTCTACACTCTAAATAACGGAAAAATTTGTTCTCTCTGCTATGTATGTCTTTGAGACACACAACAAGCCCAAAGCTACATCTTGGAAGGGCAATACAGCACTCCATTGACATGAATTCAGTTAATATAAGAGAGAACCGTATCATTTACCGTGGTGGTATTCAAGCACGTGACTTGTGCTCTTGCCCCGAGTAGCATTTATCACTACAGCCGATTTTAAATACGGAGACAAAGTGTTCTCATGAGCCCACAATTTTATTCCGGAAGTCCCAATTTAGAAAATGGTGGCATCAATTCCTCCACCGAGCAAAAGAATGGAGGTTTCACGAATCAATAAGCCCCCGGGAAGGCGGGAACCAAAATCAGCACATGATTTATCTGACTAACGACGAAGGAAGGAGAAGGAGCAAACAAAGTTACCTTGATCTGGTACAGCTTAAGCCCAGGACCCTGTGGTTTCCCCTCATGCGGCTCTTCCAGCTCCACGCCGTTGTTCACCTCGCCGCTGCCGCCAGAGGCTGCCTTCGCCACGCCGTTGGACGAAGGGACGCTGAATCCAACGGAGGCGATGGAGTCAATGGCCGCCTTCCACGCGGCGTCCCCATCATCTTCGCTGCTGCTCCCGCCGCCGCTCGCTGCCGGGCTCCCGCCGCCGCCGCCGCCGCCCATTCTATTGCTCTGCTGCTACTCGAGCAGACTGAACTGGACTCGTTCGGCCGGTGCCACTTCCGGCTCCTCTCTGGGCCGCTAGTGGGCTTTGTTGTAGGCGTGGGCCAAGCCCAGGGTTTTGGCCGACCTATCGCGGCGGCGGGGCTCGAGCCGTATTCCAACACGGCGCCGAGCCGATGACAAGAAAGCCGCATCTCCCCCCAGCCCACCTGCCGATCCAGACCCGCGCTTGCCGCCGTCGAGTCGCCGGCCAGGCCAGCCTTCACCTTGTCACCGCGAAATCCACGGCGGTGAGGCAACCGGCAGTTGAGGGTGCGGCTACAGTTCGGCGGCAGAGATGGGGAAGAAGCAGCACAGCAAGGACCGCATGTTCATCACGCGGACGGAGTGGGCGACTGAATGGGGCGGCGCCAAGCAGAAGGACGTCGGCACGCCGTTCAAGCGCCTCCCCTTCTACTGTTGCTCGTAACTACGTTGCCTTTCCCTTACTTTCTGTTCCTCTATAGTCAAAAGAAAGATTGCCTGGCGCGCGCGTGTGTGTCTGCTTGAGCTTGTAGGGTTTCGTCATCAGATTGTGGGCTTTTAATTTATTTGCGTATAGTGTATATAGTTGATTCCTGCTAAACATATTCCCTTGTATGATGTTGTATTAGTTCAGATGGTTACTTTGCTGCAGATGGTTACTTTTCTGGGCTATTCTGTCCTAACATTTAGCAGTTGAGGACATGGACTTGTGGATTGTAGATGATTGTTAAATTTGGTATAATTCATTAAAATTGTTACTAGCTGAATGTTAATATATCTTTTTTCTCTGCTGATTATAATCTGTTTGGGTGGTGTAGACTCACATTTCTTCCATTTGAGGATCCAGTGTGCACCGTAGATGGAAGCGTCTTCGATTTAATGTGAGTGGCTTAGCATTCCAGTTCAACGAACTGTTTATATTTCTATAATAAAAAAAAGATTAAGGGTGAAAAAAATTCTAAATCCTGAGTTTGTTGCATTTCTATGTAGGAGCATAGTCCCATACCTTAAAAAGTTTGGGAAGCATCCAGTAACCGGAGCACCACTCAAGCACGAAGATCTGATTCCTCTCACATTCCACAAGAACTCAGATGGTGAGTTAAATCTAGGCTATGAGAATACCAATGCAACTCGTACCAGGTTGATCTGCTAGTTCAATCGTGAATTTCTTTTAGATACAAGAATAACAATGTAGCTCGTACCAGATCAATCTGCTACTACAATTATGTCTTCCTTCAATCTGGCCTTTACATCCACTTCATGAATATATATTAAATCAATCATGTTTTTTGGCAGGAGAGTTTCAGTGTCCTGTTCTGAACAAAGTTTTTACAGAATTCACACACATAGTTGCTGTAAAAACTACTGGAAATGTCTTCTGTTATGAGGTAACTTCATATTATTTTCAAGCGTCTAGCTTGATATTATGGTATTTTCTTAGCTTACATGTTAATGCTTTACAAACATAGGCAATCCAAGAACTTAACATCAAGCCAAAAAATTGGAAAGAATTGCTAACCGATGAGCCCTTCACTCGAAATGACTTGATAACGATTCAGGTGACTACTATGAAGAATCTACTTGCGCAGTTTCTTGTCAATATTTTACTGTTTAGGATAATTATGTTGACCTTTTGTAAATTTGGTAGAACCCAAACGTGGTTGATGGCAAGGTCCTTGGGGAATTCGATCATGTCAAAAAGGGCCTCAAACTTGAGGATGAAGGTTTAATTATGCTCCCTCTTTCCATTACCTTTTTTTTTCCCCCATTTCAGTTGTTCCTGACTAGCTTACATATTCTGACAATCGGGCTGTTTTGCAGAGTTGCAGCGGATGAAAGATGATCCAACCTATAACATAAATATTTCTGGTGATCTTAAGCAAATGATTAAGGATCTTGGGACAGAAAAGGGAAAGGAAGCTTTTTTGCAGGGGGGTGGAGGGCTGAAAGCTCAAAAGGAAAGAGCTGCGGCTCTTGCTGCAATTTTAGCAAGGAAGGAGAAGGATGACTCAAAACCAGGAAAAGAACCTAAACCTAATCAAAGTTTCAGTATTGTGGATGCTGCTTCTGCTTCTGTTCATGGCAGGAGTGCAGCAGCAGCAAAAGCAACTTCTGCTGAAAAAACCGCTGCTAGAATCGCTATGCATATGGCAGGGGAACGAGCTCCTGTAAATGCTAAACTGGTATACAGTCATCTCATGTTCATGTGTTATGGTGTCCCTGTTTTACCTATCCATTGGTGTTGTCTAATGGTAATAATTCAATCATTTCAGGTCAAAAGTCGTTACACTACTGGAGCAGCGTCACGTTCTTTCACATCGACTTCTTATGATCCTGTTACAAAAAATGAATATGAGTATGTTAAAGTTGAAAGGAATCCAAAAAAGAAAGGCTACGTTCAGCTGCATACAACCCATGGTGATTTGAATTTAGAGCTTCATTGTGATATAACTCCTCGGACTTGTGAAAATTTCCTCACGCATTGTGAAAATGGTTACTACGATGGTCTTATCTTCCATCGGAGCATCAAGTATGTTCTGATTGCATTAGTCTTTTTTTTTCAAATGTTACTTTAATTCTTATGGTGCTATCTAATTCTTGTTGTTTTTTATCATTATTACAGAAACTTCATGATTCAAGGCGGTGATCCAACTGGCACAGGAAGTGGAGGAGAGTCCATATGGGGTAAACCGTTCAAGGATGAGCCAAACTCAAAGCTGCTACATTCTGGAAGAGGTGTAGTTAGCATGGCAAATTCAGGCCCTCATACCAACGGATCCCAATTTTTTATCCTGTACAAGTCTGCACCGCACTTAAATTTCAAGCACACAGTATTTGGCATGGTGGTGGGTGGTTTGACCACACTTTCAGCTATGGAAAAGGTTCCTGTCGATGATGACGACCGGCCATTGGTTAGTATTGCCAAGTCAATTTCTGCTAGTGTGATGGTTATTTAAAGCATTGAGATAATCATTTATAGCTTTGAATGTATGCTGTGTCCTCCACCAGTGTATTTTTCAATATCAACAGAGCCTGAACATGTATTCCCATGATGGCCTCTATTTACAGGAGGAAATAAAGATCCTAAAAGTCAGCATATTCGTGAATCCTTACACAGAGCCAGATGAGGAAGAAGAAAAGGCAAAGGAGGAGGAGGAGAAGAAAAAGGATGAGGATTATGTAATTTTGCATTTTATATCTTGTTTTAGCTATATAGTCATGGACTGTTTGCATTTAAATTTCCCAATTGTACTAACACGTGGTTGCATCGATTCAGGATAAGGTGGGATCATGGTATAGCAACCCAGGAACGGGTGTTGCTGGTTCAACGAGTACTGGTGGTGGGGTTGGCAAGTATTTAAAAGCTCGGACTGCTGGCTCTGTTGATGTGACTGGAAGTGCTGGTGCAGCTGATGATTCAAGCAAGAAGAGAAAAGCTACTGCATCCAGTGTAGAGTTCAAAGATTTTTCTGGATGGTAGATGCTATGTACTTATGTGTATGTATGTCGATTTCCTTGCTCCTCAGAGAAAATGGTGGTCGCACACTCTTGTTGTACCTTGATATGTTCATTCATGTGGTGTGGTCTGTTAACTGCCCAAAACTTCACGTATGTCATTCATGTGGTGTCGACTGTTAACTGCCCAAAACCACAGGGCCACTTCGGAGTGTGCTCTGTAAGTTTGGATTCAAAGTTGCTTCATACTGAAATGCTGAAAAAAAACATCATACTGAAATGCTGAAAAACATGTCCAGGGAGTGCTCTGTAAGTTTGGATTCAAAGTTGTTTATACTGAAATGCTGAAAAAACATCATACTGAAATGCTGAAAAAACATGTCCAGCAGGAACTGATTCCAACAAGTGTGAACTAAAGGGACAAATTACGATCACGGACGAATGAGCAAGTACCAATTTTGCGAACCAGCTCCGCAAAAAAGATAAAACATGATTACGTGTCAGCCAAACCCTCAAATTCAGCCAAACCCTCAAATGATGGGGCGGATATGACATGAGATCAGATGTCCAACTCGGTGAAAAATCTACCTTTGGAACAGATACACGCTCAAACTATGTTCAACCACTAGTTGATCTAAGAAGATTGAGCCCCACATAAGAAAAAACAATGTTCCAACAGAGTTAAATAACATGCTAATGTTTGCAAAGTTCCTTTATCTATTGTGTTTGACTGACCTAAACACGCTTAAGCAAAACTACCATAATCGACGCAATAGCCAGGAGCACAAAGGCAGAGGGTGCATTCGGAAAATCTTTGCTGGAGCTCATTATCAGGGTCTTGATCGTCCCCTTGCTACGGCCCTCATCAGAGGTTGCGACAAGATCTTGCATCATGTTTGACAGATTGGCCATCATCTCGGACACCAGGGCCTTCATTTTCTCCAAATAATCCTTCACTGATTCACCAGTGCTTTGAGAGAGGTAAGTGTTGCTTCGCAGGCTAGCTGCCTCACCATCCTCCACCTCATCACCAGATACACTCGAAGCAATACTAGAACACTCGCTAAGCTCTGTAGGAAGGAAAACAAGATATATTACTAAGAGTTACTCAAGTAATTTATCACTGAAGGATGTTACCATTAATGCTTACTTGACTCATATGCCTTGTAGAACTTCATAACCTTTTCGTTCTTCATCACAGCATCCCAAACATTCTTATCAGAAGCAAGTGAGGCCACGACATCCTGGGTAGCAACAAAGGTTGTCAAGATGGACATGGCAAGCAATCTGTTAAAACTGACGGTAAACAAGAGAGAGAGAGAGAGAGAGAGAGAGAGAGAGAGA
>Ga0182004_10005436_pt1 | contig 10376 bp, 11 predicted proteins | sample Sormic07211540_1_FD_120479 | JGI IMG/M metagenome (GOLD analysis project Ga0182004, IMG submission 120479) | Endophyte microbial communities from Sorghum bicolor roots, Mead, Nebraska, USA - 072115-40_1 MetaG | ecosystem: Host-associated > Plants > Roots > Unclassified | place: USA: Nebraska...
CTCTTGTGGCCCATGAGTATTAGCATCAACTGCCGTTCCGATGACCCGCATTCCCGTAATCCCGTTGATGTACTGCCTCCGATGACCCGCGTTCCCGTAATCCCGTTGATGTACTGACCAGCGGGCACAAGTTAATCCCTGACTCCCTGTGGACGGAGGAGATTGAAGCTCGTAAATCATTTCAGATTTTCAGTTGGCCTGGTGGTCTGTACTTGCATAGTACAGTTTTAGTGTTCCAGTTTTCCTGTTTGATCTGAAAGTGACAACTTCAATTTGCTTTCAATTTTGCAATCAAATCCATATAGGCTACCAGGCATAGGGACAGAGGAACCTAGCTAGGCCTTCTAAATTTAAGTCATTCTCTATTACTATGGTAGAGTTTCTAATTTTCTATAATTGAATATATTTTTGAACATGTTAAATTGTTTGAGGTGAACTATGCTACAATCTCACATTCACTCTTATTAATAATACTATACACTTCAATTGTCATATTAAAATATTAGATTGTTCGGCCCTTACTGTCTTGCATGCCAAGGGTCCTAGAAATTGTTGAGGACTCCTTGCTGATCATCTTCCACCACAATCCACACGCAACACGCGGCAGCCAACAGGCCGGACAAGCAGGATGGCAAGAGCATTGACTGAGCGGCCGAGCCACCGAGATGGACCGCAGCCGGCGAGACTCCCACCACCACCTCCAATTCTTCACGGGTTTGTGAATCGGGACGTCGACATTGCCGGCGCCATGCCCAGATGGCTACATGTCCACGCCCAGGCATGCTGCCTTTCACCTCCACCCTTCCCCTTTGTCTTTGTCACTTTGTGTGTTTTCTTCGGTTCTTCTTTACAGTATAATACAACCTCTTTTTAAATAGCACTTGTTTATAGTTTATTTATTCTAATCACACGATTTGTATCTCAAATAGTCTGAATCCTGTTTTCAATTCGTTGATAAAGTGGCAAAATGATTCATAGTTTCTTTAAGCCTGTTGGTTCAAGCTAAAAATCCAGACATTGAAACTCCTAATAACTAATGTGGAGGTGGATACAAATGCTGCTAATTGTCTCAAGGGTATATAACTGAATATAGTGTATATTAGCAATTGCACGGAGGTGGCGTTGTAACAGTGATTGAACGGAGTGCAAAGTGACAGGCTACAACTTGAAGATGTCTTCATCAGGTACAAGCGTGTAGAAGGGATCCAGAAGTCAGAAAAGTCTCTGCCTTCTTCCACATGAAAGATACATAATTAATTAATTACATACCAAGAAAGTGCCGATTTGTTTCTAGTAACAATAATTGCTACGGGACGAAGCAAATATATGAATCTGTCTAACGAATTTTTTGCCACATGCACAGCGTAACATTTTCAATGTTTCTAGTAGGCCCTCATTTGCTTGATACCATGAAAGCGCCGATTTGTTTCTAGTAATAATTGCTACGGGACGAAGCACATATGAGTGTGTCTAAAGAACTTCTTGCCATGTGCAAGTTGCCACAGCCTAATGTTTTTAATGTTTCTAGGCCCTCATTTGCTTGATACCATGAAAGCGCTGATTTGTTTCTAGTAATAATTGCTACGGGACGAAGCAAATATAGGATTTTTGCTACGTGCAAGTCGCCACAGCCTAACATTTTCATTGTTTCTAGGCCCTCATTTGCATGATGCATGTTGGTAAATTTGGTTCTAAGAGAAGATCTTATATTTGGTTTCATTCTTTCGGTGGTAAAGGTGGGAAGTGTGGATATTTGACACATAAAAATGCAGAGGTGGGATAAATTGTTTGGCAGAATAAAAAATATATATTGCTTTCATGGTATGAACAGTCTAGGTTAATTTCCTTCCCTTCCGCACCTGATCGCCGCCGCCGCCTCCCTCATGCGCGACAACTGCGGCACCCGTTACCAAGGCCGGCGATCCACCCTCAGCCTGCTACTCCCAGCGCTGACCCGGATGCTGCCGCTGCAGCTGACGCAACTCATCTCGGGACAGAGGAGCATGAGTACGACACGGCAGATGCTCACTTCCACGCTGCCGTTGACCGCGCTGCCCTCAAGCGTGCTGTGGCCGAACCACCAATAGAGGATGATGCCTCTAGGAAGGACAACCTCGACAACAATGCCTCTGCCGCTTGAGCCCTGCACATCCACGACGCCCTTCTGCAGCATGAGGTCACCAGGTTGCTCAACCTGCACGCCCAGGTAGTGGCTGTGCAGAACATCCACCTCTTCGTGCCGCTTGTCCGCAAAGTCACCTCGACATTCTATAACCTCTGTCGCTAGTCGTTTCTTCTCAGCGTTGGCCTCTACTCCCTAGAGAGCCATTTCCTCTCTGATATGTTTGCCTCTAACTCCCCTGATTGGGTTCGCATGGACTATGTCGTGCGAACTTAGATCACCAGCACCATCACCGATGTCCTTGTCGAGGCCATCATTAAGTGTGGCACCACCCCCACACCTCTAGGTTGGGCATCAAGTCGCATTTTCATGGCAATCATGGAACTCGTGCCCTCCACGTTGACACCGCCTTCCATAGCTTCACCCAAGGTGACCTCTACATCACCACATGCTGCTAGAAGGGTCAAGGGCATGGAAGATTGACAGACACCCATCATGACATTGGCGAGCCCGTCAATGATTTGACCCTATGCATCCGAAGTCCTCAACCTTCTACACTATCTCAATAGCCACATTGAAGCTACTGGACTCCACCTTTGATGCGGCCATGGCTAGTGGGAGGGCACTAGGATGTAACGCAAAAAAGCATGATGAAGAGGAGGCTAGAAACGTTGTTGGGGTGGTGGTCTTGATGGCGAGATTCACCTCTTCGATGAGTAGATTAGCACAAATGTCGGAATACGACAAAAATGAATGTGTTCGCTTGATCATAGCCACCATATGAGAGTGCCGCTCATTAAGGCCAGGAAGAACATTGAGGACCAAGGTGTGGTCCAAGACCGGCTCACCCAAAGTCCCCAGAGCATCCGCCATGTGCTTCATCTTGTTGCAATAGTCGGTGATAGAAAGATTCCCTTGAATAAGGGTCTAAAACTCAACATCAAGGATGATGGCACAAGTTTCTTTGTTGCCGATAAACTGCTCTTCAAGCCTGAGCCAAATGGTATGGAATGTCAGGGAAGCAGTGGAGACTAACTTCAATGAGGTCAGGCACCACTATGCCAAAAAGTTGATGACTTGACAGTGCAATCCATGCGATGCCAATGAGGATCCATGGAGAAAACATCATCGGTGAGCACGGGACAATCATGGGAATATTTCAACATGGTGTTGAGGATGAGCGAATGCTGACAACTATAGAAGGTGGATGTCTACTCGAGTATGAGGGATATCATCAGCTTGATATTGTTGACCACAATGGCCTAAGCATGGAGCTATGCTCGCTTCGCATTCTCATACTCGACAACCTATTCATCGGCTTCCTCCGCACCAGCAGTGTCTTCCCGAGCCTGAGCGGTGCCTGCTATGGAAGCAGCGATCGCCTCTTCGGCTGCCCGCTAGAGTTCCTCGATGGTTGGCGGCATGGTGACGAAGGAAGAAGAGATGTAGATCAAGCATCAGCGGCTGTCATATACTCATATAGATGAAGCACGACACGCAATGTAGATGAAGCCGCGACGTAGTTGTCAAGCTTGAACATGCCCACCGCGACAACCATGAAGAACCACAATTAGATGAAGAGCATGACGAGGGGATGCCAAGTGGGCAGCGATGCAGCGCGTCAGAGGTGGAGGGTTACACAGTGTAGGCTAACAAGGCCTCGGGTTCTATTGTGACGATTTAAGACTGTTACCGATTCTGTTAATTTGTGATGATTTTTAGTAAACCATCACAAGAGTTAATCTATGACGCTCCATGATGATATCTAAAACCATTACAAATGCTGCATAGTGACGGTTTTTTATTGATCCGTGACAAAAACGTTTCATCATAGATTACCAGGTTTCTTATAGTATCGAGTAGGTGGAGAACATCGAGGGAGTCCGGCAATCTAGGGAGAGTGGAAGTGAAGGGATCATGACCCTTCTGATACCATATTGGAGGATTAACTCAACTCAGCTTTCCATTAATCTCAAGAGGTGTTTATATAGAAATACATTGGGATATAAAGGATAGAGGAATATGATAACAAAGAGTCTAGCTAATCAAATACTGGATATTCTAACAAGGAGAACTGCACATCATTTTATTAAGAAGAGGAAAGGTGTCTAGATCAGTCATTAAGTAAAGAACTTCATAACAGAAGTGTCAAGAAAAGAAGACATAAACTTTACAATGGGCTATTCAGCCAAAAATGGAGGTTTGCTGAAAGAGGACATGAATCTATCACTACCAGAATTCATGGCTTAGCCGAGTGCCTCTGGCACTCGGCAAAGTCCATATTGCACTCTGCAAAGGCTTTGTTGAGTGCCACACTCGGCAAAGGCCACTCGGCAAAAGTGGTGTCGGCAAAACCGTCTTTGCCGAGTGTCATTTAATGGGCACTCGGCAAAGGCTTTGCCGAGTGCCGACACTCGGCAAAGATAGAAAATAAAAAAATCCAAAAAGTAGGGAAAAAGGAAAAAAATTCATAGGGGGTGTACTCCTGCTCAAGTTTCAAAATGTTTCGCGGCATTGCGTCCAATGGGATTCGAACCCGAGACCTTTCTCTCGCATGTCTAACTCCTAAATTATTGTGTCAAATTTGCATTTCATCTTCTCATATATTATACCAAATCACGTATAAATTGATTATTTGAGGTCCTAAACGATTTGAAATCAAAAAGTTGTCAACTATAAAGTTTCATAACTTTTTGGGATCTACAATTTCCATTTAGGGAGTTTCTCTATCCGAGGTCGTTTACAAAATTTGAATTTCAAATTTGAGAAATTCAAATATAGTTTTTGCATGACAAAATAATTCCAAAACAAAAAAATTGTCAACTACAAAGTTTCATAACTTTTTGAGATCTACAAAGTTTATTTAGGGAATTTTTCCACCCATGGTTGTTTGAAAAATTCAAATTTTAAAATTTACAATTAAAGATGTAGTTTTTCATGACAAGATGAACTCAAATGAAAAAGTTGGCAAATACAAAATTTCATAATTTATCAAGATCTACAAAGTTTATTTTGGTTGTTTTGCCATTTGTTCATCCGATATAGTGATTCTAATATTTTTTCATGAATCTTATATATCTCTCTCTTATAGTTTCATAAACTATAAGAGTGAGATATAAAATTTGTGCACAAATTTTTTTGGACTTTGTGAAATAAAAAATGACTAAAATAAATATTGTAGGTCTTGAGAAATTATACAACTTTGTAGTTGAAAACTTTTTGATTTGAATTTGTTTAGAGCTTCAAAATTCAATTTGAAATTTTCTTTGCCGAGTGTTGTTTTTCACACTCGGCAAAGAAAGTCTTTGTCGAGTGCCAAAATTAACACTCGGCAAAGAGGCTTTCTTGCCGAGTGTAAAAAAACACTCAGTAAAGAAGGTCTTTGCCGAGTGTTTTTTTGACACTCGGCAAAGAAGCCTTTTTGCCGAGTGTTTTTTTCTGCCAAGGGTTTTTCTTTCGGCACTCGGCAAAGAAGTTCTTTGCCGAGTGCCCGAAAGAAAACACTCGACAAAGACCCGGATTCTGGTAGTGTATGTAGACGCAGCTCTAAAGCAATGACCTACCTGTGTCCAAAATCCTACTTGGTTTTTGCGTGCTTTTTTGCTTGTTTCTGATACTATTGTGGCATATGAAGTCCAGAAAAAAACAGAGGCTATCAAACAGAATCTTTTTTTTAAACGATCGGCAGGAGATCTGCCAAGCTTGTATTGATAAAGAAGGGAAAAAGTACTGTACAAAAAACGGTAACAAAGAAAAGACAAAACTAATCTAGTCCTCAAGCAAGGGTTGTAGGAATGATCTCACAGAGTTTTTTGGCTCCTGCTGCACACCAGAGTCTGGCTTCGTCCTTTATCTTGGTAATGAGAGCTTCTGCTGTGCTAAGACGGCGATCGAAAATTCTCGCATTTCTCTCCTTCCAAATCTCCCATGCTACTAAAATGGTTAGCGTACGCACCGCCTTTGCCGGCAAGGATGGCGTATTACCGATTACTCGCCACCAATGATGCGTAGACCGAAGATTGCCCCATAGGGAGGTGGATGGCAAGTTACCACCTGTCCAAGTACGTATGGCATTCCAAATTCGGAGGCTATAGCGGCAGTGTGCAAGTAAGTGATTGGCCGATTCATCCGCACTATGACAGAGAGGGCAGACTTGTTGGTTGGGACAACCGCGTTTTTGGAGGCGATCTGAGGTCCAAAGGCGATTCTGGAAAGCAAGCCATGCAAAGAATTTGCATTTGGGAGGGGCCCAGGTGCACCATATGAGCTTGTCGTGGTCAGTGGGAATAGAGCCCAAGAATTGAGTCAAGTATGCTAAGCGCGCTGAGTATTCACCGGAAGCACAGAACCGCCAGGTGATCTGGTCTTGCAAATTTGGGTCGAGGTGAGTAGAGCGGACCTTTTCCCAGAGGGTCACAAACTGGGAGATTTGGAGGGCGGAATTTATTTGTAGCACATTCAAGTCCTGTACCCAAACATTTGCAGCTACAGCTTGCTGTACTGTCCTATTCTTTTTCCTACTCAAGGCAAAAATCGTGGGTGCCATATCTTTTGGACAGCACCCATCCAACCATGCAGAGTGCCAGAATAAAGCCTTTGCTCCATTACCAATTGTAATTTTGGTCGCCGCGTCGAAAAGCCTTCTATCCGTATTGGTACAGGGTATTTCCATCCCAACCCAAGGCTTATTTCCAGACTTCCAAGATTGCCATAGCCAACGTAGCCGCAATGCCCGTGAAAATTTATAGATATCAAGCACTCCAAGACCGCCCAATTTTGTTGGTCGGCGCACCTGTTTCCAGGCCACTTTGCATTTTCCTCCGGCTAGCCGTGTTCCGCCCGTCCAAAGAAAGCAGCGTTGTTTGGCATCAAGCTCTTTGAGGATTCCTTTAGGAGGTATCAGCGATGTAAGGAAGTAGATTGGCTGAGCCGACAACACTGACTTGACAAGCGTCGTGCGTCCGGATGTTGTGAGAAGCCTCCCTTGCCAATGTGCCAGCTTGCTGGAAGCTTTGTCAAGCAGAGGTTGGCAGTCGACCTTTCTTAATCGCGTCAAGGTGAGAGGTAGCCCCAGGTACTTTAGTGGGAATGAAGTACGTGTTGCAGGAAAGTTGTCCAGAATCTGATTAAGGTTCAGTCCTTGACACTAAATCGGCACGACAGTGCTTTTTTCAAGATTGGTGGATAAGCCGGAGGTTGCGCCAAAAAGTTCCAGAAGTGATCTCAGGTTTATGACGTCTTGCGATGATGGTTCTAGGAAGATTGCAGCGTCATCAGCATATAGCGAAACTCGCAGCTGAGCATGGTGACCGCGTAAAGGGGTCAGAAGGCCTTCCTGAGTAGCGCACTCGAGCAGGTTGACAAGAGGGTCAATCGCAAGCACGAACAGTAGCGGGGAGAGGGGGTCTCCTTGCCTCAGACCACGACCATGTTGGATCGCCTCGCCTGGGGTGCCATTTAAAAGGACTTTTGAGGTGGATGATGACCAGATGGCGGCCAACCAATTCCTCCATCTTGTTGGGAAGCCTCGCCTTTGAAGAAGATCAAGAAGGTAATCCCAACGGACCGAATCAAAAGCTTTTGTGATATCAAGTTTGAATAGCAATGCTGGAGTGTTTGATCTGTGCAGCCGCCGTGCAAGATTTCTAACATACATGAAATTGTCGTGGATCGCTCTTGTCTTGATGAAGGCACTCTGATTACTAGAGACCAGACGGTTCATGTAAGGCTGCAATCTTAATGCCAGGATTTTGGTGATGATTTTGGCGATACTATGGATGAGGCTTATTGGTCGGTAGTCACCAATTCTTTCAGCACCTTCTTTTTTTGGTACTAGAATGATGTTTGCTGTGTTTAGCAATGCGAGGTTATTTGATCTCAGATCATAAAAATTTTGGATGACGCTCATCAGCTCGTGCTTCACTAAGTCCCAGCAAGCGAGGTAGAAAGCCATGGGGAAACCATCTGGCCCTGGTGCTTTGTCTTTTGGCATATGCTTAATAGCATTTAGAACTTCCAATTCGTTGAAAGGGGTGTCCAGTATGGAGAGGTCCACATGCTGTAAGTTCAGGGCGTCCCAGTTCAGGTCAGTTGCTCTTTCAGGAGGACGACTCAACATTGAAGTGAAGTGTTCCTGGACGATAATTTGTTTTTCCACATGGTCGATGGCCCAACCTTGTTCGCTTTGTAGCCTCTGTATGAAATTTTTGCGCCTTCTTGAGTTAACTTTGAGATGGAAAAATTTTGTGTTGGCATCTCCGAGCTTTAGGTTTCTAATGCGTGAACTTTGACGCTTCCTGGCACGCTCTAGGACTGAAAGGCCTACAACTCTGTGTTTTAGTCTTGTGCGCAAATCCTTTTCCAATGCAGTGAGAGGTCTGTTCTCTTGTGCCACATCTAGCCGTAAGATGACCGCAAGTGCCATCTGTAGCTGTAGCTTGTTTCCTGAGATCAGAGAGCGACTCCACTCCTTGAGTTTTCTTGCTGCAGTGGCCAATCGGAAGTGGAGTCGATGGTGGGGTTCTGTGTGGTAGTTAGTGACGGCCCAGGCTGCTTGGAACACATTTTGGAATCCTGGTAGTTGCGTCCAGAAATTTTCAAACTTGAAATGCTTGTGACGAGGTGGGCCACTTTGGTTTGACAATAGGAGGGGGCAGTGATCAGAGTGTGCTGACGCCAGGGCTTGCAGGATATGAGATTCAAAGGATAGGTCCCAGGCCTCATTACAGAAAACACGATCAAGCCTAACAAGAGTTGGATTTTCCCTTTCGTTACTCCAGGTAAATTTGCGATTTTGAAGGTGTACCTCTCTAAGTTCACAATCATTTAGGGTTTGACGGAATTGCGCCATGAGGTTTCTGTTTAGGCTGCGGTTATTTTTGTCCCTCGCTCGATATATGAGGTTGAAGTCGCCAAGGATCACCCATCTGATCCCTGTCGGTGGTTGCAAAGCTCTGATCTCATCAAGGAAAACAGGTTTGATGTTGTCTCTTGTAGGGCCGTAAACTGATGTCAGTCTAAAATCCAAGCCGCACTCTCTGATAGTTACATTGGCAGATATTGAAAATCTGGATGTGGAGATGTCGTTGATTTCGACAAAGCGCTCATCCCATAGGATGAGGATGCCCCCCCGGGTACCAAAAGGGCCAGAAGCAGGTAGACATGCAAATTTCTTCATCCTGTAGTTCCCTATAAGTATTCAGCAAGGTTCTGGTCGATGTTGCTCATCTTGGTTTCCTGTAGGCATGCAATATGTATGGTTGTTGTTGCCAAGATCTCATGGACAGCAGCTCTGCGTGCCTCTGAATTGAGTCCCCTCACATTCCAGCAAGCTAAATTTAAATTGGGACCTGTCATTGATGGCACCAGATGAAGCACAAAGAGACAGCAAACCTGAGGGGCCGTAAATTGCACTGAGAATTGGTATAGAGGACCAGGGCAACGTAGACACAGTGATAACTCAAGGCCCAAATATTAGATAGCTTAGTGAAGGTTCTGAAAGCAGTACAACAGGTAGTTCTGAAGATGCAGTACAACAGGTAGTTCTGAATAATTGGAGATTGCATGTAATTGCGAAGATAAAACATGCTTAGTTGATACATGACGCTACACGACGCCCAAACTGGTTTGGGACCAGTAAGCAAAATAAACTGCCACGAATGCATTACACAACCGTCGTCTCCTCCATCTGCCCCGCACCATGGAGCATTTCTGCAAATTCTGGCCCAGCAAGCTCTATGAGGGCGTCGTCTCGCGCTCTGAAGTCATCGTTGTCCAGCTTGAAGAGGGACACCAGAGCCTTGATCACAGGCTCCGGTAGGGGTCCATCAAACAGGGAGATGTACTCCTTGAGGGCTTGCTCAGTGTAGTTCCCCGCATCATCAGTGTACCCAAGCTTCTTGCAAAGGAGCCTTTGGGCGCGAGCCTCCATTGGAAGGCACCGGAGCCGGTTCAGTCAACAAAAATTGTAGACAGTGTAATAATTGATTATAAAGATACACAAAAGAGAAGCTTATGGTGTCTGCAGTTACAGTAATTGGACTTTGATGGAGAATACTAAAATCACACGAGACATATAGACCAAACCTAAAATCAAATGAGTACCTAATGTAGAACATAGTTCTTTGCTAGGACCAACAGAACAGAAAATGTTAACAATACATAACCGCAACCTTCCCGCTTTAGAATTGCAGCTGTTGGCCTTGTGTTTGGAGTATTTTACTCAAATCCTATCTCTTGAAAGATTTTCCCTCAG
>Ga0182004_10005437_pt1 | contig 10376 bp, 11 predicted proteins | sample Sormic07211540_1_FD_120479 | JGI IMG/M metagenome (GOLD analysis project Ga0182004, IMG submission 120479) | Endophyte microbial communities from Sorghum bicolor roots, Mead, Nebraska, USA - 072115-40_1 MetaG | ecosystem: Host-associated > Plants > Roots > Unclassified | place: USA: Nebraska...
TAAGCCCTAAGTCTATTTAGAGGAAAGGTTATCCTTCGAGGGCACCTCTCAACTCTATGATGAACTTGTTCTCCTCCAGGGGCCAGGGGGTCTGCTTATATAGTCCCCTCAGGTGAACGTGGGTCGTTGGATCAAACCGACATTGATTGAACGGTTATCCTTGATCCTTTAGGTCGGTGGAGCGTGATCCGCGAAGTTGGCCGTGATTGGCCACAACACCTGGGCGGGCGCCCTATGGGGGAGGGCGGGCGCCCTGCCCCCGGGCCCGATTGCCTTCCCGTTTGTTCCCGTGGCTTCTGGAGTCTTCTAGATGGTAGAAAATTGCGCCGTGCGTTAATATCTCTATGTAATCCCAACATGTGGGCCTCTCTTCCTTATTTCCTGATAACCCCCTGCAGAAAAACAGATAAACAACAAAACTCATAGAATTCTGTCAGATCAAACCCTAATTCTAGGTGTTGTTTGTATATTGGTCCTTTCTCTTTTTTATTTGATAATTAAAATTGATACTTAAGAACCGTCAACAGATGACTGAGTACCGAATGCACGCATCGGACTCTCTGTGGTGCGTCCGGTCCCGTACCCAGAGAGGGTTGCAGTTGATCCTCACACCAGACGCGGTCACCACACCCACTATGGGTGCGTCTGGTGTGTTACAGAGCAAGTATAGTTAGCCATTAATGGAGCACCGGATGCTCTATGGAGCGCATCCGGTGCAACACTGAGAGCGTCCGGTGCTCCCGTTTTCTTTGGAATTCGTCCATGGGAGCCTCTTGCCCATTTGATCAGCTGAGAAACACCTTGTGGTGCAAGAGAGAAGCAAGAGCCTAGAGAGGATTGACAATTGAGTGATTTCTTCAATGAATCCTTCTCTAGTTGAGTTCCAAGAGTTCAAGTGTGCATCCACCACTCTCTAGAGACTTGTTCGGGTCAAGTGAGAGTTTTCTGCTTGTTACTCTTGGTGATCGCCATCACCTAGATGGTTCGATGGTGATTGGAGGCACGAAAACCATCTGGAGTTCTAGTGGGTGGCTCGTGTCAAGCTTATGAGCGATTTTGGGCGATTCACCGCGACGGAGTGTCGAAGAATCAGCCCGTAGAGAGCACTTGATCCTTGCGCGGACCAAGGGGGAGCAAGGCCCTTGCGCGGGTGCTCCAACGAGGACTAGTGGAGAGTGGCGACTCTCCGATACCTCAGCAAAACATCACTGCGTTCTTCTTGCTCTCATCATTTACATTCTAGCATTTACTTTGAGCATTTACATTCTTAGAATTGCCATGCTAGAATAGGATTGGAACTAGGTTGTAAAACTTTTATCCGGTAGCTCTCTAGAACACACCTAGGCACAAGGGGTTGAATTGGAGCTTATAGGTTGCTTAAATTTTAAGAGAAGCCCAATTCAACCCCCCCCCCTCTTGGGCATCTTGATCCTTTCATTAATAGTGGTTTTTTTGTATTACGTAACTGTACAATGCCAAGGCGTGGGAAAGCTAGTAAGCCAAGGTAATCTCTTATCATCCTATTTATATTATGTTTTGATTAATGTGCAACACATGAAAATCTAGGTTTAGGGTATAATGTTATTTGGTTTTGGTTATTTGAATGAGAAATGTTTTAATTGTAGCTATGCTCGGACGACCGGGAGTCCTTACATCCTAAAGCCGCTTCCTATCGGTGTTCCAAGACCCATGTGTTTTTGTGGTGATGCTTGCAAGGTAGAAATTTCTGAAGATGAGGAATCCTATAAGCAGAGATATTGGATGTGTTCCAATTTTGCATGGGAGCCTACGCCGCTACAACATCGCAGTAAATTTATTGTGAGATTTTTTTTGTTGTGCATTACGCATATTATGTTATATGAAGCATGATTCTTTTGTAACAATCTTTTTTGTTGCAGACCCCTCCACCGTTGTGTGATTTTGAGCAGAGGATTGACAATGAGATCAAGGAGTCAGACAAGCAGCTTCTACAAGGCCTGAAGGAGTGGGATGCGGAGTGTGCGGAGATATTGGAGAAGAGACGCAGAGAGGAGGCTCTACAGAAGGAGCACAAGGAAGAGGAGGAAAGGAGGCGTGTTGCTGCATACACAGAGGAGAAGGAGAACAAGCTTGAGCGTGTGCGCCGAGCGAAGGCAGTGATGGAGGAGAATCCCGATGCCCAGAGGAAGGAAAAGTGGTCTCGTTGCACTTAGTAGTTACATTACCTGCTAGTTCTATGTTTGGTTCATTAATAGTATTGTTTACTATTGGACTTTGCAATGTGTTACCATGTAATGCATTTTAGGAATGTGTTATTTTATTTCTATCTAGAATGTTATTGGACCTGTCACTTTGGTTAATGGTTTCGTTTTTAGTACTCATTATATTGAGTTGATTATTTTAGAGTCAATGAAATGTATCGAAGTAGTTGAAATGGAAGTTAACGAACTAGCAGACAACATAACTCATAGCACACAACACATGTAATGGCATGTCAAAACATGCACCAAACTAGGGTACAGAGGTCTCTAGACTAAACCAAACATGCCTTAGGTAATTCAAGTAATTAACAAGCACATGAAATGGCATGTGAGAATATGTACCAAACAAGGGTACATAGTTCTTTTAACTAACCCAATCGACGTCATGTGTGGCAGCCATTTCCTTTGCCCTGTCAAGATGTTTCTTAGCTTTAGGTGCCCATTTCTGATTATTACTTCGTAGTGCCAAAGCTTGAGCGTGTCTATAGTTAAACCATGCAACTAACCTATAAAAGGTAAATGATACAATGGCATTGACAGGCATGGCACGTATACCCTTCAGCACGCTGTTAAATGACTCAACCATGTTGCTAGTCTAAAACTCGTACCTCCATCCACCATCGTCATATGCTCTTGTCTATTTCTCTAGTTCTCTCATCAATCCTCTTAGCCACTGCCTACCTTCTGCGTTCGTTACCGTTCGTAGCTGCTCCAACTTCTCCTTGAAGAATTTAACCTCAAGCATGTGGGCAACCTCCTCGAAAAGAGGAAAGTTGTCCTTGGTTCCATCCTTCCGAAGTAAATTCTCTGCAAGGTACCGAGTGCACCAACGGTGGTGCAAAGGTGCATACCTCGGAATCTTCTCTTGTACGGCACTGAGTATGCCTTGGTGTCTATCAGATATGACACCAACCTCCCTATGAGGGCCAACGACATATATCCTAACAAGCCGCATGAACCATCCCCAACTGTCTTTGTTCTCTCTCTCCACAAGAGCAAAAGCTAAAGGAACCAATATGTTGTCCGCATCACAGGAAATGGCTACCAAAAGTGTGCCCATGTACTTGCCAAGCAAAAAAGTACCATCAATGGATAACACTAGACGACAATGCCTGAAGGCCTCAACGCACTAAGGAAAGCACCAAAATGCTCGGAAGAATATCTGCCTCCCGTCCTTCCATTCATTCGGCTTCGGGATATACTCATAGTGCTTGCTTGGATTTGCTACTTTCATTGCATTGAACATTGCTGGCAATTGTTCATACCCCTCCTCCCAGTCCCCATATATCATCTTCCAGGCCCGTTGATTCGCTCTCCATGCCTTACCATGCTTTATGTCATACTTAAAATTTTCCTAGCCATGTCCATAATTGTCCTGACCTTCAAGTTTAGCCGTTCCTTCAAAGTTGTGTACAATGCTCTGGCAATGAGGGTAGAGGTCAACTGCTGGTGCTTCTATTGCAGATCCGTCTGAGCACAAGTGTGTGGACCAACAATTCTGGTGATCTTGAACTTCCCTGTGGCCTTTTGTTTGCGAGCACAGACCCTCCAATTGCAATCTGACATTTCACACACCACCGTGTAACGACGCTCCACATAGGAGTGCCTCATCTTGAAAGGTCTTTTACGTCTCACAGAATAGTCCTGTAACCACCTCCTTAAAGCGGGCAAGTCCTTGAAGACCATGCTCTTCTGAATCTCCACACTATCACCTGGCTCAGGAGCCTCTACCAACTCATCATCTCTTCCTTCACCATAAGCATTTTGTGAATGACTGAGGGAGCTGAACTTAGGAATGAGTGGATCACGATCAGGACAAAAACGTCTAATGAGCTCCATTTCTTGTTCACTCAAATTTGGAACGGGGCGGTCATCATCAGAATGAACGGCCCTTGTTGTGCCATAAGGCTCCTCATCATCCATAATGTCAACATCCACGCTGTTATAGAGGCTATAAACCCTGGGTCCATGTTGGTTGATGGACGAACAGGAGCACAACCATCATTATCAGGATTGTCTCCTGCATTTAAACCTGAAACATGGCTACCATTGAGACAAGGAAAGTAATGAAGAATAAGAAAAAACAAAGTGTTCAGGGTGCACTTATTAGGATGATTCTGGGTCAAAGGAATCTCCTGAGGGGTAGCAAAACCATCATCACGGCTACATGAGGCACGTACACTAGGACATACACCAACCTCATTCGGACCGGATTGAGCATCAGGCACCACAACCACATCCTCCCCATCCACCTTGCGGTTGGCTAACAGAGGCTCACGGATTGGCATATTATCTCATTCTGGCAACAACCCATGTGGGGGTGAATGTCCATTATGGGATGCATACCCATGAATGGAGAGATTATTGGACAACTTCCGCACTACCAGATCCAAACACTGAAAGTCATTCTTCATGACAGTTTTCACATATTTGTCCCACTAAGCCTCTGATGCAATTGGGACCAACCGCCTAAAAATATGGCCCGATTTACCATAGTGAAGTACCCCCTCAACTGAGATGTCATCCTCATTTGCATTGCACTTAAGCTCATCACGAGCACTGCTAAGAACCTCATAAAACAGTGGCTGATCATCGAACATGAGAGGAACCCTTAGCATTCCAACAAAACTAACATTCCAAAATTCATCTTCCTCCACACTTCCTCCATAAAAAAGGTTCACTATGTTGTCCATCTGGTTGGTTTGCAAAACACCAAAGATATTACTGGTCTAATACACTATAATAACTAACTAATATAACTACATAACTATCTAACTACCTACTCTACATTACACTAAAATCAGTTTAATAATACTAGCCTGTACTAACAATCAAACCCAGCTAATATAAAATTGATAGTGACATTGCAAGGCACATGCCATCCACTATGGATTCCACAATATTTCATGTGCTCCATAGAAACATATTTGTAATCCTACTTCCAAACTAATTATGCCTTAAAAATATGGCATACTAAAACTCTTTTTTGCAGGCAATTTCAAAATATTAATGAACTTATTTTGATAACAGTTCTCAAACAAAATTCATAGCTATATATACAAGGCAATTTTCGCAAAATGTACGGTGTCAAATCTTCAAATGCAATTTCTTAAATTCAAAATTTTTACTTAAAAGTTCAATCAATTTACCTGATCAGCTTAAATCAGATGGCAGAAGAGGTTGGGAGATGGCCCAGCGCAAGACCTGGTCATCCACACCGGATGGCCTTGGGGGAGGGGCTGCCGCAAGGCGCAGCCAACGGCGCCCCGTGGCTGGCCGGCGTCCCCGACCCCGCTGCTGGCCGGTGTGCCCAGCTTTTGGGCGCCCCTTGCCGAACGACAACGGCGCGGACAGAACAGAGTCGTATGGATGATTTCGCCCTCTGCACCGCAAGGGCGTGCGGCCAGGCTTCGGGCGACGGTGCCCTGTGCACCGGAGACGGAGAGGAACGCGGGTGGGCTTCGGGTGACTAAGGCAGGGACGCAAGCTCCGGGTGAAGAGAGGAACACGAGCTCCGTGCGGAACAGGGGCGCGAGGGACGGAGAGAGGGACGCGAGCTCCGAGCGGCCTCTGTAGGGGATGCTGGACGAGGGCGCAAGAGCTCGGAGAGAGGGACGCGGCCTCTCGGCAGCGGTGGCAGAATCAGGCGCTGGGATTGGGAATTGCCTGGGCGTTGACCGTTTACGTTCAATAAGTCGGCGCTAAGATCTGTGGCTCTGAGCTCGGCGCCAATATCTGCGCTCCGAGCTACCAGCCACGTCATCGCCACATATGGTGCCAGCTTGTACGCGAGTGAACACCTCGGAGCCAAGATCTACGAGACGTGTAACCTTGGAGCCACATTTCCTGGCGCCGATCCACTGGGTCCAAACATGAATTTAAGTTTCACAGGGAGGCCAAATGTAATTTTTTTTCAAAAAAAGGGGCCAAAAAATAAAAAATTGGGGTAACAGTAACAGTTTTCTTGTTTTTCTTCTTCTCTGCGGTGTGAGGTGTGTTATGTTTTCATTTGTAAAGGTTCGTTTTTTCCTCCCCTTCTAATAGATTTGCTCAGCAATTCTCTTGCTGAGTTTTTGTAAAAAAAAAGTTTTACCCTTTCTCTATTTTCCTAACTAGTTCTTGGCCCACAAAATTTTAGTACTGGCCCATAACTTATGTTTTTTCTTCTAGATATCTCTAATTTATTAACCCTTATTATAATTCTCCGTAAAATTTCTCAAAAAGAAAAGAAAGACCATATTCTATCATAAGCAATTAAGCATGTACTCCATTCCAATTATACAGAGATTTTGGCTTTTTTAGACATAATTTTAATTATGCACTAAGATATATACTATGTCTAGATGCATATCAAAAGCAGTGTATATAGAAAATCCAAAACGTCTTATAAATTGGAATGTGGGAAGTAGCATATAGCACTGTGCCCAATTGCCAGACTCATTGTCATAACAAAATCCAACCAAACAGTGTGAACTGTTGAGAACTCTTTTTATACAAGAAAGCCTCTTGCAAATACAATAATACAGTTATAAAACTAGAGAGGATACAACCATCATGGCTGCTTGTGTTATTCACATAATTCATCAGCAGTTCAATATCGTACTGGACATCCTATCTGATGATAAGACTTCATCGATTAGTTATCAGACGATATTTATTTACCAGACACACAACTCATAAACACAAAAAACGGCTGTACAAGAGCTTGGTTGCCACTTGACAGGAAAGAGAAGGCAAAAAGGATAACTAACTAGGAACTGTTTATGTCAGATTTCGCAGAGAAATTGTCCACAAAAGATCTGCATCAGATTCTACAGTTACCTTCTCCGACTGCACAATGTTGGATGTGCTTATCATGCTCCCAAATCTCATCTTTGATTCACCTGGAAGCGGGGAAAAGAATCAATACTACCTTTGATCTTAGTGGTCCAAATATAAATGAAACAAAACAAAAACCCTACTCTGTTCATGTACATCCCCATGAAAACCGAGAGGAAAACTGATCATTATGGAATTAAATGCTTATGTAAATGTCAGCAAAGAGTATTTCATTTTGCACTAGATTAATATTTCATGAATGAACTTGATAATATATGTACTTCATTTTATTTCGTCCATTAAGTCTTCAGTGTTTCCACACAATATACACTAATTTGATTTGTTAGATAAGTCCACTAATCCGTGCAGTTGAATCCAGAACTTCCACAAGTTTATGACCAACAGAGCACAAAGAAATTTACTTAGATTCCATTTCAGGCCAGTAGTTGTGGTGCTTGTTGATGGTGCTCCAACAGGAAAAAGCCCACAATGAGGTCCTTCAACAGACGACTCAATATAGAGCTCATGGCGATGTGTTCTCGGAAGAAGTCGAATCAAGCAATCATCTGATAGGAGGACAATCCTCATGTCCGAAAACAGATACAGAACATTGATATTTGCCGCCTCATGATCAAACCTACCACCTAGTGCTCCAGTAACAAGAACACAGAGCTACAGTGTTTGATGGAAAAAGTAAGTTCCAGTGCCGATGAATTTTGTACAGATGTGAGTCTAATATTGATAGAAAATATCAACAAGTAGGAAAAAGAAATAAGAGAAGTATCAAGACCAAATAATACGATTGCTACTTACATTGGGTTTTTCATGATCAGGCGTACGATGATGGATACGGGAAATACATTTGTGTAGATCTGTTGTCTCCTGGTTATGTGACTTATCAGAAATTTTGGATCCCTGAAAATAAGAGAAGTTTACCAAAACCATGACATCCTGATAACGCAGTATGACATTTAGAAGCTCATTTCAGTTCAAGTATGCAATAGATAGATAAAATCATTTTTTTGTTTGAACATAGTAATTAGAAAACAGAAAAATTGTTGACATATAACCAAAAGAAATGACATTTCCTCCAGAGTCACCAAGCAGAGGATCCTAAGGTGTACATAACGATAAAACAAGCTTCCATTCAGAGGATTTCAAAGTTCTGCAGTTAATATAGCAATTTGATTGAAGAGTCACTCATTCACAATGACCGATGGGCTCCTTGAGAAGTTAAGGATTAGTATTTTGTTTCCAAATAAGATGCCATCCACATTAGTCAGTTGCCTGGCGCAAAGTTGATTTTAGTTTTTTTTTTTGCTGTCCATGAGTACAATGGTGCATTAAAAGGTGTTACGGTAAGTGATAGTACTACTGCATGTGCAATTCTTACGGGGGTTACCACTAGCTTAACATCCAGTGTGAACTGATTGCAATGCAGAAACCTGACTAGAATGATTGGGTAAACAATGTAGAAAAAGAGAGCGCAAGTAAAGGAACCTGACTGGAGTAGAACAGTTTTACTTCAGGTCTGATAGAATCCATGTCCCCCTCAATTATTTCTGGAATATACCTGGATAATAGAAATTAATTATGATATTAGGTAAGATGAATCCTAAAAAATTAATGTTTTCCTGTTTCACTGGGGAGAGCAGAGAACAAGCATATTGTTATGTGGCAGTTAGGATTGAGAGGGCTGAGATGGGGAAACAGCGGCTAATGGTGTGCTACAGTACCCGCGGGTACTGTTCATGCTGATGTTGTGGTGGTGGCTAGGGCTGCGAGGGCGAGAGAAGGCCGGCCAGGGGCCTTGCCCACGGCTGGGCAAGAGAGAAGGGTTTTATTTTTTAATTCTTGCTTAAAAGGATTGATACATCTCCTCTCCTTATATAGAGAGGTTTAGATGACTTACAAGCAAGGCTTACTTGATCCCTAAGCAAACAACTCTTATCTCTATTTAACCCTAACATTAATGGGCTATGGCACCAGCCCAGGCCCAATAGGTCCCTTACGTACTCTAACACTACACCCCACCAAGACATGCAGCTCGTCCTCGAGCTGCAACCTAACCAACTTATAATGATGACTCGACTTGACACAAACCTAACACTTAAAAACAAGCCTTTTACATCTTGGCTTATTTTATTATTCCTAACCTGAAATGGACTAGGACACTTTATTTGTGACCCCTGCACGTAAGGTGGACACCATCTGCATGCTGGACCTATACGTGTATAACCTGGATCCCATGGACACCATCTGAATGAAAGGGCTGCATGAGTGTGGCCCCCAGGAAGTGGTCGCCACAGCGACCAGCGAAGACGCCCTCGTGGTGGCCGGTAGAGAAATGTGGAAACGCTAGGCAGTGTGCTCCCGCCGGTGACCCCATGCCTTCTCCCCGCTGCATGGCTGCTGGTCTGCATCGTAGAGAGGAGAGTGGAAGGCTTTCGATGGAGAACGACGAGGGGAGTGCCTCTAGTACCGCTGCCGAAAGCTTTGAGTTCGCCACCTGCGTGGCAAACAGCATGCCCACCGCCCGTGGGGACAACCACAGGCCCAAGATCCCCGACACAGCGGACAAGATCAAGGTCCTCTACGCGGTGAAGAGCAACTTGGAAGAGCTGCGAAGGGGTGCAGGGTTGAATCAGTTACAGATCGCACATCACCCACACCCGCCAACGAGCGAGGAGGCCGCGCGTGTTGGTACCCCTTATCCTATAATTGTAAACATCATTTTAATAAATAAAATAAATAGATGGTAGGGCTTTGAACTAACCTTTCCACAAGTTTTGTTGCAAATATCAATTTCAAGTATGACACGTGGAAAGGCGCAAAAGACACGAGAAAACGCACTTCAAGAAAGCATATTCAGAAAAGGCGCAAATCAAAGATAAATGGAAAAGCCCACCGAAACACCGAACTGGATCCATTGGATCCATCCGTAACCACGGGAAGGATCAGGGCCCAGAGACGAACCGACCACGCGAAGGCGGTGGCCAGGGGGGCCCACCAGTGGTGCGGCCGCACCCTGGTGCGGGCGCACCCCCCGTGGCGGCAACTCGGTCCCACCTTTTTCAGGCGGTTGCATGGCAGCATGCATCGGACGGTTTCACCTCCTACCAAATTTAGATCGCCATGAACCGTCCTTGTTGGGCTATAAATAGATGGCTCCACACCATTCAACACACACACCATATTTGGAGCAATACACCTCACATTTCTACACTTGTTCTTTAGTTTAGATTCAGTAGTAGAGCAAGGCAAAGCTAGCAAGGAGAGCTTGTCTCCTTGGAGGATCTTAGAGCTTCTTGGTATGAA
>Ga0182004_10005438_pt1 | contig 10374 bp, 6 predicted proteins | sample Sormic07211540_1_FD_120479 | JGI IMG/M metagenome (GOLD analysis project Ga0182004, IMG submission 120479) | Endophyte microbial communities from Sorghum bicolor roots, Mead, Nebraska, USA - 072115-40_1 MetaG | ecosystem: Host-associated > Plants > Roots > Unclassified | place: USA: Nebraska...
GCGCTCTCTGACGGTGGGTTTCTCTCGGCGTGGCTGGCTGGCGAAGCGGGGGAGAGGGTGCCGGTGGAGAAGATGGAGCCGGAGGTGGTGGAGATGTACGCGCAGGACTGCCGCGCGCGCGCGCAGGAGGTCTTCCTCCCCTTCCGCCGCCTCGTCGGCCGCGGCGGCAGAACCGTGAGTGACCCTGACCCCCACCCCCCGCGTTGCCTTTCACTCCCCCTGTCGTCGTTCGTTTCGTTTCTGATCCACTGATTCGAGCCTGCCTGCCTGCCAATTTCGCAGGTGGAGACGGTGGTTCTGGAAGGGGACAGCGTCGCGGAGGCGCTGGCCAAGTACGCCGCGGAGTCCGGCGTCCGCAGCCTCGTGCTCGGATCCGCCACACTCAGCTGGTTCCGGAGGTGAGGATTTTATAATTCCGTTAACATTTGCACATAGTACTACTAGTACAGAAGGTGGCTGGAATTTCACTTCTGATTTCCTGAGAAACTAATGTCGATGTTATAGGTTACAGGGGTCTGGGGAATTGCTGTTACGTTTTGCTGAAATAACATAAAAATAGAAAAAAAAAGAGGACACAAGGAGCGAAAAGGGGTGTCCCTTTTTGGAGATACTGAAATGAGCTTCAGTTTTTTGTCAGGCTAACGGTTTGGCTGCAACAGGGACATGATCGTAGATGAAAAAAAAAAAATATTTCGTCAGGATTGAGCGTCGGTTCTGTCAACGGCTAGCGCTTTTTGCAAATGTCTCCAAGCGCAAAGGCGAGAATTTTACTTTTGAGAACCCCAAAAGTGATGTGATGGATCATGGGCTATCGGCTGTTTAGCCTTCTTTTTTTTTTTCTGTTTGAAACAAAAGGAAAGCAAGGGAGCAAAAAGGGGATAGTGACTTACTGAGATGTGCGCGTGCATTTGGCATAGTGAGATGTGTACAAGCACTGCTACTCTGCTAGGGAACAAAGGGAAAACAAAACTCGAAATATAAACAGACAAACCTTTTGAGATAGTGGGATGTGCGCGCAGCATTTGTCTTTGGAAAGCTGGGTGCATGCACGTACGTTGGATTGATCTTATTTTTTATGAAGACCAACCTCTTTTAAGCCCTTTTATGTTTTTGAGTAAAATATGATCAGTACTAACCTATTGTGTCCCTTTGGCAAGAGTGGCAGAATATGGTCCTGTTTGATGCTGATCTGTGCTACTAGTTATGTAGGACTAGTATAACTGATCTATGCTTTTTGTTCCAACTGAGCAGTTGGTTGAAAATTTCTTGTTGACCACCTTTGGGATTGCATTGGAAAAGGATAAAGAGTGTCCATTTTGGGATATTTTGCCACAAAAGGCTCAGCATTACCGAGTGCTTATCCTCTTTTTCTAAATTTGTGATCACCTCAAAAGATGTACATGCAAGATGGAAAAGAGTTATTCTTGGAAGGCATAAAACTCCCCTCTTCAGCGTCCCACATCAGACATCACAATTCACAACTCACATACCTTTGCTAAAACTTATTTTTTGTGCTCATAAATATATTTCTGAGAAACTAGAAGGTGTCATCTGCAAAGCAGGATTAGCAGCTGGTTTCTTTTTTCTTTTTCAGTTGTATAGTTTGGTGCATTATGTGCCTCAACTGCCACATCTTTTTGGTGGATCTACTTTTGTTGCTTGTGGTAGCCTCCTAGACTCTTTCTCAAGTCCTGTACCCTTAATTAATTTTTTCTGTTAGCTGTCCATCTAATGATTCTGTACCAACTCCTATCAAACTGAAAAACTAAAATTCCAGTTTAAACCCTGTACATGTCATGTTGCGCTCTGCGTTTTTTATATGACTCTATGTGACATTTTTGCATGTATAGCCATGCCAATATATATTACTTGGGAATAACATTTCAATGTTGCTTGGCTGAACCCATTATCTACTTCAAATGCATAATAATTACTAAAATATATTTGTTGTTAATTTTTTTAATGGAAATGGGCGTCACCCAGTTTGAAAGAAGAGAAGAAACAATGGGTTTGTCTGTTGATATTCTGAACTTTGTCACCATATATTTTTAGCCAATCATTGACAAATGGTGCTCTTATTTTTATTCCCTTTTCAGGATTTTACGGCTCCAAGATGTGCCTTTTACAGTTCTGAAAACTGTGCCAAGTTTCTGCAACATATTTGTCGTGTCCCGGCGCAGATTAACAATAAAAATTGCAAATCAGGCTCGAAATAGCAGTATGTATTGCTCAGTTTCCTTTCCTTCAATACTTTTGTGTTTCTTTACTATTCGTTTTGAGTTTGTTTTCCCCCCAAATATATGTTTCTTTACAGAGTCAAACGCTTCTATTCGTATTCAGTCAATAAGTCATAAAGCATTTGATCAAATACAGAGGGACTGGTTGCAAGACAAACAGGCTTTGAATAATCTGGCTGATGATGAGATACCAAAATATTCTGGAAATTCTAGTTCAGGCTCATTCTCTCAAGTCTGCAGTTCTCTAAGCACTTCTTCCAATGCCATTAAAAGTTCAGAAAGTCATAGAAGAGGTTTTTTAGGAAGCTTAGGTCGAAGGACACCAGGGAGAGAAAGGAACAAAGATTTTGATGCTATTAGCCAATTGAAGGAAGTTCATTATGTTGCCTTAAGCTCAGTTGAAGAGGTCAGAGCTTTTTTCCATCCTTAAGAACATTCTGGCTAATGCTCACTTTCAGATACGACAATTCATTTCTGGAAATCCTCTAAAATTCAGTACCACTGACTTTGTTTTCTGGCTTCATTTCCAGTACCAACATATAGATGAAGAAGAAAAACTGAGGAAGGAGCTGAAGGATACTTTGATGATGTATGACAGAGCTTGTGGAAATCTTGCCCATGCTAAGAAAAAGGTCAGTGATGCATGATAGTACACTACTTGGCCTTTAAAAGTAAAGTTTTATTTTAAAAATCTGCCTGTTGATTCACTATGAGGCATTCTTATTTACGCTTAACTATCGAAGGTTGATAATGATCTCATAATTTAGCTGGTACAGTCCAAACTTAAGTCTTTCATTTAGTATCCTTGGTTCCCCACTTCGACAGAAGATTTTTACTTATATGCCTATTTAATGTTTACTGTTTCAGATTCAGTTACTTTCTAGTGAGTGCTGTGAAGATGTGAATAAGGTGCAAGACGCACTGCAGAGAGAGAAAATATTGAAACAGTCGGTTGCAGATGAGAAAACCAAACATTTAGAAGCAATTGGAGCAGTTGAAATGGCAAAAAATGCATTTACACACGAGACCTATTCCAAGCACCAGGCTGAAATATTAGCTAACATGGTGTCTATTGAGAATGCTAAGGTTGTGGATGCCCTTTCATCAACGGGAAAAAGTTGCAGGCAGTACTCAAAGCATGAAATAGAGCTTGCCACTGATTACTTTTCTGATGCAAAGAAGATTGGTGAGGGTGGCTACGGCAACGTATACAGGTGTACCCTTGACCACACCGAAGTAGCTGTAAAAGTTATTCAACAAGATTCCACCGATAAGATTGATGAGTTCTTGAGAGAGGTACGCTGATTTATATGTTTCTAATTTTCTCATTAGACATAGTCAATTACTTTTTTTGTCTAGATTTTGAAACCTCAAGTTGCATGTATGTGTTTTTTTTGGCCTTTTTCGAACTTGCTACATTTTGTACGAGTTGTACTATGTCATAAACACAAAATACCGTGTGATTAAATGATTCATTACATTGATCTATTGTGTGACAGGTGGAGATTCTCAGTCAACTTCACCATCCCAATTTGGTTTTACTGCTTGGTTTTTGTCCTGAAATTGGATGCCTTGTGTATGAATACATGGAGAATGGGAGTTTAGAAGATCTACTTATCAACAATAAAGGGCAGCCACTCCATTGGTTTCTTCGATTCCAAATTATCTTTGATGTTGCTTGTGGGCTCGCCTTCTTGCATGGGACGAAACCAGAGCCCATTGTCCATCGTGACCTAAAGCCTGGGAACATCTTGCTGGACAAGAATTATGTAAGCAAAATTGGTGATGTTGGTTTTGCAAAGCTCATATCAGATCTTGTGCCAGAAGGGTTGACAGAGTACAGGGACACTGTCATTGCTGGTACACTGTATTACATGGATCCTGAGTACCAATTAACTGGGACAATTCGACCAAAATCAGATCTTTATGCTTTGGGTATTATCATTCTTCAACTACTAACTGGCAAGCGTCCACATGGGCTGCTAAGTAGTGTAGAAGAGGCAATTAAAAGGGGGATATTATCAGATATCCTAGACAAGTCTCAGCCTGATTGGCCAATTGCTGAGGCCGAGATGTTGGCAAAACTTGGGCTGTGGTGTACAGCCTTAAAATGCAGGGACAGACCTAACCTTGAGTCGGAGGTGCTTCCAGAGCTAGAAAATATCCTAAGCAGGGTTACTGTTTCTCTCAAACTCGAAAATATCCTTGCACCAAGCCACTTCTTCTGTCCGATACTGCAGGTAAAATTAGATAAGTACTTTACATAAACAGTTCCATTTACCCGTTTGCCACTCTAGCTAAATGAAAGAATTTTGATACAGGAGATAATGGAAGATCCTTACGTTGCTGCTGATGGGCACACCTATGAGCACAGGGCAATCAAAGCTTGGCTCGAAAAATACAAGATATCCCCAGTGACAAATCAGAGGCTTCCACATTTATCCATAATTCCCAACCATTCCTTGCATGCGGCAATACAACAATGGAAGTTACGGGCATCTTAACAAAGGCATGAGGTGACTGTTTTGTTTGTTGTATATATATAGTTTGATTCATCACTGTCCTTTTGAGTTAAGATGTAAATAAAGAGCAATAGTTCTGTAGTGAAAGAAGATAGTATTGTAGGAATAAGTTGTGTTACTAGTCTAGATTTGTTAGAGCTGGTTTAGGCTAAATGGCCTATATCTTGTACTCAGATAATTGAAGTCACAACTGAATTCAGTTCTGGGATGCTGTATGTTTTTGTAGCTATAGCCTACAATACATTTTCTTGGAGGGTCTGATTACAATTTTCAGTGTGATTTCTCTGAGATCAGGTATCTTGGTGAAGTGTTGTTTTGTACTCCCTCTGTACTCACAAAGGTAGTCATTAGGACAGCGACACGGTCTCCACATTGTTTTATAAAAATATTTATCAGAAAGTAGAATATGTATATTTTTATGAAAGTATTTTTTAAAACAAATTTATTCATATGGTTTTCATATTTCCAAACTCAACAACTTAAAAGTTATTCATGATTTTATATTTCTAATGTTTGACTCAAACATTTTTCAAAACGACTTGCTTTATGATTACAGAGGTAGTACACCATTTATCAGTAGCCATGGAAAAAAATAGTCCGCTATTTTTGCCGCTATAGTCCGAAATAGTTTGAAAAAAATTGTGCCGCTATTTGTACTCATGCACAATTTTGCCCTAATTTACTGCTAAAGTACGCTAACGCTATTTAAAACATGGTCAGTAGCTAAAACTCAGTTATTGCACATTTTGTGCTTCTTATCTTAATAAAATGACAAACAGCTCTCCTACAACGTTTGAGAAAAAAAATCCTCAGTTTGGATTATCCAAACCATCCTTTGTTTTCTTGCAAGAATTAGCCTAACTCTACAAAATATCTGAAGGCATAAAATATGGAACTTAGAACGGGTACAGTCCAGGATGAAATTTCACAACGTGATTCCAGATTTTATTTTTGAAACCACTACGAAGTATCTTATTGGTATGGGATACAGTTGTTCATCGAGGCACTTGACGAAATTACTCAAAACATATTGACTTCTGAATGGGTGCTTCCAAGTGGTCCTATGCTATACTGCTAGCAGTAACCTCTACTTCTTTTGGAACAAGTAATGTGCAACCATCCATTCATCTCCATTGTTGTATCCAAAAAGTTCAGCTACCCAGATGAAGAACGTCCGCCAATAAGCTATCCATTTGGTAGTTGATTCCTTCCCATAAGTTTTCTCGAAGATCGACCTTATTGAAGTGATACTCTTGTCCATACGTTTTAACCACTCCTCGCTGCACAAAAATGACCCCAAGTGTTAATCAATACACTGTACTGGATGTCGATGCATTTGTTGCCTGACATTCTGTCCTTTATAGTGTAAAACACGACAGTGCAAATGGCAAAAATGAGAAATCCTCTACTTACAAGATAAAGCTTGAAATGTAACTCCTCAAAAAATCAGTTTAGAATGCATGGAATATTACAGCGAGGATAGTTTGAAGCTTGGAAGGATATACTCCTTCCATTCACAAAAATACAATTCTAACATAGTACCAAGTTAAAATATGTTGAGTTTGAGTAACTCTAAATAAAAATTATCAATATTATTAAATAAGTATCATTAGACTTATCATGAGTTTGGTGCCATAAATACCAAAATTTTTACATATATGTTTAGTCAAAGTTTACCAAGAATGTATCTAGATTTACATTTTTTTTGGACAGAGGTATATAGTACCTAGTTCTCGCATAATGCGTGCCACTGACAAGCCAATGATTGAGAACAGATACATCTTCCTGCAGTAATATAGTCAGTAAGCATGTTATCAGAGTCAGTAAATATAAACATTCGTAAGAGTACTGATTGATAGCCTGTTAACCAGTATTCATACTTAATGCATGAGAGCACTCCTCAAAAAATAAAGAATGATTGGACACTACCTGAAAGTAGAGAAGTAGGTTTGCAGATGGCATTGTTCCTCCACTGAAGAAATACCTCGTGATCCAATCATCATCATTTTTATCCTGTCAAATTGTGAGGTGATAAAGATTAACATAATTGTTGAAGTATAAGTGGCTTGCTCACTTCTCTCCATTAGCTTAAGCTTTTGGATTAAATTGGTCGGTGCATGCAACTCAATACGGTATCAAAGCCAAAGGTTTTGAGTTTGAATCCTGGCTAGTGCAATTAAATAAAAAAGGTTGTTACTCGCTCCTAGTCCACGTCTGATAGTTTACATGGAATGCTTTCAGTATGGATCAAATATTGATGACTTAAGTTCACATGGAATGCCTTAGATATTGAAATTAAAACTATGCTGCGTGCATCCAACAGATTAGCTACAACTTTGTGCACCAGCCAAATACAAATACAGGTACAACCCTGCAGTTTATTAGGTGGTGGAATGCACCAAATGACCAGTGAAAATGCAGGATCATTAATCTACCTCAAAATGATATGGAAATGTTTTGTGGCAGAAGAAGTGAACAAATAGTAGGCCGTCCTCTTTCATCCACCTGGATATCTTCTTAAGAAGCGACTTGTAGTTTTTCATGTGCTGCATAATGGGCCATGACAAACGATCATTTGCCTTGATGAATATTGAAAGCACAGCAAGACACCAAACTGAATCATACCTCAAACATCTCTATAGATATGATCCTGTCAAAAGAGCGCTCCATCTCAAACTTGCTGATGTCTGCTACAATTATCTCAACATTTGACAACTCATTTTCCCTGAAACAGAATTGAAGTGGCAATGTGGCATAACAAAGTATTACCGGAAGGGAAATCAAAGTTAGACCAAATGGTGGTAGAAGATCTGTCTGCATATCTAGCAAATCTACATGCATGTGAAAGATATTTCTGTCAATAGTATGGTTGAAATAATAGAAATAGGTCTTGGACAATTATATCCTTAAACAGATTGGTATTTGATTATTTGCAAGTTTGCAACAGCTGCACAATTGAGAGCAATATAACAACATGATGAACATGAAACAAATTGCAGTGACAGGAATAGGCTGCAATGGTCACTTAGCAGGGTTACATGGAGCATAAGTTGACACTACATGTAATGTAAAAATAATCAACTGACTCCATGTACTACCAAAGCACTGAAACCATTACACTTACCTACATTGCTCTTCTATAAAAGCCTTTTGTGTAGTAGAGTTGCATATCCCTGTTACACTGCAGCTCCTATATTTCTTTGCAATGTACAGTGAAAGGGATCCCCATCCACATCCAACATCTAGGATGCTTTGGCCATCTTGTAGTTTTGACCTCTCACAATACAGATCCATCATTGCAACCTCAGCATCTTCTAGGGTGCTTGAATCATCAGGGAAGTAGCAGGAACTGGAAGATTCAATGTATTCGAGTGGATTAACCAAAAAGAATGTCTTTTGCTAAAACTAAGGAGTGGGAGTATACACACTGCACCATCAGCTACTCATATAAACAGACCTGTTCCTAGTATACCATCAGCCAAACAGAATATGCTGTCTTTTGCTAAAACTAAGGACTGAGCGCAAACCTGTATTTGAGATTCCTTCCAAGCACTAACTTGAAAAATGCAGTTGGCAACTCATAATGTTGGGCTTTAGCTTTGTCTGTTTCAATGGCAATGGGCATCTCTTCAAGGGCTGCATCACGAAAGCACGCAGCACAATAATGAGAAATTTGATTCCTAACTCCTAAGAGACCAATAGCATCACAAAACTAGCAATCAATCGGATATCGCTCTGGTGGCTAGGTTAGTCTTTACTGAAACATTAGATAACAAAACAGATACATATGGCATCTGTTAGTCATCATTGGAGCCTCAGAGGATTGTAATGCACGGTTTATGATACTTTGGCCTCATCAGGAACATTGTGTTTTGTGTAATGGACCTTTGGAGACAGGGCTTCATCTCTCTTTGCTATGCCCTTTTGCAAAGGCCGTTTGAGGCCAAGTGTTATCCGCAACAGGACCCCGACTGCATTGCCGCTTGGTGGGAAGATTGAGCAAGAAAGATTCCAAAACAAGATGGCAGGCGTTTCAATGGCGCAGGGCATTTTCCTTTCAGGGATGAACACAGTGACGGTGGGAGAGGGGTGTTTCTAATTTGGTCCCGCGATCGGTGTGATTGATCCAATAGGTGCCATGTGTACGTAAAACACTCTCTTCTCTATATTTAATTGAGCTGTATTGCTCCTGCATTTTCTTTGAAAAAAACAGTCTCCATCTTGTATTTTGAGGAGTCAACTAATCTCAGCTTTGATCAAGTTTATAAACAATGATATCAGCATTTGTGTCTCCAAAATAAATTTACTATGAAGTGATCAATCTAATAATGCTTATTTGGTATAAAAAACATTAGTATTTTTCATATATATATTTAGTCAAAAAATTGATATTGTTTAACTCATCAAACTGTGAGATGTAGTCTTTTTTTTTTTTGGGGACGGCAGTCAACAACCTAACATCCCATATATTCGTTGAAGAATATTTCCCACGGACACCCCCACGAGGCCACGACCACGAATGCCTTATCCGACCTTTAACTGAAACCGCCGTGCGGCGGTTAGGGTGGCGGAACACTCGGTATACGGCGGCGCCGATGTACTCGGTAGTCGGGACTTACAAGTTGCAACGGACAAACTGGAGGAGGAGATGTACTGGGTACTTACAGCGGACGAACTGGAGGAGCTGCTGCAGCTGGAGCGGCGCGGAGGGGAGGTAGCCCCGGCGGAGGCGCTGCGCGAGCAGGAGCCGCGTAAGCCGCCGGGTCACGGCGTCCGGGATGAGGTTGCGCTCCAGCGCCACCAGCGCGGACCGCGTCGCCACCTCGTAGGCCCGCTCGGCCACGGACGCTGCCACCATGCTGAACGGCCGTCGCTGTGCGGGTGCCCGAAGACGGCCTGCTGGAGCAAGGGTGAAGGAAGTTGAGTGACGACTGACGAGACCAGGAGAGGCTTCGCGTTGCGGCGTTTTGGATTGGCCGGGCATCTATCAGCTGCGGGTTGGTGGGTACGTTTCCTGTGAATGCAAACGGGCCACGTCGGTGCTACCGCGCGCGCTATTTTTCTATTTACAGTATTTTCTGTGAAACCTAGTAATTTTCTTTTATACTCCCTCTATTTCTAAATTATAAGATATTTAATATTGTAGAGTCAAACTATCTCAAGTTTGATCAAACATATATGATAAGATAATAACATTTACGAGATCAAATACTCCCTCCGTCCAAAAATATTTGCATTTATATAATTCAAATTTTGTCAAAAAAAACTGCATACAAAGACCAAAAGCTGCCAGGTCGCGAGTCCCACTCGATTTTTGTCATCCGTACAATATGCACGCGGAAAAAACAAATCCTAACGTACAGATTTGGTGACGTGGTGCTCTCTCCTCCACACGTTTTCACTGTACTCACGCTGAGGATCAGTCCATAATTAGATAATATTTATCAAATAAAAATAAAAATGCTACAGTACCGAAATCTAAAATCTTTTCGGAACTACACAAGACCTATGTTTAGCTACTCCTTTCGAGATGATTGCTATCACGTGTCATGCCTTGAATGTGAAGACATAAACACAGTTGCTCGAAAATCACGTAAGGCCTTGTTTATTTTCGA
>Ga0182004_10005439_pt1 | contig 10373 bp, 4 predicted proteins | sample Sormic07211540_1_FD_120479 | JGI IMG/M metagenome (GOLD analysis project Ga0182004, IMG submission 120479) | Endophyte microbial communities from Sorghum bicolor roots, Mead, Nebraska, USA - 072115-40_1 MetaG | ecosystem: Host-associated > Plants > Roots > Unclassified | place: USA: Nebraska...
ATATTAAATTTTGATTAAATATCCGTGATTATACAAATAACTATTAGAATGGAAACTCTTGATTACCGTAATCCCATAATCCATGTGAGACATATTATATGAGGTAAGGGTGCTTAAATTTCAACTTGCCACTAACCAGTTGTATAAATTGTCAAATTAAAGGATAAGGTAGGAATTTCTCACTTTACCGACCATAGCCAATCACTATAATTTAGGGACCCAAATACTCTGATTATTATAATACATAATCAAGGTTTTTAATTTCGGTATCGCAAAAATTTTGGCCACCACCGAATTACCGAATTTCGTGAAATTCGGCCAAAATTTCACCAAAATTTTTTTAGAGACTAGCACATGAAGTATGTTTTTCTTCTAAAAAGTTAGATCTAAACAAGTATTAGTATGATTTATGATTACACATCTATTGAATAGAAGAATATGCAATATAAACAATAGAAAATATAAGTCTAAAGTTATATAGCACATTTATTAGTATATAATGAAATTTTGGATTTTTCTTTCGGCCACCACCAAAATTACCAAAATTTGCGAAATTTCGGCGAAATTTTGCCGAAATTTTGAACCCTGTACATAATACTAATTATAATAATCCAATACATAACTTACATTATGATAACCCATTGTGATCCAAAGTAGCCCTTAAGATGGTCTGCCTCTACAATCCCAAGACTTGTAATAAAACACGACTCTAGACCCAACCACCCCAACTCCTAACCCAAAACATACAACTCCAGACTCGTGCCCCATGCCTTATGCCCCCACCCATCCAATCCCCAACTCTAGCCCCACTTGTTGCATCCCCTCTCTAATCTCTCTCCAAAATCCATGTGCTCTCTCTCTAATCAAGCTACACGGGAAGGATGAGGTTGTGGTGAGGTCTTTGGCGGGTACATCGGCATATATGCTGGATCCATGGCGGTAGTATCATTGTCCGTGCTCGAACTCGATGGCAGGTGAGGCCACAATGGTCTCAGATAGTCGTGCCTAAATACTATAGCGGGCAAGGGCGACCGAGCCACGCGGATGTGATTGGGGTGCCCCTAGATCCAACCTAGGGGTGTCTTCCTGCACCTCTCTCTCTCTCCACCAACGACAACAGGAATGGCATTGGGGTGCGGTGGGACCAGAGAGGAGGTGGATCTTACGGTGTAGTGATATTGAAAGCAGCAACATGGTGCTTGTGCAGCATGGATCACACGAGCTACAACAATGAGGTCGATCTAGTCAACTGTGTTGTGGTGCGCAATAGTGTGTTCTTTGTCCATGGCATGTTAATGGGGTGATGGGCCTCATTGATGGGCTCAACAACCTCGTTAACTAGCTTGTTGTCTGTAAGATTGTTGGTTAGCCTAGAGGAGGAGGTGAATAGGCCTGTTAAAACAAAACTTGAGAACTGTTGTCAAATTCTATGCGGCACTGCCGCTCTGAGCAACACTACAGCTCACACAGACACAAATACACCTTGGTTCAAAATCTACACAACAAAATTTAGATCAGAAAAATTCCTTAGCTTCTTGGGGTAGAGTAGAGTAGAGCTTGGGTTTCACAGAACCCTATCCTCGTTCTCAAGCCAAGAGAGTAAACTCTTGAGATGATGGGTGGTTTCACTTGATGATTGGGGTGACTACAAACCTCATGGGGCTGCCACACAAGTTGACAAGCTCCATGGGTGATGCTCTAGCCGGCTAGGAGCAAGCTCCAAGAGTAATAGATGCAATAACGCGAACCATGTGCTCTAGGAGCTGAAGATCTATTGGAGCAGCTCCTAGTTGAAGTTTGGAGGCTAAATTGTTCTCTCAAAGATTTATAAAGGAATAAAGGGAGAGAAGCTTGGGAGCCTTGCAATGGAGAGGAGAGCTGCTTTGGTTGCTGAGTCGTGGAAATGGGCGAGGTAACCATTGGAGGGGATGAGGAGAATATATAATACCCCCTTAGCCCCCATGGTCACTTTACACTGCAGTGTTGCTCTGCCTAGATAGCTCAAAAGATGGGATTGCAAAACTTGTTGTCTTGGCTGTGGTTAGAGGATATTTTGGTGGCTATTTGAGCACATGGTTGCACATTGAAGCTTGTACATTACAAGCCTCTTTATAGTTTGACTTTTTCTAAATTCAAATTCAATATATAAATGAACTTAAACGCCATTGAGTCGTTCACCACATTCTTTTGTAATTGGGGGCTCCACCAACATATGTATTATCCTCCTTTTGATTTTACCTGCTTATCAACTCTATAAATCTCACTAGCCCTCTAAATATATGGTCATCATCACCAAAAACCATAATAGGGCTTGATTGCATTTATAATCTCTCTATTTTTGGTGATTAATAATAATACACTTAGACCTTAGAAAAGAATTAAATCATAACTTGAGATTTTCGAGCCATGTGTATAGGAGCTCCTCCTAAATATGTGAATGGGGATTTGAATTCCCAATTTGGCATGAAAGGCAAAAATTCACATATCAAGTGAAGTGGGGGTTCCCCCTACGTCCATTGCTTATGTGTGCGGTGCTGCATTTATGGATCCAACGGTAAAGAGGTCAGCCTAGTCCACTACGTTGTGGTGCGCAATAGTGTCTGCTTTTGTCGACGACAAAGAAGCTTTTTGTCTTTTCTTGTTATTAATAGAGGCGGGCATAAAACATCATCTCTGAAAAATGGTGACTAGCATAAACGGACGACTTGCGTACCTCTTGTCTTTTCCCATCGTCTATAAGAAAATGGTTATTGAAGTAGTGGATATATCTAGATCCCTTGAGCATAGGGGTAATTTGGCTTTTACGTGGATTTTTACTCATGATTTTCATAGTGGTAATTTAAACCATACAATGTACATAAACAATTGAAAATATGGTGTCACGGTATATTCTTCAAAATAATGGTAAAACCTAGTAAAAATCGAGAGTGAGCAATATATGTTGACTCACTCTCTCGAAGATGCTCATAGAGTCATAGACACAAATTATTGGCCTATATAGAACGTATGAATTTCACAGAGAATATACCGTGTCACACATGTTGTATATGTGCGGAGTCCGATAACGTAGATGTGTGTATCTGTATATATGTAAGCGTCTCTGCTCTGTGTTTTAGAAAATGAAAATGTTGTAGGACTGCAAAACCTTAGCTTACGTCGGACAGTCAGTACAGTGACTATGGCTTTTTTAAATACGATAAACAAATTTTCAAATCGACCTGACGAAACCGCCTGGGGATGACAAGGAAATTGTACCTGCAGTACGTTAAGTAAGAACTACTACTCAGATAAATTATAACCTAATACTGTAACAAGCTCCAATTGAATTCCGGCCTTTAGAAAGCGACCAGACCCCTCGTCAACCGCGTGCTCTCTTTAAATAATAGCTCCAGGCTCCTGCAGCTTCACAATCACAGCCGATCTAGGACAGCCCCCAGAATCTCTCTCTCTCTCAGTATCTCTAGCTCACTCTCTCTGCGTGTCTGTCAGTTCCGAGGACGCAGATCGAGCAGAGAGCCATGGAGGTGACACCAAACCACACGCAGACCGTCGCCGGATGGGCCGCCATGAACGAGTCCGGCAAGCTCGAGCCCTTCATCTTCAAGAGAAGGTACGGTACAAATCAAAGGCGTCGCTTGAGCTTATCAGTCGAATCAAAGCAGCCAGTAGTACTTTCTGCTATGGTTTATCAGTCAAACGAATATTGATAATTTCAGCTGCTCGATCTCCTCAACTCCTGATCGTTAACAATCCTTTAATTTGGTTTGTTGGGCAATGATGATGGATGTGCAGGGAGAACGGCGTGGACGACGTGACGATCAAGGTGGAGTACTGCGGCATGTGCCACACGGACCTGCACTTCATCCAAAACGACTGGGGCATCACCATGTACCCACTGGTGCCAGGCCACGAGATCACGGGCGTGGTCACCAAGGTGGGCAGCAACGTGACCGGCTTCGGCGTCGGCGACCGTGTCGGCGTGGGCTGCATCGCCGCCTCCTGCCTCGACTGCGACCACTGCCGCCGGTCCGAGGAGAACTACTGCGACAAGGTGACGCTCACCTACAACGGCGTCTTCCCGGACGGCAGCGTCACCTACGGCGGCTACTCGAAGATGCTCGTGGCGCACAAGCGGTTCGTGGTGCGCGTTCCGGACACGCTCCCGCTCGACGCCGCGGCGCCGCTGCTGTGCGCGGGGATCACCGTGTACAGCCCCATGAAGCACCACGGCATGCTGCGATCCGCCGGGGCGAGCCTGGGCGTGGTAGGGCTGGGTGGACTCGGCCATGTCGCCGTCAAGTTCGCCAAGGCGTTCGGTCTCCGCGTCACCGTCGTCAGCACGTCGCCGGCGAAGGAGAAGGAGGCGAGGGAGCGGCTTGGCGCCGACGACTTCGTCGTCAGCAGCGACCAGAAGCAGATGCAGGCCATGGCGAGAAGCCTCGACTACGTCATCGACACCGTCTCGGCGAAGCATTCCTTGGGACCTATCTTGGAGCTGCTCAAGGTGAACGGCAAGCTCGTGCTCGTCGCGGCGCCGGACCAGCCCGTCGAGCTGCCGTCGTTCCCGCTCATCTTTGGGAAGAGGACGGTGAGTGGGAGCATGACGGGAGGGATGAAGGAGACGCAGGAGATGCTGGACCTGTGTGGACAGCACGGCATCACCTGTGATATCGAGCTCGTCTCCACCGACGGGATCAATGACGCGCTCCAGCGCCTCGCAAGCAACGACGTCCGCTACCGCTTCGTCATCGACATCGCCGGCGGCGACTCGTCAAACTCGAAGCTCTAGTTTCAATCGATCAATTCGTTGCAGTATTATCAAGTACAGTATATATCAACATCGGTGGCAATGGCATGGCTGGTGGTTGATGATTGCTCTATCTAGTGTGCGTCAGTATCAGCAATATGATCAGTGGTATATCACTGGATCAGACAGGAGAGTAAGTATGTAATGGTGGTTGATGTAGTGTGCGTCAGTATCAGCAATATGACAGTGTTGCTACTACAGAGTTCCTCGAGGAGCCGGAGCTGCTAGGATCATTGGGGCTTGTTTAGTTCCGAAAATTGTTTGGTTTTCGTTACTATATTAATTTTTTAAAGACATCAAATTTTACGGCACATGCATGGAGTATTAAATATAGATAAAAACAAAAAAAAATTCGCTAGCCCTAAAAAAAAAGATGGCAGATCAGTTCTGTTCTTATAGCAACTTTCATTTGGATGTAGAACTCCTTTAAAACACCTAGAATCTTTAATTAATAAAATACACACACAAATTAGGTGTTGGAGGCAAGTATTTTCACTATTTATAATTTGCCAAGTATATAAAATGATAATACTATATTTGTTGTTTTCTTATATCCATTGATGGTTAAAGAGTATCCAATCCTAAGAATTTTTCACCTATTAGCTTAGTGCCAGCTTAGCATGACTCCACCTCTGGCTCCTCCTGTGAAGTTGTTTCGGAAGACGTTTAGCGAAAGTGTTCTAGTGACTGTTTTGTAATAATTTGTGTCAAGTTTTCGAGCATGAGTAAGGAGAAGCCACGTTTTCTTTGCTCCATCTTCTTAGCACAAAATAGCTCTGGCTCTTCCCAACTCATTTCGAGGAGTCATTTCCTCCAAGCTCCTTTCAAGGAACCATCTTTTTTACATGATTGTTTGGACAAGGCAACGACGAGAGCAACAAGAAGCCGGAACTAGAGCCGTGCCAAAAAGAGGTCTCAATCATTATTCGGTGGGTTTAGACAAATGAGTATTACTGAGATTGGAGAGAGCGTGTAATGCACTTTGATAACTTATTAGGTTTAGGTCGTATGGGCCAGCACCAAGGGCGAAGCTAAGGCTTTCTATTGGAGCCCGGCCGCTGACTCCGATGGATTTTGAAAGACAAAGAGAGAATCATTGTTATTTGCTTCTAATGACCCCGCCTTGCTTCAGCTAAGACCCTGGTAGTCTTCTAGCCTGGCTTCGCCAATGGCCAGCACTACTACAAAAAAATGTCGTCATTGTAGGTTTATGTAGTTTGGACAAATAATCATAAGTTCCACACGAGCTTTGAAAGTTGAGAAATTAGAATAGCATCTACAAACTTTATTCAATCCCAAGTCCGAGTAATATTCCTGAAAAATTCTATTGACATATAATATATAATATAATCAACATCCCCCATTCCTAAATAATTACTCTTTGCTGTAGGAAGAAAAAAAAAGTTAATCATCATCATAATCATAATAACATTATACTACATACTATATATATAATAACGTCTGATATCCTCGAAATAAAATCAGAGTAGGCATCTCCTACGCGAAGGCCTGCGCTTCCACCTCTGCCTTAACCATGGCGGCGTACATGCCGTCTCGATGCGTCGCCAGGAGCTCCTGGTGGCTGCCGAACTCGGCGACCTTCCCGTTGCTGACGACGGCGACGCGGTCGGCGTCGCGGATCGTGGACAGGCGGTGCGCCACCACGATCGTCGTCGCTCGCCGTGCCACTTTCCTCAGCGCCTCCTGCACCTGCTTCTCGGATTCCAAGTCCAGCGCGCTGCTCGCTTCGTCCAGAAGCAGAATCCTCGACTGCTTCACGATTGCTCTTGCGATGGCTATCCTCTGCTTCTGCCCTCCTGACAACTGGACCCCACTCTCTCCCACCTTCTCATCAAGAAAAATAAATATCATCACTGTCAGGTTTTGTTCAGAATTCATTATTTTCTGCTTGAGAGAGGAATAAAAATGAAAAAGAAATTGCTGCTTCTTCTTCTTCTTCTTCTTACCTGAGTTTCATAGCCTTGTGGTAATCCAGCAATAAACTTGTGAATATTGGCCTCCTTGGCAGCTTCTTCAATTTCAGCCCAAGAAGCCTTTGCATTGCCGAAGCCGATGTTCTCCCTGATGGAACCACTGAACAGAGCAGGCTCCTGACCGACCATGGCACACTCTCCCCGGAGCCATTTGAGGTCCAGCTCCCGCACGTCGATGCCGCCGACCATCACTTTCCCGTCCACCGGGTCGTAGAAGCGCTGCACCATCCACACCACCGTCGACTTGCCGCTCCCGCTTGCGCCGACCACCGCCACCGTGCTCCCGGCCTTCACCCGCACCGAGAACTCGTTCAGCACCCTCACCTCCGGCCGCGACGGGTACGCGAACACGACGCTCTTCAGCTCCACGTCCATGGGTTTCCCGTCCTTGATCGTTCGTCTCTTGCCGCCGCTGCTGCCGTCGTCGGTGATCGTCGGACGTCGGTTCAGTATGGAGAGTATCCCGGCGATGGCCACCGCCGCGCCGGACGTGTCCGGGGCGAGTCCGGCTAGCTGGCCGACGGAGAAGGAGCTGAGCACGAGGATGAGGAAGATCTTTGACACGTCGCCGAACTTGGATTGGTCCTTGTTGATGAACAGAGCGCCGGCCCAGAGCGTCACCGTGTAGGCGCCGTACATGGCGCCCTGGGAGAGGCCGAGGATGACGCCCATGACCTGCGATCTCCGACGAGCTTTCGACACGGGCACGTCCAGCGCACGGTTGAAGGTTCCGACGATGTTGCCCTGAGCGCAGAGCGCCGCCACCGTGCGCACGTTCGAGACGGCGCCGGCGGCGATGCTGCTGGCGCGCGCGTACGCGCCGTCGTCGTCCGTCTTGGCGCCGACGTTGATGAGCAGGTTCAGGTAGCTGGCGCCGAGCGTCAGCGGCGTGCAGGCCATGGCGACGAGCGTGAGCCGCCAGTCCAGCGCGAAGCATATCCCGAGCCCCACGCCGGCGGAGCCCACGGCCATGAGGAGCACGGCGTACCTGTCGCCGAACATGGACCGGAACGCGACGGCGTCGCGCGCCAGCCTCGTCACCAGGATGCCCATGGCGTTGTCTTCCTCGTCGAACCACGCCGGCTCCTGCCGCATGATGGCGCGGAACAGGCGGTCCCGGACGCGCATCGTCAGCCGGGCGCCTGCCCAGCCGCACAGCCCCTGTTGTCCCGTCATCGCCAGGATGCACGCCACGCCGAGACCGACCATGGCCATGGCTAGAGCACCCACCTGTCGTTTCATCTTGGAGGTGTCGGCGTCGAAGTACACCGCCACGGCTTGTCCCAGCAGCAGCGGGAACACCGAGAACACCGCGCCGGCGTTTATGCCCATCAGGAAGCCTAGGATCAGCAGTGGGCCTTCCTGCCGCTGTAGCTTCCAGATCTCTGACACACTGACGACCTTGCTGTCGCCGGCGGCGGCGGCGTCGTCGTCGTCCTTGGTCGTCTTTGCGCGAATATCCACCTCTGCTTCTCGTGGGAACGTCCGGCGAGCGCCGCCGCCGTACCTTGACCTGGATACCGACGACAAAATGTCGTCGTCGTAGACGCCTGAGTCGTCGGTGAAACTGTTGTACCCCGTCCCGCCGCCGACAGCGGCAGGTGATTTTCTGGCAGGGGCGCCGGAGGCGGCGTCGTCAGACGACGACCTGCCGCTGTCGGACGCGAGCTTGACGAGGGCAGCGTACGGGCCGCCCCGAGCAACGAGGTCGTCGTGGCGTCCGGACTCGACGACGGCGCCGCGGTCGAGCACGGCGATGGTGTCGGCGTTCCGGACGGTGGCGAGGCGGTGCGCGATGACGACGACGGTGCGGCCGACGGAGAGGCGCTCGATGGACTGCTGCACGACGGCCTCGGACTCGGCGTCCAGCGCGCTGGTGGGCTCGTCGAGGAGCAGGATGCGTGGGTCCCTGATGATGGCGCGGGCGAGGGCGATGCGCTGCTTCTGTCCCCCCGACAGCTGCGTCCCGCGGTCGCCGACCTGCGTGTCGTAGCCGTCCGGCAAGCCGAGGACGAAGGTGTGCGCGTTGGCCTTGGCGCAGGCGGCAATGGCTTCCTGCCTCGTCGCGTTCTCCTTCCCCATCATCACGTTCTCGACGATGGAGGTGGCGAACAAGACGGGCTCCTGCCCAACCAACCCCATCTGGGAGCGAAGCCACCGGAGGTTGAGCGACGACAGGTCATGGCCGTCGAGCGTGATGATCCCCCGCGTCGGGTCGTAGAACCTCTCGAGGAGCGCGAACATGGTGGACTTGCCGCCGCCGCTGACGCCGACGAGCGCCACCATCTTGGACGCCGGGATGGTCAGGTTCAGGTTGTAGAGGATCATGGCCTCCGGCCGCGACGGGTACGCGAACTCCACGTCTTTGAACTCGATCCGGCCCCTCACCGACGATAACGACCGGCCGGCGCCGCCGTAGGCGTCGATGTCCGGGACCCGGTCGACGATCTCGAACACCCGCCCCGCCGCCACCCGGCCCTGCGCGAACTGCGCGAAGTAGGACAATGACAGCGCCAGGCCTCTCCCTCCGACCATGACGCCGAAGAAGCAGGCGATGGCGTCGCCGCCCTTGATGTCGCCGGTGGCGACCAGACGCGAGCCGAGCCACAGCGCCAGCGCCCACTGAGAGTAGGTGACCAGGTAGATGACGCCCATGCCGGCGCCCTTGGCGAACCCTAGCTTGATGCCGATGGGAGCCGCCCTGTTGAGCCACTCGGCGTACCTGTCGGCGAGACGGTCCTCCATGACGAAGGAGAGGACCGTCCGGATCGAGAAGATGGCCTGCTGCGCCACGCTGCCGGCGCGCTTGTACGACGCCTCGTCCTTGGCGGTGAGGCCGCCGTAGATGGCCTTGTAGGCGAGGCCGCACGACATCATCACCGGCGTCGCGGCGAAGACGGCGAGCGCAATCTTCCATGATTTTATGAAGCCCACCACGTAGCCGAAGATGAAGGTGAAGACATGGTGCACAAATCCTGCCATCTTTTTTTTTTCAGACAGATTGTACACACAACAGATTGATTGATCAGTGTTAAGCTAGCACAAATCTTGCAATCTTTCAGAATCAGAGGTACTAGCTCCAGTGAAGTCTATGTGCTTTCCTCCTCTGTTACCTTGTCTCCCATGACGTCCTGGATTTGGGCGACATCACTGGAGATGCTCTGCATGACCTCGCCGGTGCTCACCTCCGTGTCGAAGAAGCCGATCTCTTGCCTGAGCACCGCCTTGAGGTACTCCCGTCGGATACGGAGCGCCGACCTCTCGCCGATCATCCTCCAGCACATGATCTCTATACAGAGTTGAGATCATCACATCAGAGAATGAATTATGCTCCAAAGATTTGCCAAGAATTTGAACACGCGTGCAGACATTATTCATGCTTACCAAGATACGCTCCTATGACAACAGCGGCAGCAAGGAACAACATGTAAAAGCTGATCTGCATTATTTCCAACAAGGTAGTAGTGTAAATACAAAATTTGCTAAATTATAATTAGTTTCAGGCTTATGACAGACAGGTCTAGCATCAATCAGCATATATATATATATATATATATATATATATATATATA
>Ga0182004_10005440_pt1 | contig 10371 bp, 7 predicted proteins | sample Sormic07211540_1_FD_120479 | JGI IMG/M metagenome (GOLD analysis project Ga0182004, IMG submission 120479) | Endophyte microbial communities from Sorghum bicolor roots, Mead, Nebraska, USA - 072115-40_1 MetaG | ecosystem: Host-associated > Plants > Roots > Unclassified | place: USA: Nebraska...
CGCCCCAGCACCAGCCCGATAAAGAACGTGGTGGTGCTGGCGCTGGAGAACCGGTCGTTCGACCACATGCTGGGCTGGATGCGCCGCCTGCTGGGCCTCCCCGTCGACGGGCTCACCGGCGCCGAGTGCAACCCAAACTCCACCAACTCCACCACCTCCTCCATCTGCGTGTCCGCCGACGCCGACCTCGTCGTCCCCGACGACCCGGGCCACTCCTTCGAGGACGTCCTGGAGCAGGTCTTCGGCAACGGCAACATCTCCGCCGCGCAGCCCTCCATGTCGGGCTTCGTCCGCAGCGCGCTCTCCGTCAACGCGCTCCTCTCCTCCGCCGTCATGCGCGCCTTCCGCCCCTCCCTCCTCCCGACCTTCTCCGCGCTGGCCCCCGCCTTCGCCGTCTTCGACCGCTGGTTCTCCTCCATCCCGGGCCCCACGCAGCCCAACCGGCTGTTCCTCTACTCCGCCACCTCCCGCGGCGCCGTCGCGCACGACAAGCTCGACCTCCTCCTCGGCTACCCGCAGCGCACCATCTTCGAGTCCCTCGCCGCCGACGGCCACGACTTCGCCGTCTACTTCAAGACCATCCCCACCGTGCTCTTCTACCGCCGCCTCCGCGCGCTCCGCTACGCCGCGCGCAGCTTCCACCGCTACGACGCCGCCTTCAAGGACCACGCCCGCCGCGGGGTCCTCCCGGCGCTCTCCGTCATCGAGCCCAGGTACTTCGACCTCACGGGGACCCCCGCCGACGACGACCACCCGGCGCACGACGTCGCCAACGGCCAGCGCCTCGTCAAGGACGTGTACGAGGCGCTCCGGGCCAGCCCGCAGTGGAACCAGACGCTGCTCATCGTCACCTACGACGAGCACGGCGGCTTCTACGACCACGTCTCCACGCCCACAGCCGGCGTGCCCAGCCCCGACGGCATCCGGGGCCCGCCGCCCTTCTTCTTCAAGTTCGACCGACTCGGCGTCAGGGTGCCCACCATCATGGTCTCGCCGTGGATCAAGAAGGGCACCGTCGTCGGCCGCGCCGTCGGGCCTACGGACACCTCCGAGTTCGAGCACTCCTCGATCCCGGCCACCATCAAGAAGATCTTCAACCTCTCCTCCGATTTCCTCACCAAGAGAGACGCGTGGGCCGGTACCTTCGAGCACATCTTCACTGAACTCGACCAACCAAGAACAGATTGCCCAGGTATATCAAGAAGGAACTCTTCCATCTGAATTCTGTTCACCATCAACATCTCAATTCTCAACAATCAACATCGAGCTCGAGCACTAAATTTGATTGAAGACATGAACATAATGCACGGCTTAGTTACAAAAATGAACTTCAGTTTCATGGAAACAAACGCATGGAGCAATTAGAGGCTCAAATGATTAAGTTCTTAGATTTCCCTTTATTACTCTTTCAGAGACATTGCCAGAAGTGCCATTTGTGAGACCAACGCCACCCAAAGAACACGGCTGGCTCTCGGATTTCCAGCGGGAGCTCGTCGAGCTCGCGAGCTTCCTGAACGGCGACTACATGCTGACGAGCCTTGCGCAAGAGAGCCGGAAGAAGAAGATGACAGTGAAGCAGGCCGATGCGTACGTGCGGCGAGCCATCACGAGCTTTCTGCAGGCGAGCAAGCAGGCGGTGCGGCTGGGCGCAAACGAATCTGCCATTGTCACCATGAGGTCGTCTCTGACAAGTAAGAGCAGCAGCTCATCAAGCCCTTGAACTGATTCAGTCTGCTAATACACATATAGCTAGTGAAGAGATGGATTTGAATCCACAGTATAATGTATATTGCCTCTGAAATGTTTATAGCTGAATAGGGAACTGCTAGTGCTAGAACCTTTAAATATAGCTTTTGTTTCTCTTACTTACCCCTTATTACCAATGTAGCTAGTATAAGAGTTTCATGTTGAGCTCAAATGTAGATTGGCAACCTCATTTTGATCTTGGGTTATGGGTTTACGTTTTAGAGGAACACATGGAAGTATTACATATATGTTTTTTTATTAGAATAATGAAATGGAACATGGAGTGTTATATATCACATATTGAATACCTTTGGTGATCTGATCTTTTGCCTTGTTGGTTAACTTGCTTTTAAAGAGTTTCTTCCCTGTCTTTTAGAAACAGGACAGGGAGTTTGGTACTGCAGTTCCATGTGCATCTTTCACACAGAGAGATCTGATATGGTGTGATCTGAGAGATGCATGATTTGTTTTTCGGGATCACGTTTTAGCGTTCTTTCTCCATCAAGTGCCAATGTGCCATGTTCTCTACACGGACCAAATAGCCCATTGGGCTTTTGAAATCTCAGAGACACGTGGTGAAGCCCAGCTAGCTGAGATTAGGGTCTATCCGCGGTTATTGTGATGTGGGATCTCGTTATTTAGAAGAAAATCTAGTGAATTTGTCATTGCTAAAGATAACATTCTCAGAAAAGATATAGTTTCAACTAATAACCACACCATAATTTAATAATTTGAAAAAAAAGAAGATCTAAAGGTACCAAACAGAGTTACATTGGATGACAGCGGATCAGGTTGTGTGCAAAGAACAAAATTTATTTTTTCTAAAAGAATAGGACTCAAACATTTTATCACACCTATCCTCTCAACACTCTGCGGTGTAATTTTGCATGCGCAACTGCACCGGCCTAGCGTATTATAACCGTGATCGTGATAATAGGTATGGAAAGTTGAAAAATATGTCATTATTTCTCATGTCTCCATGCTCCATCACACATTCTATCGAGTAATTACGCAAGTTCTTGACTTGACATGGACTAAAAATTTAAGACCAGGTACCAAGCATGTTGTTGGTGACTCGTGTGAGAACCTTGGTTACATAGGTGCCTTTTATATTTCTGCTCTGGTAGACACCCATGGTTTGCGACCCGCACTTGACTCGCATTCATTTTGAGCCTCGACATGAGACCTACGGGTGTAATTACGCACTCTTGCCCATACTCTAGCGATTGGAATTAAACTAACCACTATTTCACGAACACTACAAATCAAACAGGAAACACTAAAAACTTAGAGCAATTGCAAATACCACAAAATGAGGGTTATTACTCAGACATTTCCCATGAACGCAAGACGTGGACTACGTCACCAAGCCATTTCGTCATTCGTTAGACATCTGTTCTCAGACCTTTTGTCAAGTGTTTACCTGTCTGGTCATCCATACGAAGCGTCGTATAAGTTTTTTTTTTTTGAGATTTGGAGTTATTCACAACCATGGGTATAATTTAGATAAAAATTAGTATTTGAATATGTAGAGTATTCCAAAGTGCTTGTAGCGTGTTGATATACCAAGCTTTTATCTAATATAAATTTTACTTTCATCTAAAAAAAGGTCCCAAAGGACCCCAATGTCGAGGCACATCCGATGTGTTTTAGCCACGAGAACGAAGAAAGGAGTGGGATGTTCAATGCTCTGTTGGCATTTCTATATCTCTTATAAAGCTAATCTCCATTATAAGTCTATCTGAAGGATCCATCTAGATTATCCTCCATTAACTATCCACACCATCTTCACTAATAGCCATGCCACTCCATTGACTTTCAATACTTTAATTTCATTGTAATTTTTTTTATAATTCCCACTACAACGCGCTATCTTCTAGTTCTACTATAAGAAACCTAGAGTCATGCTTAGCCAGCTTGTTTGTGGCGAACTTGGATACACTAGCCTTAACCTATGAAATGAAAATAAATAAGTTTCCCATCTCACACTTATAATGTGGTAGGTCCATGCATTTTCCAACAACTTAACATTTTTATGGAAAACACAATACAAAGCATACATAGGCACATGTGTGCACCCGCATACTCTATCCATGTGAGCACTTCTAAGAGAGTGAGCCAACAAATCTCGAGATTGCTAAAGTTACCATAGGAATGTCGCTATTGATGAGCATATGTCGCCTACCGACAGAAAAATAGCACCATGCGGATCAATAACAAATAAATATATTTGTAATTTGTTGAAAGTCTACTAGACAGAAAAATAGCACCATGCGAATCAATAACAAATACGTATATCTGTAGTTTGTTTGAAAGTCTACTAAATTAGAAAGAGAGAAAGAACAAAAGGTTAGGGTTGGTCCGTGACAACGTTTTTGTTATGTCCTGTCTATTCCTAAGCTTATTGTAATAACTAACCTAAGGGCTAAGGCCATGATTGGAACACGGTATTTTTCACTAAGTCATGTGTAGTATTTTTTTTGTCATGTGAAATTTCTATATGGTTGCAATTGAATTCATGTGTTCCAAAGCATGCATTAAAGCAGGTATGACGTGTCACGTCTTCTGTGACGAACAATTCATCCGCTGCAAACCGCAACGACTTAACATATATTCGCTTGTCTAAGAAGTCATGACTAAAATCATTATTCGCTAATTTATTGTGAGAGAAAAACACAGTTGACTGATAAAAAAATATAACTTATAAGATAAGCGAATCTAGGCACGCGGGGTGTTTAGGAATCGTGACGCGGATATAAAGTGTGATGTGGCAATGTTTGGTACTCGGCCCTTTTCCCCTGCAGCCCACAGCAGTAGAGCACTTCACTGCATGCAAAGCCGTGGTGGTCTTGTGATCCAATGACGGCTGCATGCGTCCTGTGCTCCTTGTGGCGCCCCTCCGGCCCACCGAAGAGAAGATGGTGCTGCAAATCTGTCTGTTGCGGGGATAAAAGGCACAAGCACAAATTAAAGCACTTGGTGCTGGTGCATGCCCCCACGAATTTTGTCGAAGAAAGAATTCTGCCTTTTCGATGCAAGTGGAAGATTTTCCTAACACGGTTTACTCTGACGTACGTGCAACTTCATTATCTCCTCACCTTCCACCAGCAAGAACGAGGTCGCACATATTAGATCATACTAGTACCATCTTCCTGTAATCCTGTCTGTAGGTGTAAAAGGAGCCGTCGTTAGTGGATTTCCAGAGAGCAACAAGAGACCTCAGGCGAGGGTAAGTAAGATGAGATCGATCAACGACATCGATCTGGTCAAATCTGAATTCCTTTAGTTTTTGGACTTCGATCGAAGTGTCCCCCTCTCCGGGACATCTCCTTCTCTAGCTTTCGGCTCTTGACGTTGACATCTCACTGGTACCCCTGTCTGAAAAGAAAACATGCGATAGCTAGCCTTTTATAAATTAGTCATACATATCATCGTCGATCGGGTTTCAGGAACACACGGAAAGCTTCTTTTTCTTTTCGCGTGTCAATGAATTAAGCAGGAGATTAGCTAGAAAGATCGGAATCACAGTCGCACAATACGATGTTAATTCGGCGCTGCTAGCTAGCCCCGATCAAGCTCCTGATTTCGCCATGGCTTATAAACAAAATATATAAATAAATCTTTGGCAGGCATCTGGGGCTGCATTGCGGTTTAGGCAGCAGCAGCCAGCAGTAGGTGAAATGAAACGATCCCTGTCAGTGTTAGAGAGGTGCCGGTTTGGCTTTGTGCGAGTGGCTTTGTGGGTAGTGGCGTCTACTGTTGAGGCGTCCTGCTCCTTCCCTACTGGACTGGACTGGTTGGTACCCACTACTACCCGGCCTTCTCCCTCCCAGCTTGCCCATCCTTCATGCGCACCGGATCGGACTGGATGATTTCGATCGGATGCCTTTATTTGGCCCTTGGACAGAAGCCAAGATGGGCGATGACAACCACCACTGCGCGCTGTCAACTGTAATGTGTGAATGTGATGCTCAGCACAGCATTTTACCACCAAGTGCATGCATGCTTTCATGTAGCTGAGAACCAAGATTGCATTGCCCGGCCGTCATTCACATGCAGCACTGGCATGCACTGCCGCGCTGCAGGAGTCGGCAGGAGAGTAGTTCACTTCACTTACGCTTCTCTTCTTCTCTACGGAGTACTTGTTTTTCCCCATGGGGTACGGTGGAGTGGACCAGATCAGAGGAGATGATCCAAGTAGAGCACGGCAGGAGACAGCGGGGTTGGCGACCTAGCCTACAGTGATCCTTTTGATTACACACATGTCCTGTACGCCACCGCCATCGATATCGTCTCAGCCGCTTGCAGTACCAGCAGTGTGCTGCGCTGGACTTTTCGGTGCATCTTAAATGGCCCAAATGCAAGCTGCTTCCTTCCTGTACCAAAAGTTAAAGTACAGTGATAAACCCTTGCGTTTCGCTCTTAATTCAAGCTCAGCATGGTATGATTGCAAACACATACAGTACGTACTGTATAATTATATGAACTTCAATTCCCTTCCCTTCTCTTGCCAGTCATCGCCGGTATATATAACATCCATCTGGAATTCTGAATCATGATTCTTCATGTCTATCTGGTGCTGGTGATTACTGACATTTCAGATTGCATTATATGTGAAGGTAGTTATGTAACTGTCCAGAAAATCCAAAGGCTACAGACAAAGAGTCAGGTGGAAGGCGCCCTAACTCAAAGTCATATATAACCCAATAAAGTACAGTATGTAGCAGTAATTGGTGCAGTGCCACACTCTGCTGCTGTTTAAAATTGCCTCAGTTTGCCTTGGCAAGCTAGGCATGATAGCTCTGTTGCAACCTCTCTTGCACAGTTGCAGCACTGGACCCTTGGGTCGTACTGTCGTAGGGCACCTATATATCTCTGTACCGCTTAAAAGGAACCTGCTACCTAGCAGGACGAGCATGGTGAGCGGTGAGCAGTGAGCAGCAGTTACATATATGTGGACTTGTGGAGAGAGGTGTCATCTGTGAAGCCACGCACTCCATCTCTAAGAGATATAGAGAGATTGTTGGCTGAGAAGAGGATAGATAGATAGATTGATATAGCTAGGCAGCAGCAGCATCTCCTCCAAAGATTCAACACAAGAGGAAGATCACAAGGAAGGGATCCAAGATGCAAGACTGGGCGCCGGTGTTCATCTCGCTGGTGCTCTTCATCCTGCTGTCGCCGGGCCTGCTGTTCCAGATGCCGGGCAAGTGCCGGATCATTGAGTTCGGCAACTTCCAGACCAGCGCCATCTCCATCCTCGTCCACGCCATCCTCTTCTTCGCCCTCGCCGCTATCTTCCTCATCGCCGTCGGGGTGCACATGTACCTCGGCTCGTAGCTCCATGGATCCATCGGTTACTATTAGCTAGCCACCCACCCAGCTCGTTGATCATATGCCTGCAATTCCTGTCTGCCGATGCATGGTCGATCACCTAGCAGCAGCTAGCTACTAGTATATTACTCTCTAAGTATGCCCGCTCTAGTTGAGGCTTCTCTTTCTCCATACATGTATTGATCATAATAATGCAAGTATCATCCAATGTTTCTTTCTGTCTTCTAATTCATAAATGAATTCAGTTCTTCTGTTTTTTTTTTCTGAATGATCTGATTAGCTATGTAGCTAGCGTTGTGTTGTTCAGAAAGTGTAGCGTGCATGATGATATATGGGCAAGATTTACTTTAGGATGATATATAGCAGATCGACGAAGAGAACAGGTTTCCCTTGTGCCTCTAATCAGAGACAGTAATTAATCATCTGAATCACCGTTTCCATCAATCGCTTTCAGGTGAACTAACATAACACGCATGAACCATGATGCATCCCAATGCAACTCGATCAGCCCAATGCATTGCTGATGCAGCATCGATAGCTGTTTTATCTGGAACTAAACTATGCACATGCACCATGAAAAGTTATTCAGATCCGATCCATATATAATTCCATATTTATAGCCAGCTTTAATTTATGAGCCGCGCGTACTTTCTCATCATACATATTCTATTACTCATGGAGATTTAGCGTGAATATAATCAAATGCTCACTTTAGTGTTTGTCTGTCTCCTAATCCATGTAAAACTATCTAGTAGTGGTACCAGTAGAGTTGCAAACTGCAAAGCATGTACTACTAGTATTGAACTATTGATATCTGCATTCCCGCATGCAGTGTCCTTCCGACTACTCCTCTCTGAATCCATCTTTTGAAGATGCTGCAGGCAGCAAGGCCGGGATCGGATATGATCTGAATGAAAGGACAGTTAAGCTAACTGGTGATGGCACATGGCAGTACGTACTGTATAGGTGTATACGTAGTGAGTAGGAGTAGCTAGCTACAGTACTCCTAGTAGAGAGTTAGGTGCCGGGTCTCAACGTGGGCGATGTGATGGGCGTAGCAAAAGAACAAAAGGAATTGATACGCCGCGATCAAGCTATACCTCTCATAAACATGAACATCATGTGTCGTCCACTGATACACAGGACGCCAGGAGGGATCGGAGTCCCATGAGATACGAATGCCATGCCTAGCTAGCTAGCAGTCTGCCTGCCATCGAGATCGAGCTGAGGGGTTCGCTGCAAACAATTTGGCATCGTCTTCAGTGATCCGTGTTCCATATGAGATATGCTATTGCTAGCTATGGGATATTGTTGGGATATGATGCATGTGGTTGTGGATGATATAGCTTCTGCTCAGTGCTCACCCACACGAGAGACGGACGAATTGAACGGCCAATGTAAACCAGGAGCTGCGAACCCCAGCTGATGTGTGACGCAAAACTGAACTGACCGTAGCGTTAGGCTTGGGCCACGTCGTACTTCAGTGCATGCAGATACTAAATTACTAACAACCTATCGTCCTATATCCTATCGATCCATCAGCGTACCACTGACAGACACGCGTGCATGTGATGTTGTATAGCTAGCTAGCATATATCAGCATATGCTAATTATTTTGCATGTCCCTTGTTTCGAAGATGGAGCTTTCTGCGGTTCGGCTAGGCCTAACTGATTGCTGGTATCTGAAACTGATTACTGATAATCAGTTCCGAGTATATATGATCCGAGCTGAGGCAACTAATTAAAGGTGCTTTGATTAGTTACCCAATCTCGGGTTCTTCTGAATCTAGGACTAACAGAGTGACAGATCGATCAATATGGTGCTCCTTCAGCTCGATTAATTTATGTTTCTGCTCTTTAATTTAATTGTTAGGCTTTATTAGGTCGCCGCTTAGCATGTGGCCACCGGCTCCTCTCAGCAGACTGCAGAGGCACAGCGCGGCTGATGGGCATGGCAATCGGAACCGGGAGTACTAGTTGGCTAGCATAGTGCAAGGTGAGGAAGCAAGAGGGGGGCTTTGGCTCCAGAGCGAAGTTTGATGGACCTAAAAATTTCAGGATATAGAATGATTAATTGCTAGCCGTTTGGTCGGATGGATGAAATCAGATGGAATGATAAATGGTATTTCATCTTAAATAATAAAAATTAATTGTACACTGGCGTTAATTTTGTCATAATGATATTTGCTAATAATTAAAAAATAAAATAGGTTAATTAGTAGCACTACTGCTCAATTGGCATACAAACCCTACACTTTTGAACATCTCTAGAATATCCTCTTTTGATAGTTGTTCTCGCATCGAGTCACTAGAAATATGAGAGAATTATTTATTTGGTACTCGAAAATTTGGTTTTCTTTCTAAGGCACTCTTTTTTAAAAGCCTGTCATCTGGTACAGTTGTATAATACCTAATTATACACGAACACATGCACACTCCACACACACTACATGTGTACAACTAGATCTAAAACTACATGTAGATTAGGAGACCCTATCCTTCTTAAGATCACTAGGACCATCCATAGATGTCAGGCACGTTGTAATCCGATTGTGGCTCCACACGAGAGAGGCTACAAATTATCCTGGACAGTTTTTTTAAAATCCTCTCATCTGGTATAGTGTATAATATATTTAATCATACACGAACAAACACACACTTCCATAGGAGAGATGCTATAAATTATTTTGGGCTACCTAATCATACACAAACGCATGCACACTCCACACACTACATGTGTACAACTAGATCTAAGACTACACGTAGATTAGGAGACCGTGTCCTTCTTAAGATCATTGAGACCACCATCCATAGACGATAGGTGCGTTGTAATCCCTTTGTGGCTTCACGCGAGAGAGGCTACAAATTATTTTGGGAATAAATCCAGTGAGAGACCTGAGTCCATTCTAGGAATCTAACTCACGGTGGCTACGAGCTCAGCCTAGTTCAGTTCTCTTTCTAATGCACTCTTGAAATTGAAGTTCCTTATCTTGCACTAGGTTAAAACTTCATTCTCTATTTGGCACTATGGTCCATTTCCTTCACTAACAGTGTTAAGCGATCACCAAAATGACCCATATGTCCCTCTATATCAGAACTATATATAGTGTCAAATAAGGAAATGATGAATGTTTGTGGTGCCAAATAAGAAAAACATGAATATCGTGGTTGTGAAATAAGGAAGAAATTAGTCCTAGTTTCAAAGGTGGTTTTGATTATATATGTATTTTCTAAAAATAGTAAAATAATAGGTAAATCACCATAATTCATAAATATTTATTTTTAATTCAA
>Ga0182004_10005441_pt1 | contig 10371 bp, 6 predicted proteins | sample Sormic07211540_1_FD_120479 | JGI IMG/M metagenome (GOLD analysis project Ga0182004, IMG submission 120479) | Endophyte microbial communities from Sorghum bicolor roots, Mead, Nebraska, USA - 072115-40_1 MetaG | ecosystem: Host-associated > Plants > Roots > Unclassified | place: USA: Nebraska...
ACCAGGTTCAACTCCGCATATATGGATGCATGCTGCGTCGGTACATAGGAAGTCAAACACAGCACAGGGGATAAAATGGTCTTTCCATCCTTCAATTAACGTCGTTGGAGGAGGCCCATTCGCGCCTAAATTCAAATACGGTTTCTGACGCCAAAAAAGGCAGCTAAATGCCCCTCGTGACGTACCGATACCAGGTCCTCAAGGAATCCCTCGCCGCCGCCATCACCTCCTCCCCGCACGCCGCCGCCGACCCCCGCCGCCCCCACGCGCTCGCCGTCGTCTCCGGCCTCGCCGCCAACGGCTACCTCGCGTCCCTCCTCGTCGCCCGCTACGCCCGCCTCGGCGACCCCGATGCCGCGCGCGGGGTCTTCGACGCCGCCGCCGCCGCCTCCTCCCCCTCCGCGGCGCCGCCGCCCAAGCCGCTCCTCTACAACGCCATGCTCCGGGGCTACCTCGCCCTGGGCCTCCCGCGCGAGGCTGTGGCGCTCCTCCGCGCCACCGTGCTCGCGTCGGGCTCCTCCTGCGCGCCCGACCGCCACACGTACCACCTCGCCGCCACGGCCTGCGCGCGCGCCCCGGACCACGAGCTAGGCCGCCGCGTCGAGGCCGCGGCGGCGGCGTGCGGGCTCGCGGCTTCCGACCTCCTGGTGGCCACCGCGCTCATCGGGATGCACGCCGAGGCAGGGGACATGGGCGCCGCGCGCAGGGTGTTCGATGGAATGCCGCGCCGGGACGCCGTGGTGTGGAACGCTATGATTGGCGGGTACTCGCGCGCGGGGTTACTGGCCGAGGCTGTGGAGATGTTTGGTATGATGAGGTCTGCGGATGGAGCGTGGCCGACTGAGGCGACGCTCGTGAGCTTGGTTTCTGGTTATGCTGGGTTCGGTTCTTGGAAGGGCCGTGGTATGATGCATGCCGCTGTGGTTAAGTCTGGCTTCCAGCACAGCCTCTTCGCTTCCAATGCTCTCCTGGAGATGTACGCAGAGCTGGGTTGTTTGGGTGAGGCACTGTTGGTCTTCCGGTGGATGAAGGTGAAGGATTCTGTAACTTGGAGTTCGATGATTGGTGGACTTGTTCGGAATAGCAAACCAGATTATGCTGTTAAGCTTTTCCACTGGATGCTCTTGAACTCGGAGGTGTTGGTCACAAGGTCTATCTTGCTCAATGTGATCATGGCCTGCTCTGAGTTGGGGGACTGGAGAGAGGGAAAATGGATTGAAGAGAACTATATCATGTGTGATGGCAGTGAAATCAAGAGAGATCCCTCTGTATTAACCACGCTGATATATATGTACGCAAAGTGTGGACAGTTATGTTCATCTGAGAGTCTTCTATATGGATCTGCAGGGGTTAGAGGTGACGTGGTTGCATGGAATGCCCTGATCAAAGGTTGTGGAGAGCTTGGACAAGTTGAAAAGGCAATTGGGTTTGCAATTCAAATGCATAGGATGGGCATTGATCCGGACGCTGTTACATTCTTGGAGATTCTATCTATGATCTCATTGATCCCATCTCTGAAAAAGGGGATGGAAGTACATGCTCACATTGTTAAAAGAGGTTTCCAGAATGAACGGGCAATCGCTAATTCACTTATTTGCATGTATGGTCGATGTGGGAGCCTTAGTCTTTCAGTTGATGCCTTTACTGAGATTATGGATAAGGATGCAATCTCTTGGGCTTCTATGATGCAGGTATATGCATGGACTGGACTTGCAGCAGAAGTTGTTAAGCTTTTTGAGATGATGAAGAAAACAAAAGTACAACCGAACCACTACACAATAATTGCTGTGTTGACTGCATGTAAAAATGCAGGTCTTGTTGAGGAGGGAATGAGCCTGCTTAAGTGCATGAAAGAGCAGTATGGTCTGGAGCCAGTTATAGAGCATGTTTCATGTATTGTTGATATGCTCTGTCGTACTGGACGCTTGACTGACGCATATCACCTGATCCAGAGTTCCCACTCTGACCACGCAAGAAACCCTATATTGTGGGGGGCATTACTAAGTGGTTCCCGCTATTGGGGGAATTTGGTGGTTGGAGAAGCAGCAGCTAGGCATCTCTTGTCCTTGGATCCAGAAAACAAAGCTAACTATAAGATGCTGGCTGATATTTATGTTTCAATTGGGAGAAGGGACAGAGCCAGCGATGTCCTAAGAATGTCAATGTCAAAAGAACTGGACTTGAGACCAGGCTGTAGCTGGACTGAAGGTGGCTAAAGACTCCAATACATGCTAGAAGGTATGATTTTAGTATGATTGCATCAATAATTGTGAATCAACATTTGAATCTCAGTTGAAATTTCTTGTACCATATAAACATCACTAGTGTTAATATTAAGCAAAAAGTCCTCTAGTGCCATTTCAAACTTATTGTACCTTGTCTCACTTACGATGTGGGTCCAAGTGTGATCAATGCTATGTCAAAGATTAGGAGAGTTTGCAGTGGCTAACGTGTAGCTTGACAGGATTAAGAACACAAACATACATGTATAAGGTTTTATTACCTCTTTTTTTGGGTGGTGTGGGGTGGGGTGGGGTGATTTTCAAAGAAAAAATTTGAGGAGAACATATGGAAATAAGATAACCATCTAGACTATCATGCTGAATGTAGAGATCCTCTAGAATGCTACCAAATTCAATATTAAGCGCTTCTGACTTGTGAGTTAGTTAGAAGACTTTTACTTTCTGAAATGGATGGATTATGAATATCTATGTTGGTAACGTTTCCATCGTGGTCTTGTTCTATTTCTAAGGATCAACACTATGCAATATTGTACCATGTGCCTAAAAGACAGTTACTGTTGTATGTTGGTATTGTATTTGACAGTAATTTATACTGGTCACCATCTCAGTGGAGCACATTATATGTCTGCACCAATAGCTTGAGATATATGCCAATGCCATAAAGCATATTCTTTTGCGTAGTTTACATTTATTATTCCGTCTAGCCTACTTTTCTTGTCTAGGTTAGGCCATGTAGACACTAACCATTCAACTTTTTCTTGAACACTGTGACGCTGAGAAAGAACTGATATATGGGTACTAAAGAAATTTCCGGACCTAGTCCTGTTAAAGGCAATGTTATTAGGACTCAATGGCATATTTTAAACTTCTTATAATTATTAAAGTATCACAGGGTCAAGTATAAATCAAGATGATTGAAATTTTGAGGATAATGTTGGGCCTTATGATGATTGTTCATTTTATGGGAATTGTTGATGCAATTACTTCTCCAATGGGATAATTCATAATAAATATATCATAGTCTCTGTTCATTCAGTTAATAAATATAAAGCTATAAATGGTTGGAAAATTTGCTAAATGCCATCACAGGGAGTCCTTTTGTTGGATACTGTTGCATAATGGCTAGAAACATTGGAATTTTATGTCATTTCCTTTGTCCAAAGTCACCGTCATAACCATTGCCTAGTGTGTGTGTTTAACATAAATCAGCACCCTTTCTTTTCACAAATTTACCAAGAAGATTCGAGCAGGACCTGTTATGGATTTGTGGCACAATCAACTGACTTTAATAGCTTCAAACCAAATCACGGAAAAAGCTCAGTAGACAAAACACAGCACAGTACAGTGTACCTGTGTCGGTAGTGGTGGTTATCCCTGTCAGGACTTGGTTGTGTTCTATGAATTTTTTATGTGGGTATATGTGGTAAGTGCTCCAGGTTGCATAAAGTGGCATCTTCAGACAGGTAGATCCCATGTTTTCTTCTTATGTAATAATGTTAAACCTTTGTCTTTTTTGGTCAAGTCCTCATGATTTACTTACTACGGCCTCTAGAATCAATATGTGGAAACCTCATTTTTTCCCCTAGGACCATGAATATCTTTTCTGGAGATATAATCCACAATTTGAGAAGGTTCTGAACTTCTGAAATTTTCTTTCTAAAATATAATATTGAATTATCGGCATTACAGCATAGCCTGTATCACATACAATTTTACAATATGCCAGAAGATCTTTTTCAGTGTAAATATAAATTAGTTCAGTTGGAATTTTCTGTTCGTGTTACTATTAAGCAATAAGTCCTCTCATGCCATTTCAAATTTGAAAATTCAGCTTGTGTCACTGATGATGTGGGTCCAAGCCTAACAAAGGATGTCATGTCAGAGATTAGGAAAGTTTGCAGTGGCGGACAAGTAGCTTGATAGAATGGAACACAAAGAGACATGTGTCAGGTTTTAGTATCAGCATGAAATGAGTGGGGAAATGTTAAGATTATCGTTATAGTTTAAGTCAAAAACAGGGCAGGAAGAAGCAAATTAATTAAGCATCTAGACTATATACTGAACCTAAGCTCCTCTGAGTGTTTTTAATTTCAATATTAACTATCAAGTGATTGCAACTAGTGAGTTAGAACTAGGAATCTTATATTCTCGATAGATGGAGTATGCATATCTATGTTGGTTAAAAGGTTTCCATCTTGGTCCATTTACTGTGGTTTTTTCTAATAATTAACACAATGGAATCTTTTAATTATGTGCATGGAAGATAATTATTGCTGTTATACATTTAACAGTCACTTAGTGCTTGTCACCATCTCAGTGGAGTATATTACGTGGCTCCACCAATAACTTAGGATCCATGCTATAAGACATTTTTTTGTTTTCTTGGTTTACGTTTAGTCATTTACTAATTCCATCTAGCCTACTTTTCTTATCTAGGTTAGGCCAAGTTTAAAAAGCTTTGTTGTTATTGTTGTAATTATTAGGGCAAGTAAACATTAACCAATCCATTACTTCTTGATCCCTATAATACTAAAGGAACGGGACATAACATGGATATCTGGAGCTAGTCTAATTGGAGGAGGAAAAAGGGATTTAACAGTATTATGATTTTGGGTGCTTGGGCACTCTGGATTCAGACGAACAAATGTGTTTTTGATGGTGCCTCTCCTTTTCTCAGAGGTGCTCAACAATACTTTGAGGAAGGGATGAGGATGTGGAGTATGGCTGCAGCACAAAAGCTTCAAGTGTTGGTTGGTCTTCCCTAGTAATAGGCGATGTGTGTCTTCCATTTTTCTTTTTTTTTGTTGCAACCTTCCCTTGACATCCTGTTAGGTTAAGGGGTGGTTGGTATGTACCCTTGACTTCTTTCTGGGTTAAGGGCGGTGTGTGTTTCTTTTGTTTGGGCTTTTTTTTCTCTGTCTATAATATATAAAGATGGGCCTCAGCGAGGAAAAAAAAGTCTTGTTGGAGGATATATTATTAGGGCTCAGCGGCATTTTTAAACTTTTAGTTATTAGATAGAAGTATCATGAAGTCAAATACAAATGAAGAATGTGAATGAAAATTTTGAAGCTAATGCTGGGCCCTATGGTGAATATTCATTTTATGGGAATCGTTGGGCAATTACCTCTCCAAGGAGATTCATGATAGATATATCATAGTCCCTGTTGACTCAGGCAATATATAAATGGCTGGAAAATAAGCTAAGTGCCACTACAGACTTATAGAGCCTTTTTATTGGATACCATCTCATTTTTCCTTCTCCTAAATCACCTTCAGATAACCATCATCTAATGTCTTTTTTGTTTTAAAAACATCTTCTTTCAGAAAATCTTACTAAGAAGATTCAATCAGAACTTGCTATGAATTTGTGCAAAACAATGTGAAGCTAATAGCTTCAAAGCAAATCATGCAAGCTCAGTAGGCAAAACATAGCACATAGCAGTACAGTGCACACTGCAGACTGCACAAGACCCATGTCGGTAGTGATTGCTATCCTTGTCTTGACTCTGTTGTGCTCTATGATTTTTTGTTTAGATATATGTTGTAAGTGCTCTAGGTTGTAGAAAGTGGCATATTCAGATGGGTAGATCCCACGTATTATTCTCCAGTAATACCATTAAATTCACAATACTTTTTCTCTGTTATTTAGTCAAGTCCATCATGATTTACTTACCACTGTATCTAAAATCAAGATGTAGAAACAACTGTTCTTTTTTCTAGGGCCACAATCATCCGTTCTGGGATACAATCCACAGCTTGTGAATTTTTTGCTAAATTCCCTTTGTAACATAGCATAACGAATTGTTGACACGACAATGGAGGCTGTGTGGTGTGAGATATAATTTTTACAATATACCAGGAGATATTCAGAGCTATGAATCTGTCCATACTGTTGCATCTGAAAGTATTACCTATTTTGGCGTTTCACGCTATCAGGCAGTTGTCCTGTGTGACTGCACAAAACATTGTAAGAAACTCTGATCTGAAGAAAGCATCACAATTTATTAGAGGGGAGTATCGAGTGAAATTCTGACATCGCATGGAAATCTGAAGGTTTTGTTCCCAGCTGTTGGAACCAGGCCCAAAGAAAATTTTATCCCCGTCTGTAAGGACTCATACTAAATGTGAGTTACAAGACTGTTAGTTGCAGGCTTTTAGTTTTCAATTTTGTCATAGTAATCTGCACAATAATTTGATTCATAACGCAGATAAGAGTTGGTTTAAATCTGACCGATATACAACATGGCCCACCTTATTTTTTTGCAAACAAGTTTCTTCTATTAATATGAAATTTTCTGGTACAGGTAATTCCATTCTTCACACTTCTTCAATATATCTTTCTTATAACTAATGAAGGATTCACTAAAATGCTGTGCATTTTCCAAAGGCATATCTTGTGTTTCCTCTTCAATCCTCTTGATCAGCAACCAGTTTCCTAAAAATTTGATGTATACTAGAATTGCCTTCTGCTATGTTTTCAAGTAAAAAGAATCTATGAAGCTGATGCTGCTTACTAAGGGAATAAACATGAAGGCATGGAATTTTGGGTGTTTTACTGATATTAGTCTAATAATTTACATATCCTCTTCCTCTCAAATCAAATAGAGCAATTCACTTGATGGTTCTGCTTTGCGATGCCTGCATATAGATTAAGTAGGGTATGAGAACTTTAAGAGGAAATATGATTAAATCTGTACAGATATCTCAGTGCAGGCTTACATTTTGTCCGGAAGCAGGGCTGCTTCAGTGCTGGATCATCTTCAGGAGGTTGCTGTCCAAAGATCATCTCACAGCTCATGTCCTCAAAATCTGAACAATGGTAATATAGTAGACATAAGTACATAGTATTCCATTATCCCTGAGAAAGGGCTTGTTAGAGCAGAACATAAGCTAGTATCCTCTTTTTTTTGTGTGTGTGTATGAATCAGATATAGAGATAATTTAGTAAGGTTTAAAACACTGCTATGAAATATATAAGAATGGAGAAAGTAGCGAAGATAAGCCTGCAGACCGTAACATTCATGGTTGTTACCACTTATCGGTGATAGCAACTTGACAGGACAAAAGTAGTGCCTAGCAAATTCCAACACAAATTGGTCTCCAATTATCTGGACTGATGTCATTAGCAACATCTTTTGACCTTTGATGCAATGATTTGTGTGGTTGAAATATTCACCTGGAATGAGTCAACGCTCAAAATAATTGCTTGGGGTAAGCAAGATTAATGCTCTGATTATTGAAACATGTTGGCTCTGCGATGTTAAGTCAAGATGCCTGTACTGTACTTGGTAATAAGCACTAAATTGTGGAATGGTTGGAATAGACACTACCATCTCACAACTTGTCTCTGTTATTAGCAGTTTTCCACTAAGAGTTACAAGTAGGAGCTACCCCATTTTCTCTGTACATCTTGATTGCAATTGCTCTACAACCTGCAAACATGTTGGTCCCACTTCAATCTTTTCTGTCCACCAAATGGCACCTTGTGATTCCCATGCCCAAAAAGGCATAGTGTCTCAGTTCAGATGGTGTACGTGGCAGGATCATGAGATTTAACATATCAAGCTAACTTCTGTATTTTTCATGTGAGAATCTTGGTGCGTTGCTTTCAGAGTTAAGATTCCGTTCCAGAGCTAGTATGATGAGTTGTGTGGCTACAGACATCTTACATGAAATGTCCATATATTCAAGGACTTCACTAGAACCATTTAAATAGGAAAGATTGTATTCTAAGTTCCCTTCCGTTTGGTGGCAATCAGTGTAATGTTTTGCTATGAATAATTAGACTTGTGACCAAGGACGTTACAGTTAAGATTTGGACATTCTGACGTTGAGATAATGTTGGCTTGAGTGACAGTCCACTAATTTCCTCCCAACTTTAGTCAGTGGCTGGAGTAGATTATTTTTCTTGGATTCTAAAACTTTGAAGTAATTTACTCATTATATGTTATTCTCTCAGGTAATTGTTCCATGGATAAGACCAAGTTGACTTACTGGGAGACATGTAGACAGCCGTGCCAAGTGAATCTTGGATGAACTTCTGGCATGGGATTTTGCAAAGGTTCGTGCACATTCCGACACAGTTGGTGCTTTCCAGAAATCTGTCAGAGTAAGATAATGAAGAAAAAGTCAGGAATACTCTTGACCATTTTTTGGTATGTCTGTACCTTACTATTGGTTTTTCTAGAATTCTTTTTGGGGTAGTTGCACTGCATGGGTAGAATTGTATATTGCACTAGCCTGTACTTTTTTTTTTCTTTTTTCAATCGTATCCCTATTTTGGTAGCTAGTCTGTGGAGTATGAGTAGGATTGCGAGATCACCACAATTACGACATGGGCAGTACATGTTGCATCTCAGCCTTAGTTCTTCCATACCTTTTCCAAGTGGTTTTACTTGAGTAAAGATTGACGTATTGCAAAAGGTTTATGCTGAGCTAATTTATGGTGCAGATTCGTAACCTGTCAATCCCACAACAGCTAATCATGTTTAGATAGATTTTGAGAACAGAAATCGTTTGGCCCATGTAAATATATTATGACACTTCAGACTATATAATTATTTTGTTTCAGTTATATCCGTACCTGTTAATTAACTTCTATGACTAACCCAGTCTGCATTTAACTTTTTTATTCAATCGAAGAATTTCTGGGTGACGAATTAATACCTGCATTTGGGTATGTAGACCACATTCTTCTCTTTCCTTCCATCAACTTCGGATTCCCTGACCTTGCAATGTTCAGTGACACAATGATTACTCATACAACTTTATGGACACTGCTGGGGCTGCATGTATATGTAAGAACGCAAAAACCATATTGCAGCATGTTCCATTCATGACTGCATTTTCCACTACTATATGCACTACATGCTCAGCATTAACCCTAACAATTCTCTGTTCAGGCTATTCTGCTGTCATTTCTGAAAAGAAATATTATTACGTGGAGGAGAAATAGCATTTGAACAAGAGGACTAAATATGTACATGCATATGTATTATACCTCACATGGTCCAACGAGCCAAGGGAAGAATATCGTGGTGAAGGCGGCAAAGTACTCTCGAGAAAATCTCGAGGGTGGCATCATTATCTTTATCTGCATCCGCAGCAGTGCAGTGCTGTCAGTTCAAGCGGCTGAGGTAAAATACAACCAAATTTACCTTATATTCAAAGAACAACCTACTTTCTAAACCGTCTATAATAGATACCTTGTGTTTATCTCCTGTCATTTTGAAAGTTTTTCTTCATCTAGCTTGCAATAGTTTTGTGGGGAGCATAAATAAAAGTATACTTGCCATTGTGAGGATGTAGCTGGGGAAGGCCTGTTCGAGAGCCTTGGCCACAGTCTCCAACTGCTGATCAACCCTGAACAGCGCGGAGATGGCCAGTGCCGCCTCTATCAGGCCTTCGTAGCCGTCCTTTCCGTTCTTCATCCCTGCACACATGCATCAGATTCAGACATGCATGAACCAAATGCTGGTAGGAGCTAGTAGCAATCACATGACTGTAGAAGAAATTTCTTTTAACATCTTTTCAATGCCTTTTCTCGCTGTCAACGCCGTGCTGTGAGAGGTTGGGAAAGGAATGAGAGGGCGTGGGATCTTGTTAATTTGGTAGGGGCACAGGGCACTACTGTGGGGAACAGTGGAGGACACGGTGTTTTGCAGTTGATGTAGGCCGGCCGTTCAGTTCGTATCCAACGGACGAGGTAAGGCACAGATCGGAGCTAGTGTTGCACCACATCCTCGCCTAATCTACTACTACTACTAAGTCTACTACCCCCAAAGATCAGAGAATCTTTGTACTGAGTAGTGGTCCAGTGGATTCGAAAGAAGGCACAATCGTTAAACAGGTAGGTACGAGGCTTGGATCCATTAGTACTGAAAATTAGCTATTAGCTAGCAAATATGTGGTTTTGGATAATGAGTTGGGGGTTGTATATAAATTATTAGCACTTACTATTAGCAACTCCAAACCAGCTAATGGAACTACTATTTAACAACCCACTAGCTAATAATTAATAGGTTTATTAGCAGGTCTGTTTGAATCTACTAGGACGACTCCCGCATGTCTATTTGGATCCACTAGTCATTTTAGCTGCCAATTTTTAGTGTTAATGATCTAAACA
>Ga0182004_10005442_pt1 | contig 10368 bp, 12 predicted proteins | sample Sormic07211540_1_FD_120479 | JGI IMG/M metagenome (GOLD analysis project Ga0182004, IMG submission 120479) | Endophyte microbial communities from Sorghum bicolor roots, Mead, Nebraska, USA - 072115-40_1 MetaG | ecosystem: Host-associated > Plants > Roots > Unclassified | place: USA: Nebraska...
TACAGAGGTAGGAGTATATATACAATCAAAGTCGAACCAATCCATAACAATGAACTGTGAGCCTATTAATGAAGCAAATTCAACAGAACACAACAACCGATACCCTATAGACTTGAGTCTTTGAAAGATCGAATTGCGTAGTTGAAATAACAGAATTAGAACTTGTTTGGTAGTACTAGCATGTTTCATTCACGTTGGGCTCCTCAACGAGAGCGACACGTGTGCTGACACATCCATTCACCCAAGAAACGTGACATGAGGGCGTCCGCTGCATATTCAAGTCATGTTTAGTTCGCGAATTTTTTTAAATTTAGTTATTATAGTATTTCTGTTTATATTTAATAATTATTATTTAATTATAGAGTAATTAGATTTAAAAATATATAATTAATTTTTATTTTAATTTTTGGAACTAAAAACCAGGCCTCAAGCCGGGCACGGGCACGGGCTACTGTGGCCTCTACGCTTGGCGCGACCACCAACCGCCCGCCCCGCGGCCGCCCCCACCAACCGCTCCGGAGCACGGAGAAAGCCAGGGGCCCCAAAAATCCCATTCCCACGATAGCCCCAGCTCCAACGGACCATCCGGCATTAACGCCGGGGCGAAACGGATATTTCGTGCTCATCCACAGTCCACACCACACCCCTGCTGAGCGCCTGAGCTCTCGCTCGCCCTCTGACTCGCCACGCCACCTCGTCGACGGCTGGCTTGTCCAGTTCTTTCCTCTCTCTCTCTCTCTCTCTCTCTCTCTCCTCGCGCCTCACCACCACCAAATTCCGTCGCCAGGTAGAGAGGAGAGACGCCAGTCACTGACTCCCGAATCCTCCACAAAACCCTGCGAGAAATCCGGGAGAGCGAATCACGAGGCGATCGCCATCGGAACGGCAACCGCTAGGCCCAGCCCAGGGAGGGGACTTGCGCTTGGTGGCTTGACTCTGACTCCGCGCCGCGGCGGCCGCCGGCGCCTGGTGCCTGGTGCCTGGTTCTGCTTCGTTGCGCGCGGCGGTTCGGTTCGGGCGATGGCGGAGGCGCGGCGCCACGCGATCGCGCCGCAGCTAGGTGAGCGCACTGAACGACCGGCCTTCTTCTTCTCTCTCAAGGCGTCTGGTTCGCCCTCAACTCCTGATCCACCTGACCAGGGGGGGATGGAATTGGCGGTTAGGTTGCGGTCAACACGCCGGTCCTTCTTTTCATTTGTCTAGCTGCAGTCGCGTTCTGGAGCGTTTGATTTTGTCGCTCGGGCGGTGGCGGAGGTGGTTTCGTCGCTGGGATCCGTGGTTTGGTTTCGTAATCCTGCGCGTGGGTTGGTGGCGAAAGGCGCGTGCGATTGGTGCGGACTTGGTGTTCGCGAGGAAACATCTTGTCTCTGGAGTAAATTGATGTGAATTTAGAGGTCTGGTGAGTGCTGACTGTATGGAGCCCATTATGCGGAAGTGGAGGTATTTCGTTCAGGTCCTGTGTCCGCAGTGATCTCATGGTGGAATTATCTGGAGCCGTGGCAGCTATGACAAAGGGGAGTGGGATTTGGGGACTTTATGTGACGAAGTTCAGTGTTCTGAAGGTGGAATTTCAGTACCCTGCTTTTGTCGGACTTGTGATGTACCTGTGTGAAATTGATCTGTGCTTGGGTTTAGATTGGAGCTATTAGCACGTAACCAGGGATTGGGTTGCCATCCTGGAACTTTGAAGAGCTTAACAAGAGGATTTCTCTGTAAGAATCTCAGTGTTCAAGTGACTGTTGTAGCGTGAACTGAGGTCTGATGAAGCGACTTTTGGCTTCTGGTTGGGCTATAAGACTTCAGATCTGTTGAGGTGTGCATGCATCGGGAACGTCACGTGGTAGATTATGTATGGGACCCTCTTTTTTTTTATTTTTTTAGAGGGTCACGTAGTTTCAGAAGTTTAACGATTTTTGAGTTGTTGGGTCCTAAGTAGTAAAGTACACTTAGAAGAGATTTTGTGGCTCCAAACCGAGGTATGATGAACTGTTTCCGTGTCCTCCTCCACTCTTGAAGTTGTGTTCTGTAGATACATCTTAGTCCTAAGGGTTTCACTTCCAATGGAAGCTAGTTGATTTACTTACAAAAGGGACTCCAATATTAAGTTTTATTGTACACGTGAGTAAAATGGTCAGGCAACTCTATTTTGTGAAGGCTGATTATAATTTATTACTTTGATCCAATTTGAATATTTTAAGACCACCTTCCTATGAATCCATTTTAACCATGGCACTATATTCAATTATCTAACCCTTGCTTTCATGAACTTGGAACAGATGTTGAGCAGATATTGAAGGAAGCACAACACCGATGGCTACGACCCGCTGAGATATGTGAAATACTTAAGAACTACAGAAATTTTCGTATTTCCCCAGAACCACCAAATAGGCCTCCAAGTATGACACTCATTTTCTGCTGAACACTGTTTCTGTTTTTAGTTGTTCCTCCAAAAGGTGCTCTTTCTTTTTGATGTTTCTGTTTATCTTGCTAATATTTCTTTTATCGCTGGCTTTAGGTGGTTCACTCTTCTTGTTTGATCGGAAAGTATTGAGATATTTCCGGAAGGACGGCCATAATTGGAGGAAGAAAAGGGATGGAAAAACTGTCAAAGAAGCTCATGAAAGATTAAAAGTATGCCAAATTTGAATAGTGGAAAGTTTTCCTTTGTACAGTTACAGCATACAGTATGTTGTTAAGTGATTACGGCCATTAGGAAACAAAACTGACAATTATTTACAAATCTAGTCTGGAAGTGTTGATGTGCTTCACTGCTACTATGCTCATGGGGAAGGAAACGAAAACTTTCAGAGGAGGAGTTATTGGATGTTGGAGGAGTAAGTGTTCTTTTGTGTTACTTTGTAGTATTGCAACTTAGATTTGTGCTTAAGGCACACTGACAACTTATGGCTCATGCCTCTTGTATTGAGTCTGCATGCATGCATGGGAACTTACAACTGATTATAATTTTTTTGCAGGGATTTTATGCACATTGTACTTGTACATTATCTCGAAGTCAAGGTTATTGCTAATTCTACTCTGGTTTATATGTATATAGCTACTTGTCTATTGTACTTTCAGACAATTGGATTTCATCATCCTAAATGCTGCATTCTAGAAATTTTTTGTGTTAAATGCATTTTTTTTTTTGCGTTACATCAGGTTAATGTCTATTATCTGTTGTTATAGTAATCACATGGGTTTTTTCATAGCTTATCCTTAGTATAATGTAGCCAATATGTTGTAAACAATTTGTTTCATTTCATGTTCTGAGAATTCTGTTCAAGTTCAGGTCTAGTAAGTATTGTGGGCTTCTGTTATGTTGTACACTTGCAGTAGAATTTTGGGGCACCTCAGTTCAATGCTATTTGAAGCAGTTAAACAAAGCTAAATATGCTTGACTTTTATTCTAAACCAGTTATTAAACTACTTATACACAGGTTATACGGAAATGCTTTGGCGCTATCATGAGTTTGCATCAGTTCTTATGCAATGAACCAATCAATTAACAAAACATAAATGTAAAAGAATAAATGGAACTTTATATTTTCAGTTGTTGTACTAGTCCTAGTAATGTGTAGGCATCATGTGATATACAATTCTGTTGGATGGCTCCCATCTGAATACATTCATTTGTCTCAAACATGGAAACCCACTATGAGGCACCTCTATCTTTTTGGTTCAAGTAGCCAGTTTTTTTTATTTATTTCTGTTTGCATTTTTTTTTAACTTTGGCTACTTATGTTTTGTTGTCAACTTGGTTCAAACTCTGGACTCGCATCATCATTTCCCATCTTTTGGGAGCAAAAGCTAATTCCCCCTCTCATATTTGGATATCACAACCAGGGTGGCAAATCCACTTCTCGTATTAGAGGACATGATGATATGCTTCAAGCTGCTCGTACGGATAGCCCTTTAAGTCAGTTGCCTTCACAAACTACAGAGGGTGAAAGCTCTCTTAGCGGACAAGCCTCAGAATACGAAGAAACAGAATCAGGTATAACTGTTTGTCATCCCTTCTGTTCTGCATAAAGCCTACTGGAATATTTTACTGATCCACATTCCAATTATGCACAGCGTATCTAAAGCCAAATTCGCTGCAGCAGATATTTATTCGGGAGGATCCGGATACCACCCTTTCTCTTGGACGCAGCAGCATGAAAATGGAGGTGGACCTGTGATGGGCGCTTCTATTCCGAGCTCCTACATTCCTGCACTGTCTCTAGGCAAGTAGCATTATGCATTTTTTTTCCTGGAAGGCATTTGAAATAGTTTATTCGTTATGGATCGAAGTTGAATTGACCTGTATTCTTTTGCTACACAAAATGTTTAGGTAACTTTCAAGGCTTCCCAGCTACAGTGACTAATACAGACATTTATTCTTATTGTCAAGATGCCTTACCAGGTGCTCTTAATGAGCCTGGCCTTGGAGTTGGATTCAATGGGGCAGATAATCAGGTGGATCCATCATCATTGAATGGCCTTGTTAAACCTGACCAGGGGATCCTTCAAATGTCCCCACCCCAAAGTACTGTTCCCTCAGAACTATTTCCTTTCGCTGAAGGACATGGAATTGAATCCTTCACATTTGACGAAGTATATGGTAATGGATTGAGTATCAAGGATGCAGATGTTATAGGCACTGATGAAGAATCAGTATGGCAGGTATCATGAATTACATTTCTGTACGGCAGTATATATATAAAGTTCACTTGTATAAAAGCTTAGATATGTCTGCGAGTTTTATTTTCTAATGCAGTACTTTATAATGGTAGAAGGTTGGGCAGTGACCCATGTTATGTAACAGATAAACAAGGCAGCTGCATGCTGCTTATTTTTCCAGACAGCAATACTGGCATAGAAGTTTAATGATACATGGAGTGCAAAAATGTATGCAAGCTAAACTAATCCCACAAGGGCAAAATTGGGGAGTAGTACCTAATAAAGCTTCGATTTTGGAAGCTAATAGTTCCAATTCCCCCCATTAGCACAGAAATGTTGTTTCATTACAATTTGATTTCATGGTTTTATTTCCGTGGATAGAACTACTTTGTTGTCTTTATTATGGCAGCAAGTCAATATTGTAGGTTATTGTACAGACTCTGCTCAATTGCATTTGATTAGGTTTCACAATACTAGTACTCCATTATACTACCATTGCTGGCTCCCATTGTTTATGTAACTTAACTGAGAAAATACTTGATCTCAGCTTCCTGGTGCTATCAGCTCATTTCCTCCAGAGGACAGTTTCCAGCAAAATGATAGATCGTTGGAGGAAAATATTAATTACCCTCTCTTGAAAACTCAATCATCTAGTCTTTCTGAAATGCTGAAGGATAGCTTTAAGAAAAGTGATAGTTTTACGAGATGGATGAGCAAAGCACTTGGTGAAGTAGATGATTCCCAAATTAAGTCCAGTTCTGGAGTGTATTGGAACAGTGAAGAGACTGATAATATCATTGAAGCATCAAGTCGTGATCAGTTGGATCAATTCACTCTTGACCCAGTGCTTGCACAAGACCAGCTGTTTAGTATAGATGATTTTTCTCCAAGCTGGACATATGCGGGCTCCAAGACTAGGGTATGCCTTCTAAAGCTTTTCATATGTTCTTGGCTCAAAAGTCTCTGGAGTGTAATAGCTTTGTCCTAATGGCTCTTTCAATCTAGTCTTCTTTAGCTGCTTATGATGTATCTTGCATACCATTCAGGTTCTCATTACTGGTAGGTTCCTAAATTCTAATGAGATTCAAAGATGCAAGTGGTCATGTATGTTTGGTGAAGTCGAAGTTCCAGCAGAGGTTTCAGCTGATGGGACTCTCAGATGTTATTCCCCATCACACAAACCTGGCAGGGTTCCTTTTTATGTCACATGTACCAACAGGTTGGCCTGCAGTGAAATCCGAGAGTTTGAGTTTCGACCAAGTGTTACTCAATACATGGATGCCCCAAGTCCACATGGTGCTACAAACAAAACATATCTCCAGATGCGTCTTGATGACCTGTTGTCTTTGGGACACAATGAGTACCAGGCAACAGTATCTAACCCCACTAAAGAGATGGTTGATTTGAGCAAGAAGATAAGCTCACTGATGACAAGCAACGATTCCTGGTCCAAGTTGCTAAAATTGGCTAGTGACAATGAGCCTGCCACTGATCATAATCAGGATCAGTTCTTTGAAAAACGCTTAAAGGAAAAATTGCATATCTGGCTTGTCCACAAAGCACGCGATGGTGGCAAAGGCCCCAATGTGTTGGATGATGAAGGGCAGGGTGTTCTTCATCTGGCAGCTGCCCTAGGATACGATTGGGTGATAAGGCCAACAGTTTCTGCTGGTGTGAATATAAATTTCAGAGATGCTCATGGATGGACTGCACTCCATTGGGCGGCATTTTGTGGCAGGTAAGTGTTTCAGAGTGCAATGTTGTATATGCACATATTTTATATGAATACTGATGTTGTTTCACCTGTTGTCCAGAGAGCGAACAGTTGTCGCACTTATTGCACTTGGTGCAGCTCCTGGAGCTTTGACAGACCCAACGCCAGATTTCCCTACAGGAAGCACACCAGCTGATCTTGCATCAGCTAATGGATACAAGGGAATCTCTGGTTTCTTGGCGGAGTCTTCTTTAACAAGTCATCTTCAGACCCTCGATCTTAAGGAAGGCAAGGGGAGCAATGCACCAGAAATATCAGGTCTGCCTGGTATTGGAGATGTTACTGAAAGAAGAGCATCACCATTAGCAGGTGAAGGTCTTCAAGCTGGATCCGTGGGAGATTCACTAGGTGCTGTTCGAAATGCTGCCCAAGCTGCTGCTCGTATATATCAAGTTTTCAGGGTGCAGTCCTTCCAGAGAAAGCAAGCAGTTCAGTATGAAGATGGCAATGGTGCAGTATCAGATGATCGTGCCATATCACTCTTATCTGTTAAACCATCTAAACCTGTACAGCTTGATCCCCTGCATACTGCTGCAACTCGAATACAGAACAAGTACCGTGGATGGAAAGGGAGAAAGGAATTTCTACTTATCAGACAGCGCATTGTCAAGATCCAGGTATTGTTATTTGTTGTATTATACATGAGTAGTGATCCGCTGAATGTTCCAGCTTATAGTGTATCATTTATGTCGTGATTTGTTTGAGTATACCGTGAAAACATTTTATTTTCCTTCTGGCAATTTTTCAGTGAACCATGCAGTGCTCAGTTAGTTCAAATTATATTTTGATAATCAAGATATGTTGTTGATGCTATTTCAATATCCTTTTATCAAATAATGCTATTTTAGCAATCAATGCTGAAACTTGTCATTGTTTACTGGCTAGGCTCATGTGCGAGGTCACCAAGTGAGGAAGCATTATCGTAAAATCATTTGGTCTGTTGGAATAGTGGAGAAAGTCATATTGCGTTGGAGGCGAAAAGGGGCTGGGTTGCGCGGATTTCGGTCTACAGAAGGTGCAATGGAGGGCAACAGCAGCAGTAGTAGTAATTTGATCCAAAATAAACCTGCTGAGGATGATTATGATTTCTTACAACAAGGACGGAAACAAACCGAGGAAAGGCTGCAGAAAGCTCTTGCCAGAGTGAAGTCGATGGCTCAGTACCCAGACGCTCGGGATCAGTATCAAAGGATTCTGACTGTTGTGACAAAAATTCAAGAATCGCAGGTATCAAGGTCTTCTTTTTGTTTCCTAGCTTAGCTTTGTCAACTGACCTGCCCATTCATTCTTCTGCTCTGAACTGATAGAACTGTAATGGGACTATTGATTCATTGTTTTCACATTTCTTTACTGCTGGTATAATAGGCCATGCAAGAAAAGATGCTCGATGAGTCGACCGAGATGGATGAAGGCTTCTTTATGAGCGAGTTCAAAGAGCTTTGGGATGATGACGTGCCAATGCCTTCTTGGTCATAACAACTGGTGTATATATGCTTGTAAATTATTTGTTAGTGTTACCAAATTGATAACCCTTAGTTGTGTTACTAAGTTAACCATATCTAGTGTGTGTATATTTTATTTTGGTTCTGGTCATAGTTATTTAGCTATAGTGTTTTGTACAGTATATGTTGTACAGAAGGATAAACAAAGGTTTATGTATATTAAACATGTCGAATTATCCTTGACTCTGTAAAGTTTGTTCAGTGTTAGGGGCTTTGGTTCAAGCCACTGTTTGTAAAGTCTACCGATTGCATCTATGATGTTTATCTTGCAGTAGCACGGATTCTACGACATGCTATAAACTGGAGCAGCATTCTCGTGGCAGTGGCAGTGTTGTTTTTCATGTATGTCGTATAGGCAGCTGTTGAACTGAACGAAAAGTCCGAAAGCCCTTAGTTTTTTTTTTGTGAAAAAAATGGCAGGACCAGCTCCTTTCAATTAAGAGGGAAAAGCGAGTTGAAAAGGTACAACCAAGAACCAGGGTTTAAAGACGCCCCGGAGGGGGGGGGGAGAGAGAGAGAGAGAGACACTAAAACCTCTCTAGGCAAAAGCTCTCTTTTGCTCAATGTGTTCTTTGATCTTTGCTGCCACTTGTATCACTGATTCAGAGTTGCTGTTGAAAATGCACATGTTTCTCTCTTTCTGTAGGTTCCAAAAGATGTATATAACCATGCTGTTAGGTTAAAACGTCTCCGCTCTGTTAGGGGCACATCGTTGACGGCCTTGTCCCACTAGGACATGATTTGTAAGAGATCCCCTGTTGTCGTACTAGATTAATATCGAAGTGTTCCCATGCAAGAATTTGCCTCTAAACCGCCTTGGCATAGAGGCAGCAAAGATAGAGATGGAGTCTAGGCTCTAAGGGCCCATCGCACAGAAACACAATGTTCTTGATGTAGCCGGCCTCTCTTTTGTAAGTTGTCTGCAGTTAGTAGTTTCCCGTGGATTAGAATCTAGGCGAAGACTTTGCACTTGTTTTCAGCATGTGCCTTCCAAATGTGATCCCTTGGTAATTTAGCAAAGGGACCTCTGAATCGGATCCGATAAGTTGAGCGAGTTGAATAAGTACTATCTAGTGTCCGTTTTCAGGTGATGAAATCTTTGATGCCTTGGACCAGATGCACATCCTGGCCAAAGGGAGACAAACTCCTCAATATAGTTGGCCATGCAGCCCGTGGCCTGGCCTGCGGCCCGGCATTTTGGCCCGGTCCGGGCACGACACGGCCCGACAACTACCGAGCTCGGGCCAGCACGGCCTGAGGCACCGGGCCGTGCCTGGGCCGCCACCGTGGCCCGTGGCACGGCTCAGGCACGACCCGACGGTCCGGTGCTTAATGGCCCAGTAAAAAATATAGCTTTTTAATTTAAAAAAAGAAAATGTAGGTCTGTTGGTCCATCCATCCATCCTAATTGGCTTATTAAGAAATATAGCCTACTAATTCTAAACAAAAAAATATATATAGGTCTGCTACTGGCCTGGCACGACCTTGGCCCGGTGGCCCGCCGTACCTTCGGGCCGGCCCGACGGCCCGCGGGCCGTGCCTTGGGCCATACCCCTGGCACGAGGCACGGTGATGGCACGGCCTGGCCGGCACGATGGCATGGCGCGGCCCGGGGCAGGCACGGCACGGCACGGCACGCCGGGCCGCCGGGCCGGCACAGCCCGATGGCCACCTATACTCCTCAATGTGTGTGGATGTGGTGATGTCTCCTCAGAGCTTGTATCCAATTGCTGTTGCGGAGCTCCTGCTGCATAGACTTATTTTTCTTTTGGACCATTATGAAAAGATTTGGGGCCACGTACTTGGGTGCCTCCCCATCAAGCCAATTGTTGTGCTAGAAGCCTTTGCACCTAACGCCCAAGAAGATTGTGGTTGAGGAGTTAAAAGGGAGACGGTCGACATCATTACAGGGAAGCTCTATTTCTGCCCAAGGTTTGGAATCTTCCATCCAATCCTGCCAAAGTCAACGAAGTCGGAGAGCACGACCAAAACTTTCGAGATAAAAAATTCCTAAGCCACCAAGGTCTTTCAGGCCGGTGACCTTGGCCAATTTACCAGGCAATGTCCTCCATTTGCATTATCTTTCTCTTTCCATAGGAAAGATTCTCTGATTTTGTCGATTTTTTCTTTTGGCCCATGCTGCTAGCGGGAAAACAGTTAGGTGATAAATTGACATAGCTGAGACGATTAAAGAGACGAGGGTGAGGCGTCCTGCTCTATTCAGCCCGCGTCCCTTCCATCTAATTGCTTTTTTGTCTAAACCGAAACCGCATGGTCTGTACGTTTCGATTACTCAATACTATAAATATGCACGGCACTAATGCCTGGAGAGCCCATAAAACTTAACCCAAATACAGCCTGGTAGTTCAACAGTTCAACCAACAGGCGTCAGAGCAACAAAGCCCAAACAAGAGACAACGACCAATACAGTCA
>Ga0182004_10005443_pt1 | contig 10368 bp, 6 predicted proteins | sample Sormic07211540_1_FD_120479 | JGI IMG/M metagenome (GOLD analysis project Ga0182004, IMG submission 120479) | Endophyte microbial communities from Sorghum bicolor roots, Mead, Nebraska, USA - 072115-40_1 MetaG | ecosystem: Host-associated > Plants > Roots > Unclassified | place: USA: Nebraska...
ATTATTATGGTACTAACTCGGTATCATTAGATTCTTTCTTAATTATATTTTCATAGTATACTCACTTTACGTTACAAATATTAGTATTTTTCTCTATAATTTTGGTCAAACGTAAAAATACTTTGACTCTCCAAGATTCTTGGAATGACTTACAATTTGGGATGGAGGGAGTACTATATATTCTACTATATACCTTGAAATTAGGATGTGTATCATATTTATACTCCATTTGTCTATGAATAAATGCATTCTTAGAGTTGTCTTAAGCAAAGGACAGAGGGGCTAAACAATGAAGATTTATTGCTAAAGTTAGAGATTAGTAATGATTTTAAGACTAAGTAATAGTGATTAAGGTAGAAAATCATGCTTATAGGGGGGCTGCTGGCTGCAGCCCACCCAGCCCCCATGTGGATCCGCCCCTGGTCTTAAGTTATTTTTAAAAAACTTTGGTTGAACTTTTAGAAAAAAACATTAAGATATATAATATCAAATTAGTATCATTAGGTATAACTATAAAATATATTTTCATAAGATGCTCATTTTATGTCATAGGTGTTATTGTTTTTTTCTATAAAGTAAGTCGATACGGATTCTAGGAATTAATTTATTTGGAGATATTGGGAGTAAGTTTTAGCTCCTACGAGCATAAGTAAAATATGACCGTTCGAATTATACCTTTTTACTATAGATTACGCATATTGACATGAAAAAATGGCTAGTAACCATGGTATCATATTGCACTAGTGTATAATATAAAACAAAGAGTATTTTTTTAAAAAAAACTTTAAAATAAGCTTGCGTAGTCATCCTTTCACGGGATTCCAAATTATCCAATTTCATCTAATCACTTGGGTGATAGCTAAACTGAGCCTTAAGCAAAATCCAACATAGTTGAATAGAAACCCACTTAGACCTTGTTTGCATGTTGTAGTATCAAGAAATTGTAGTTTTAGAACATTAGGTGTGCAGAAATGTGGTTTAGAAAAAAAAAGGTCTAAAGTAGAATTTTTAAAACTTCAAAAAAAAAACTACAGTTTCAGCAATACCATAGTATCTAAAAGCATAAAGCTTGTTGCACCCAAACACTTCATAACACTTTAAAACCAAAGTATTTCACAAAATAATAATATTTTTCTTAAAACTCCAAAAATACTTTGTAACCAAACAGAGCCTTAGTTTAATTGGCTCTAACAACTGAACAAAAACAGCTCTAATACAAACCTTGCCCCCCCCCAACTATAGAGGCCGTTAAAATACATAGCCACATCTTCTAAGCATTGCTCACCTAAAAAAGTCATATAGGCCATTAACACATGTAAACACTACGCAATGGTATACCGTTTTCACTTAATTAGCTGTTTAGCTCATTTAAACAATCATTTTATCTAATTAAGTGACTGTTTACACTAAATAACATTATGCCCAAATGTTTATCGTTTTACGTATAGGATAAATTTACTCCTAAGATGGCACTGCAAAGAAAATCATGTTGTAGGATACTATCACCAACCATTCCAAAACTGGCAAAATGGAGCAAAGTTTTCACCTTGGATAATAGTATAGGCGGAAGGGTTGGAGGGGACAATGACAACACCTCAAGGAGAGAAGTGATATCTATGGACTACGGGTGTCACAATCCTCGTGTCTACTATAATCTTGCCAAGTTTTTCGCCAAAAGGCACCAATACCCAATCAACACCACCATACTACATGAGTAGCATGCCCCAAGGGGCACCAAGCCAGCCTAATAGGTTAGACAACATCGGGTGAGGCTATATGTCAAATGACCACTTTGACAACTAGGACTGAAAGGATCTGATAGCTAGAGAGGGGAGTAAATAGCCTACGACTTTATTTGGTAGAGCTCCATCTAATTCTGATTCTCTATGGAACTTGATTATTTGAGATAAGTGATTCTTGTGACTGAAAGTGGTTCTCTTTGATTCTTTAGCATGAACTCTCAAAATCACGATGGATAATCACTTCATAGAATCAAGAGAAGTTATTTTTTTCAGCTTCTAGTCTCTTAGTTCGTTTTAGAGAATTCTCTTTTGAAGAATTGTTTGGTAGGGCTCCTGCGAGATTCAATAAAGAATCAGCTATGAGAGCTCTCCGAACAAAGCCTATTATCAAGTGACATGATCATGATTGAATGACACTTATGTCCACACCAAATAGTATTAAGTATAGTGCAATCACATGATACTCGTGTTGTCATCAAAGTATCTTGGTCGCTAACGTATACTTCCTCCATACCCGAAATTGTTTACATTTAGGATATGATTGTGTTTATAAAGGAGTGATTAATTAGGAGATATTTTTTCATGTCTATCCCTATTGAATAGAGTTACAACTGCTCTTTAGACAAGAAAGTTGTCCAACTCAAGTGCAGTATTTTTGCCGGTGTGGGCAGCCAATGCGGCAGCCCGAGCCTTTAATGCGATAGGTAGCGAGAGCAGTGTGGGTAGCCAATGCGGCAGGTTGCCAGCAACGATGTGGCAGTCAAGAGACGCGCAGCACCATGGGCAAACACATCAACTTCGTATCCATTGCGGCCACAACGTCATTTTTTTGCGAAAATTTGTACCTGTTGCGGTCACAACATCATTCTTTATGAAAATAAACTCTTAGCCCGGGACGTCAAGTATTTCAGGTACGAAGATGATCATTATAATAGATAATAAGGGCTTGTACTAAAAAATAAGCACCAAAACGAGTCTACTAAAATTCAAATAGTTTCAAGCTCACTGTAAGATAGAGCATGATGTTAGAAAAAAAGTCTAGAACTAGTTTCGTAATTTTCTGATGTAGAACAAATTTTCTATGGATTTTGTATGACTAAAACAGATTTGTAGTTGTAATATTTTTCCATGTAAAAGTATTCAGATATTTTTTTTGAAAAGTATTCTTATGATTTTTTTTATTTTTTAAAAAAATATTTCTCTAGTCCGATTATCTTCCTGAATTTTTAACTTGGTTAGTTTTATATTTTTTGAACATGGCGTCATATCAGTAAAACCACCCTCAAAACTCCCAAGGTGCAGTTTTAAAATTTGAGGAGGATAAAGAAAAACTAATCTTGTAGTCCAGGAAGAAAAATCGGATGATTGCAATAGTTAAGAAAGATAAATTTGAATTTTTCTCTTTTTTGAGGAAAATTTGATTTTTTTTTTCTCGTCTGAACACTTTTGATACCAAGCCATTTGCGGCCCAATAAAATATGGAAGACTCCAGGGCAGTGGCTGGGCCGAAAAATAGGCCTGCATAGTGAGTATTAATCCTTTTTGCGGCATTGTGTAAAGAAACTCGCCCTAAAAAAATAATGTCTTTTGTCACTGAAACAAGAAAGCAAGATCTTGCTCTTAAAGTGTTTGTAGCTTACACTTTTTGCCTGATATAAATCCCATTCAGCACGGCTATGACTTTTACTACAGTGCATTGATGAGTCGAAGGTGACAACTGACAAAGCAAAAAAAAAGTAGTAGTTTTATTGACTTCTAGTTGTTTTTTTTTAAAAAAAAACTTACTAGTGCAAGGAGAAGTCGGCTAAAGCTCCACCAAACAATTTTTAAGCCGTTTTGGTTTCTATATACATATTTTTTTTATTATGTACCTAGATATATAATATATATGTAAGAGTTTAGCAATAGCTATGTATATCTAGAAAAAAAATAGAAGGATTTATAATTTGGAACGGAGGTTGTCACAGCCGGGAAAACAGGTAAAGGGACGAAAGAATTTGTAGTCGGGAAAAAACAGAGGCAAACACGAACACAGATCAACAGCAAATGAGAAGTCAGGAGGATAATTATGCAGAAACCATTAGACCATGTAACCGGGGACCAACACTACTACAAAAATTTTTTTGCGAGGCGTTTTGCAAAAAGCCTCGGAGGCGGACAAGATTTCCAACCGCCACGGTAAATGTCTCGAATTAACCGTGGCGGGCATTGTTTATTAACCGAGGCGGTTATCAGTAACCGCCTCGGTTAATCGATTTACTAAGGCGAGCAAATTAAAATACCCGCCTCGGTAAATATAGATTAACCGAGGCGGTCAATCTAACGCAACCGTTCCAGTAAATCATTTACCGAGGCGGTTCATTGTAATGCAACCGCCTCGGTAAATTAGGCCCAGCCCAATAGCCCACAATCGTTCCGATATATAAACAAATCAAAAACCCTACCTGCTCCTCTCCTCACTCCACTCAGCCGCCGCACACCCCTGTCCTCTCCCGGACTCTTCCCCTCCACTTGCAGCCCCCATGCGCGCCCCCTTCCCTCCCCGACTCTTCCCCTCCACTCGCAGCCTCCATGCGCGCCCCCTTCCCTCCCCGACATGCGAGCCCTCCAATCCTGGACGGCGACGCTCCTCCCCGCGTTTGGGATCTCCACGACGTGTGCCTCCTCCCCTCCCCTCTCCGACATGTGTATCCCTTCGTCGACGTGCGTGCCCCCTTCCCTCCCTTCCCTGCGCCTGGGATATCCACGACGGTGCCCCCCTCCTCCGGCATGAGAGGCCAGATCCGGCGAGGACAGCGCGGATTCACGGCGAGGACAGCGCGGATCCACCCCTCTCCTGGTCGTGCCCCACCTCCCCCTCCTCTACATCTGGCAGTGGCACCCAACCCCTCTCCCGGCGGCGCCCCACCTCCCCTCCTCTGCAGCAGGCAGCGCGCACGCAAGGTGCCCTTCTCCGCAACAGGCAGCGAGGTCGGCGGCGGCAGCGGCGGCACGCTGGTCGTGGGCGCAGCAGCAGCGGTGGATTGGGCTTAGCGGGCCCATCGATGGGCTCAGCGGGCTCGTCGACAGGCTTTTCATTTTTTTTTTATTTTTTCTAAATTATTTACCGTGGCGGGCAAACAAACGCCTCCATTAATACTTGATTAACCGTGACCTTCTGTTGGAGGCGTTTATCTTGCCCACCTCGGAAAATTGTTTTTGCCCGTCTCGGAAAAATATTTATGTAGTAGTGCAACAAAGAGTGACAGCTACAAAAACATGCCAGCCACAACACTACATAATAACTTAATAACATTATGGTTCTGGCGCGTCCCATTCGCATATGGTAGGCTCAACTTTGTATCATCACGATTCACAGCACTTGGCTACCCACCCTATCAAGCTTTCGATCGGATCCGGCATATATTAGACGACGGCATCGGCCACTGTTGATTGCATTGCACGATCCAACAGAAACTCCAGAGCGCCACGGTGCGTGCCCGGTGACCACAGCGGCGGCGCTGGCGCAGCCACCAAACGGTGGGGATGCAAGGAACAGTGGAAAGGCTATACACTAGTACTGCGTGCAGGCTGGCCCGCCTCGTGCTGGCTGACGACGACTAGCTGCTGCTGTAGAGGATGACGAAGCACGGGAGCACTGCTCTGGGGTTGTACACCAGCAGCTCGACGTCGTCGGCCCCGACAGCGCTGCTGACGCCGCCGCGCACGGGGACCATGGAGTCGTAGGCCACCTTGTCGTCCGCGGGGCCTCGGGCGACGCGGCCCGCCACGACGCGGCACACCAGCATGGCTCGGCGCACCTGGAGGAAGGCGAACTCGCGCTCCACGTCGCCCGGCAGGGACGCGTGCGCGGCCCACGCGGAGGCGTAGGTGGCGATGCCGTCCACGTCGGCCTGCTTGCCCGCGAAGCCGTGCCGCAGGGTGCTGCACACGCAGCAGTAGGGGCTCCCGCACACGCCGCCGCCGCCCAGGGAGCAGAGCATGGTGGAGCAGTGGAACCGCAGGCGCTCGTTGCCGTCCGCGATGCAGCGCTCCTCCACGACGGCGCCCTCGTCGCCGCAGCGCCGGGCGGCACGGGCGCGGACGAGGTCGCGGTACTCCTCGAAGCGGGCCAGCGCGCGCGGGTTGTGGTGGATCCTGAGGATGCGGCGCACCGCGGGGGCCTCGCCCGCGCCGGCGCCGGACGCCGCGGCGGGCTTCCACCCGGCGAGGAAGATCATGCGGATGATGTTGAGGCTGGAGTCCAGGTGGGTGAGCTCCGACAGGGAGTGCTTCATCGCCTGGTGGAGCTCCAGCAGGTGCGGCCTGCCCAGCACCTCGCCGCACACCTTGCAGGGGAACACGTCGCCGCGGGCGGCGAACGACCGCGACGACTGCCTGCTCGCCTGCAGCAGTTTCTGCGGCGAGGACGGGACGGGGGTGGCGCTGAGGGAGCGCACCGAGAGCGGCGACATGAAGGGCGACGACGCGCACGGTGACGACGGCGTGGACAGCACCACCGACGTCGAAGGCTGGTGCGGCAGAGACTGGGCCGCGAGCGGCGAAGACACGGTGGTGGTCACCGCCTCCTCTTCCTCCCTGCTGCCCGCGACGGTGCCGCCGTTCTTGGCCCCGGACCCGGAGGAGGAGGAGGAGAAGATGCGGTGGAGGTAGAACCGGAGGCTGGTGGCGAGAGACGACACGTGCCTGCGCGGGGCTCCTCCTCGGACGCTATCGCTGGTAACGGCAGAGGACGACGCTGCCGGAGAGAAGATCAACGGCGATATCTTCCTCCTCTTGCTGCTCCCACCTCCGCCGCCGCCTACCTTCCCATCGCCATCGCCGTCCGCTGCTTCGTCCTCCTCCCGCGCCCGCGCGGCAGGGCCGCCGGGGGAGAAGCAGCAGCTGGCGTGGCCAATGTGGAGGAACAGGAGGAAGAAGAGGGACAGGAATCCGCGCAGCAGCGAGCCACCACCACTGCCCGCCATCTCCGATCGATCTTTACCGGCAGCTTGCCTATTGCTATCACCTCAGTCGTCACGGACTCAACTGATCAGATCATGTCGGCGGCGCAGCGCAACGAGAAGTCGAGAAGCATAAAGGGAGCTAGGAATCCTCTGACAGGTGAGTGGAGGAAGCAAAGCTCAAGCCGGCCGGGAAGTGATCGAAGAACGGAGGTGGAACGGTGGAGGGGAGAAAAAGGCAGGGTGCTTAAAAGAGGAGAAGGGAACGTGACGACGCGGTGTGCTGTGTGCTGGTAGGGTACGGAAGCCGAGGGCAAAAGGCGATCCGGCCCTGCCGGCGGCGAGACAGCAACAGGGTGTCTATACGCAGTAGCACGCAGGAAGGGCAAAGCATGCAGCTACGGCTGCTGGTGTGGGCATGACAGCGCTAGGCTAATCTTGCGCCAAATGCGCCATGCATTGCACCGTCAGCTCGTTACACCGAGGACGCTGTACGTGTAGACTTGCATAGGCGGGGAATGATGCCCATGGATGTGGACAAGCTACCGATCGATCAATCGGGATCGGGACTGGTTCGAGGCCGGAGCCAGGTTGATGGCGCGCCTCATCTCGCCGGCCGGAGCCTGGATTGGAATGGAACGTACGTGTAAGCTTGGAGGGAGCCATCATCATTGTTGAGAGGCCTGACCTGCGCTCCGTCTGTCTCCGCTCTCCGGCCGCCTACCTCAACATCGATCTCCATGGCTCATCATGTCACGTCTCACTGACCCACGCTCCATTATTCACCGCATGCAGGTGCCGACTGATGTTAGATAAAAATGGCTGATCGCTCTGCCCAACGGCACTCGTCTCGTCGTCCGCGGGGAGCACGCATGCGGCTGCTGTCCCTGCCGCGCTGCCCCTGGCTGTGGCGGGTAACGGGCGGTGAGGCGAGACGAGAGGAGAGACAGCGGGCGAGACAAGATGCGACTGTCCACGCCGCACTCCCCAACAAGGCGTGAAACGTGCAGCGGCAGTCTGACCGCGCAGAGGCAGAGATCCCCGTGCTGGTAAGGTAGCGCTCGTCTGCAGCTGCCGCCACAGCAAAACGAGCTGTATTTTGGCGGAGAGCTGCGTGCGTCTCCACTCCAGGATTCGTATCACGCTGTGTGCCGAGTCCTATGGTACAGTAGTATGATGGAGGCTACTGTACGCAGCTAAACGGATGGGAGAACGAACGTCGTCAGCGCCGGTTCGTGATCATCTGCATCAGCGTACGTTGTACTCGAGTAGCATAGGGGATCCGAGAGACTCGCGAGCTACCTGTGTTACCGCATCTCAAATCTGAGTCGTACACTGCACAGAGGGGCGAATGATATGGTGGTGGCGTGCCCGGCGCGCACAAAGACAGACCGGGGTTATCAAGATTCGCTGTTATCACTTTGTCGTGCTGGCTTACGTACAGTTTATCTCTTATTCTTATCTGAACAAGATGTTCTGATGGTTTTCTATATGTTTTTTTAGCGAATGCCTTGTGGTACGGCTCCATGCATGACCTGAACCAAAAGAGCACTCGAGTGCCCATAGAGCGATAGGCCTCAATGCGATTGCCGGACCTCATCATGAAACAAGAAAAGTTGCGAGCCAACCGAGAAGTTCAGCGTCTTAGCAAAAACACTTGTGAACGGATCACCGTGTTGTTCTTAACTTCTTATATATATAGATTGCAAGCTAGGCATATGAACAACGCCACTTTGTCATCGTGGCATACGTACCATCTTATCTTTTCTATCATTCAAATGAGGTGTACGTATGGTTATTGTATGGTTTTGGGCTTGGCGAATGCTTTATGTCATGGCTTGCCATGTTGCCATGCACACAACACTCCATGGAGACACTAGAGTATCAGACAATGTGATTCCCAGACCTCATCATGAAACAGAAAATGAAGCTGCCAGACAAGTAGTAACTAGTAGGAGGAACTTATCGTCAGAATTCAGAAATCATTTAGTTCCAGTTCACGCCAATAGCATAATTTCAGTTTATAACAATAACAAAGACTCATACAGTATCCATCGTAAAGATCCCATCTAAAACATGATAATTCCAGGCGGGTCCATGCTTATGACGTGCTACAACACCAAAGCTATATCGTAGTATAATCATCAAGCAAACCTATTTGGACCTCTGTGGTTCTACTGTGTCAAGTAAAATCATCAGCACTATATGTCCAGTATCAAGATATTTTTGCAAGGAAATATGGAGCTGTATATACGGAAGTTAACCATCTGTCCAGCTACACTTCTGAGCTCAAAAGATTAAAGATTGTTTCCTAATGTGGCTATAAAATGGAAGGGTATCAGTGCCATCATGTATGACCATGCATCATACGTGAAATGAAGCATCATATGAACTTGTAAACTATGGTCAGTACAGAACACAATTTACTGCACATATATGAATTTCAGCAAGCTCAACGTAGACAAAAACAATCTATGGTTGGATTTGAACTTTCAAAGTACTACCCCAACAACAAAAGAAAAGGTCGCAGCTCATAAGTGAGGTCGAACAATGTATGCATAGGGAGACACCAATCACGATTTTTAGGCGACATATTCCTTTCTTGATGATTAGCAAGATACACCAAAATAAAAAAGCCTTAAGTTCTCTGATAATGAGATTGCCCAAGATGATGAAAAGGGAATAGTCAATAGTAACCAACCTGCTCGTGGTGAGTGGTGACTTCACTGAAGCACTTGCCACAGCGTCATCTTTCAAGGAATTGCAGCAGTTTCTTCAAAAGATATACTACAGCTAGAATGAAATGAATCTGATTTGCAAGAGATAAATCATTTGGCTAGGGTAATGTCTCTACCAGTCTCCCAAACACTTCCTATATGGTTATGCCCATGGGATTAGGATATTTCAATTTATTGTTTGGAATATGAAATGTCAAGTACCTAGATTATTATTTTACTCCTCTTCAGTCCTAACCAATAGCTTCTGAAGACAGGATAGCAAGAGGTCACTTTCATGCCAGAAAATAAATCATTCTAGTACATTTATCAAGATTAGAATAATAAGTTGATATCATACTCTCAGCTCAGGATTACTCCTTTTGTTTTAAGATTCATTGCATCATTGTTTTTTTAGAGTTCAATGTATCGTTGATCTTTTTTTTTTCCCTCAAACTTTGACCAAAAAATTCATTCAATTATTTGACCACTAAAACTGTCACCAAAATAACTTTGAGCATACCTTGTATGTCCTTTCACTCAAAAGTGTATAGATAAGACAAATAGTCAAACAAATTGAAAATATCGAAGTTGCCATATATTTAAAAACAGAGGGTATCCTTAGAAAAATACTACTAATAGCAAGTAACAACACAGCAGCATAGTAACTATATTGCTACATAAATTGCTAGCATTCACACTTTAAAAGACTATTTGTATCATTCCATTGCTGTGGAAAGATTTGTCAAACTTTGAGCAAAAGCACAGTAGCAAAATAAGGCCATGTTTAGTTTCCCACCCAAAAATTTTTCATCCATCCCATCGAATTTTTAGACACATGCATGAAACATTAAATGTAGATAAAAAAATAAACTAATTACACAGTTTAGTTGAGAATCGCAAGACGAATCTTTTAAGCCTAGTTACTCCATGATTAGCCTTAAGTGCTACAGTAACCCACATATGCTA
>Ga0182004_10005444_pt1 | contig 10367 bp, 16 predicted proteins | sample Sormic07211540_1_FD_120479 | JGI IMG/M metagenome (GOLD analysis project Ga0182004, IMG submission 120479) | Endophyte microbial communities from Sorghum bicolor roots, Mead, Nebraska, USA - 072115-40_1 MetaG | ecosystem: Host-associated > Plants > Roots > Unclassified | place: USA: Nebraska...
AGTGGTCTGGCCACAACCATGCATGAGACTGGGTCAATGTCAGGGTTTGGTTCGCCCTCTAGAATCAAGTGTGCAGAGGCTGGGAGAAGCTTTCCGATTGTCCGCTGGCATCCACCCCACCAACAGATAAAGATTGACTCCACAGGCTATTGCATTTTCCCCACGCCCGTGGAGGCAATCCTTGTCCGTTGGTAGGATTGTCTGGTTCACTGACGAGCTACTGCACCTTACCCACACCTTCAACCTCACCGGAATCAAGGAGGACCTCCCCAAGAACCTTCTTCAACCTTAAGCCATAGAGCAAGCCCGAAGCCGATCTCCCTCCACAAAGCGTCTCTGACCAAACCGTTCTAGATGGATATTCCCCAAGACATGGTGACACTTTCCTCGAAGCCCATCTTCATCATCCCCTCCCACCGAATCACCATTACCCATGAGCTTCACCTCTCATCCATTGTAGGGTTATCAATTTCATTATCTTGAATGAACCAACATGCAACCTTGCGGTCTCTTTCAACATCATCTATGGTTTACTCGCCACCCAAGTTTGCATCCACAAGGCTTCGAATGCCTCCATTGAGAAGCTTGTCCATGACTTGCACATGAAAACAGTTAGCATGGTCATCATCAGCAAATGCTTCCTTACCCAAGTTCCTCCTTCATGATGTGATCTCCATCAAAACCATCCCGTAGCTCTAGACATCAACTTCTGATGTAATAGTTGTTCCACTAATACATAGGAGCAATGCACCCAATAGTTCCTCATCGTTGTAGTTAGAACACAACTAAAACTTAGTCATTCCAAAATCTGCTATTTTTGGAATAAAATATGCATCAAGAAGTATGTTTTGTGGTTTGATTTCACAATGTATTATGCAGTCTTAACAGCTGTGATGCAAGTATGCTATCTCTCTAGCAACACCAAGAGCTATCAGATATCTAATGTTCCAACCCAAAATGGTACCATGGCTCTGGAACAGATGGACGTTAAGGGAACGGTTTGTCGTGTGCACATACACATGTAGCCTCCTATCACCTTCACAACAAAACCCGACAAGTTTAACCAAAGTAGCATGCTAAATGATGGCTATCGAGCTCACCTCAGACCTGAACTGCTTCTCTTCCTGGTGGGCAACCGACTCACTTAGGCACCACTTAAATACAGAACCCAAACCACCTGGACCTAACTTCTCTGAGAAATTGTTACTTGCACGTTTTATATCAACATACCTTATTGCTTCTCCAGATCACAATTAGGAAGATGAACGCTAAGGTGATGACAGTGCTTACACCCACAACTACACTAACACTGATGATCATCCCATGTTTATGGTCTTTCCCACTTTGCACCTTCCATTGACTTGATGTTAGTTAGCTAAACTTGTGCATGATATCTTGTAATCTTTATTTCAGTTGAATCAGTCAGGTTAGGGGCAGACGTGATCTTAGGCATTCAAGATCACGGTTAGCCCGGGTCGGTATAGGACTCTCGCCATGGTATGCCGAGTGCACGCGACACACATCGAGTTGTAACGATGCGGGCACTTTGTACGACATGGCGTGGGGGGCTTGGATTCTGCAAGCCTGTGTCTGCTATAAAAGCAAGGAATAAACGACCAAATGCACTGTGGCTGTGGCAGCAACTAAATCTGATCGTCATCTCATTAAGTTGTCTTCGTGTTCGTTCTCACCGTGGTGACCACACACTTGTCGGCGTTCATTCCTAGCGCGTTGGAGACACCTTATTCCAACACAGGGTATCAGAGCCATGGAAAGCTGGGGAAGGTGGTGTTTGGTGGCGGAGAGAACTTGAATAGAAGGCCAGGTGATCTAGATCACCGGGATCGAGAAGGAGGAGGCGTGAACATCTACAATCGTCGTCATGTGAAGCAACAGTGACATGGAGAAGATGGAGCGGGCATGAAACCAGGTCGCAGGCAATCTGATCTAGCCGACCCTGTCCCAGTCGAACTATCAAGAGTGGTCTTCTCATGTTCAGTGCAATCTCAAAGCCATGTACCTATGGGATGCGATCGAATCTGACAAGGTGGAGCGAAGACATGATCGGCTCGCCTTGGGAGCCATCTTGCATGGCGTACCCCCCGATATGCACTCTATGCTACTAAACAAGAAGTCAGCGAAGGAGGCATGTGAGGCTATCAAATCGATGCGTTTGGGTGTGGAGAGGGTGAAAGAGGTAAACGCACAAAAGCTGCTTTCTGAGTTTGAGTCAATTTCGTTCAAACCTGGTGAAACTATCGATGAGTTTGTGGTGAGGATATCCAAGTTGGCAACACACTTGCGCAGTCTCGGTGAGAAATCAGTCGATGATGCACGAGTTGTCAAGAAGTTCCTCAGGGTGGTGCCATCCAAATATGATCAAGTGGCGGTGTAAATGGAGATGTTTCATGACCTAAAGGAATTATCACTTGAAAATCTAGTAGGTTGTCTTCGGGTGGCTGAAGATCGGTTTGAATCTACTGGTGAAAGGGTCACCGATAAGGCTGGTCGTTTGTTGCTCACGGAAGAAGAGTGAGCGTCGAGAAACAAGAGCCGCATGGTGTCAGCCGAGTCATTTGGCTCGAGAAATAGGAAGGGAGGATAGTATGTCAAGAAAGAGCGATCTAGTGTGCGTGGTGGTGCTGGCAAGACTGAGCGTGATAGACGTGATCATGGCGATGGTCATGGCTCAACAAGACTACCACGTCGTAAAGGGAAGTGCAGGAAGTGTGGTGTATATGGGCATTGGGGCAAGGAGTGCCCAAACAAGAAGAAGGCGAAGGAATATCAGGGGGAGGTAGCTAATACTAAAACTGATGCTGTGTCGGCGCTTCTTGTGGCTTAGGTCTGCAATATTGTTCGCACAACGAATGTAGAAGCACCTCGGCTGTTCCTAAACCAGGAACATGTGTTTCCCTTCAAGTACGAGCAAGGTGCTTGGGTACTCGACACGGGCGCCACGAATCATATTATAGGCTGTGACTCACTGGCAAGTCTAGACGAGTCCGTGCGAGGAGAAGTGAGATTCGGGGATGGCTCTACGGTGGAAATCTGCAGGATTGGTGCTGTAACAATCTTAGGGAGGAATGTTGAACACCGGGTACTGACAGAGGTTTATTGTATTCCATCTCTCAGATGCAACATTGTGAGTATAGGGCAACTGGAAGAAGGAGGTTGTCGTGTTGAAATCGATAAAGGTGTAATAGAGGTGTTCGATCGAGAGCAGGCGGGAGTGCGGAGGACTATGCTGATATGGGCAGAGCGCAAGAATCGTCTGTATGTCATGAAGGTGAAGTTGACTTCACCTGTGTGTCTATTAACAAAGATGGACGGGGTAGCTTGGCGCTGGCACGCGTGTTTCAGACATCTCAACTTCAGGTCACTGCGAGAGCTTGGGGTAAAGGGGATGGTGGAAGGTATACCGATCATTAAAAAGTCAGAGCAGGTGTGTAATGGATCGTGTTGGGTAAACAACATCAGACACCGTTTCCATAGGTCTCGGCCTACCGTGCATCAGCAGGACTTGAGCTGGTTCACACTGATTTGTGTGGGCAGATTACACCGACCACACCAGGAGGGAAGTCATATTTCCTCCTTATTGTCGATGACTACAGCCATTATATGTGGCTTGAACTTTTGGCAACAAAGGACGAAGCTCTAGGCTACCTGAAGAAGTTCAAAGCAGTGGCGGAGTTGGAATTTGGCCATCGTCTGAGGGCAGTCAGGACAGACCGAGGTGGGGAGTTCAACTCAGGAGCCTTTATGGTTTTCTGCAGTGAGCATGGGATAAGACACAACACCACTACTCCATATTCTCCACAACAAAATGGCATCGTAGAAAGGAGGAATCAAACGGTGGTGGAAATGGTGAGGTGTCTACTCAAGAGCATGGATGTGTCGTCGCTGTTCTGGGGTGAAGCAGTCAAAACTGTGGTTTATATACTAAACAGATCCCCAACCAAGAGTCTGAGTGGGAAGACTCCTTTTGAGGCCTAGTTTGGTAAGAGACCAGGGGTTAAGCACCTTCAAACTTTCGACTGTACAACATATGCGAAGCATGTTGGACCCGGGGTGAGCAAGTTGACTAACAGGGCGATTCTAGGTGTCTTTCTTGGGTATGAGCCTAGGACAAAAGGGTATCGTATTTATGATCCTGTGAACAAGCAACTGATGGTTTCACATGATGTTATCTTCGATGAAGAGAGACCATGGAATTGGGGAGGAAAAGCAGGCAGCACAAATGAGGGAACAAAGGTAGCAGCAGTGCCTAATACGTTTACAGTTTAGGGGTATGCTGAAGATGCTACTATTCATGGTCCGGCAATAGGACTTGACGTTGATGATGAGCCTGTTTTGCCTGCTGTTACAATTCCAGTGGTGGGGGTGATGCTCGAGGGTCACCACACACCCCGATCTCAAGTCATGGAGGACCGATGATTCAATGGGCGACCCCACCTACAGACGGATCAGTTCACTCTGATGGCGCGCCACTAAGGAACCAAACGATTCCTAATCTACTTGACAGCACAGAAGAAATACAGGAGTTCGAGTACAGCGGGATTTGTCTAGGTACGGTAGAAGAACCGAGGATAGTCGGGGAGGCTATGTCGGAAGAATGTTGGCGGCAAGCAATGCGGTCAGAGATGCAGGCTATAAAGGCAAATCGCACTTGGGATGTCAGTGTGTTGCCACCGAAGCACAAAGCAATTGGCCTGAAATGGGTTTTCAAGGTTAAGAAAGATCCAAGCGGTAAAGTTGTCAAGCATAAAGCACATCTGGTAGCGAAAGGTTATGCACAACGACATGGAGTGGATTTTGATGAAGTTTTTGTGCCGGTAGCCAGGTTAGAGACTGTAAGAGTGTTGTTGCCATTAGCAGCTCAAGGTGGTTGGGAAGTTCACCATATGGATGTGAAATCGACTTTCCTGAATGGTGATCTCATTGAGACTGTGTACGTGCAACAGCCTCCAGGTTTCATAGTGGGTGATGGTACAAAAGTTCTCAAGCTCAGAAAAGCACTCTATGGGTTAAAGCAAGCACCGAGGGTGTGGAATTCAAAACTTGACAGTGAACTGGTTGCTCTGGGTTTTGTCAGAAGCAAGTTGGATCATGTTGTTTATAGACAAAATAGCAAGAGCTCTTTTCTACTTGTGGGAGTGTACGTGGATGATTTGATCATCTCGGGGCATAGGGTGAGTGATATCAGAAGTTTCAAGTTAGAGATGAAGAAGAATTTTAGTATGAGTGACTTGAGCCTGTTAACTTACTATCTAGGTATTGAGGTAACACAAGGAGAGGGTGGAGTCACTCTCTGTCAGAGCTCATATGCCGCTAGGATCCTTGGAGTAGCAGGTATGAGTGGTTGTAATCCATGTGAGACACCTATGGAGTGTTGGGTGAAGCTCAACAAGCAAAAGGAGGGAGAAGCCGTGGATGCAACGGCGTATAGAAGCCTGATTGGGAGTTTGAGGTATTTGGTAAACACCCGGCCAGATTTGGCATATGCAGTGGGTGTGGTTAGTCGATACATGGAGGCTCCCGGTAAGCAACATTGGGCGGTAGTCAAGCATATCCTAAGGTACTTGAAGGGGACTTTGGGGTATGGCTGCAAGTACGAGAGAGGAACTGAGCTGAAGCCTGTTCTAGTGGGCTATAGCGACAGTGACTTCGCAGGTGATGTGGTGGACAGGAAGAGCACTTCGGGTGTTGGCTACTTTCTAGGTGAGAGCTTGGTCACCTAGACTTCACAGAAGCAGAAGATCGTGGCGCTATCCTCCTGTGAAGTCGAGTACGTGACAGGAGCAGCAGCAGCGTGCCAAGGGATATAGTTATGCCGATTGATCTCAGATATACTGGGAACAAAGGAGACGATGGTGAAGCTACTCATGGATAATATGTCTGCAATCGCGCTTAGCAGGAATCCGGTGCATCACGATCGCAGCAAGCACATTGATAAGAGGTATCACTTCTTGCGTGAATGCATTGAGGATGGAAAGGTGGAAGTTGATCACGTCCGGACTGCGGAGCAGCTGGCCGACATCTTGACGAAGGCGCTGGGGCGGGTCAAGTTTGTAGAACTCAGGAGTGCTCTAGGGGTCGTAGATGTGCATCAAGTTTAGGGAGTGATTTGTTAGTTAGCTAAACTTGTGCACGATATCTTGAAATCTTTGTTTCAGTTGAGTCAGTCAGGTTAGGGGCAGACATGATCTTAGGCGTGCAAGATCACGGTCAGCCCGGGTCGGTATAGGACTCTCTCCATGGCGTACCGAGCGCACGTGGCACGCATCGGAGTTGTAACGATGCATGGCACTTTGTACGACATGGTGTGGGGGGCTTGGATTGTGCAAGCCTGTGTCTGCTATAAAAGCAAGGAATAAACGACCAAATGCGCTGCGGTTGTGGCAGCAACTAAGTCTGATCGTCATCTTGTTAAGTTGTCTTCGTGTTCGTTCTCGCCGCGGTGACCACGCACTCGCCGGCGTTCGTTCCTGGCGCGTTGGAGACACCTTGTTCCAACACCAGAGACATCTAACACAACCTGAAATATTGTGCTCTCGTTCACCAAGGTGTAGGAGAAGTAGAACTCTTGGTCATTGTTAACAAACATATAATTGCAGTAAGCGGGATCCGACATCTCGATCGGGTATTGCAATGAACGAAGTATCTCCCATTCCACTCTCCAGAATACCAATACTCTGTAGATGATTTCCATGACAGCCTCATGGTCTCATCAAGGCCAGGAGCTAGGCCAGTGGAATAAACACCAGGAGCTTGGGGTCATTCAAATTCCTCCTTGAAATAAACAAAACGGCGGTTCAGACCGGTGACCTTTGTTTCCGCCCAATTTTGCACCAGGTAGCAGAGTGTCAGTTGGGTACGTAGTCGATCAAAGCTCTGCCAAAATACGTCCGAGGAGTTGGTTCAAGTGTTTAGCCTGGACTGTCTCGTGGCCGCGCGCGCCGTCGTCAGAGGCAGAGCTCGCCGACCTCCTCGACTGCTTGCGGACCTTGGCCACGGTGACCCCTGTCACTGCGCGCGTCGGTGGAATTCGAGGAGGGAGCAGCACCGCAGCACTTGAGCCTTGCACGAGAGTTGCAGCGGGATTGTATTGTACATTTGTACCCCCACTCCAAAGTCTTGAAAGAGACCGTTCCATATTCGAAGTTTCGCTAGAAAATGACGGGAGAGAGGGAGAGTAGCTAGACACATTTCGTGAAGGACCAGTCCCAGCCAAACAGCAGGTCCAGGAGCCCTTTCCCCGTCTCATCAGCATTATCAAGATGTGATCCAATCCAACATGCGTCACACAAGGCTTAGCTCTGCCTCTGCTTCAGTATATTGTATAAAATATATATATATATATATATATAACCGTCCCCCAAACCCATCCACCTTAAGAAGTACTCCTCTCTTGCTCATCGGGCAACTCCCATAGCTCAAAAGGTAAGCTCAAATCTTTCAACTGTCCTTTCACTGCTGCATTCGCCGCATATTACTGGATTGGACGTATGTTGTAGCACTCGTGTTTGTTACCCAGGAAAAGAAGCATAATTTCGTTTCAGCTAGCTCCTTACCAAACTACTCAGAGTAAAGTAAGGATGACTAAGAGCAAGAGATTCATGGCACATGTTTTTTTTTTTGGGGTTCTTTTTCACTTGAATGGATTGCAGGAGATGTGCCGATGCTCTGCTACTTCTTTTGAATTTCATGCTCTGCTACTTTCTGTTCGGCAATTCGCCAATACTATTTGTTTCACATGCATATGTTTGTTTGCAGATGGGTATACTGGTGATTACGGTGGACCTAGACTGCTGTCGCTGCAGAGCCAAGATCACCAAGGTCCTGGACAGCCTCAAAGGTACATTTTAGCATGTATATTAACAAGACTACAAGTACAACTACTAGCTTACGAGTCTGAATTCTGATCTGTGCTTGCAACAACAAATCGGCCAGTCAATTATCTTTTGTTTTCCAATTGATATGCAGAGGAGTTCTGCATCGAGAAGGTGGAGTTCGAGGACAAGAAGGAGAAGAAGGTGGTGGTGGTGCGCGGGAAATTCGACCCCGAGAAGCTCTGCAAGAAGGTCTGGTGCAAGGCCGGGAATAAGGTCGTGAAGGAGATCATCATCGTGGACGTCTGGCCGATTCCACCCAAGCCACCCAAGCCTGAGGATCCCAAGCCTGAGAAATGTTGCTGCTGTGAGCACTGCAAGCCCAAGCCTGACAAATGCTGTGACTGCGAGCACTGCAAGCCCAAGCCTAAGCCTGAGGAACCAAAGCCTAAGCCGCCTGAGGATAAGCCTAAGCCGCCGCCGGCGCCGAAAACACAGTACAAGTTTGTGCCGTACCCGTACCCGCTGCCGCCGAACGCCGGGATGTGCCAGAGCTGGCCATGGCAGTGCCCGCCTCAGCTGCAGTGCCAGTGCTGCGAGAAGCCGCAGCCTCCGCCACCGCCACCACCACCACCACCGTGCACCTGTTGGAGCCACGGCAGCCACTGTGGCGGCTGTGGCCAGACACCGCCGTTCTGGCCACCGCAGCCGCCTGTCTGGCCGCCTCCGTGGGCCGGCTGCAATGTCGTCGCCGATGAGAACTCGTGCTCTGTCATGTGATCCATGGCAGGCTATACATGCATGATTATCATCTGTTCGCCATGCATTGGCCTGTTGCTGCTGTGCTGCGATTAGTGCTGGACCTCGCAGACCTGAATAATAATCTGACAATAAGTTCGGTCGTCGGTGCCATTCGTGTGCAGATGTGCTTGCTTCCTGCAGTGTGTGTTATACGAATTAAACATTTTGTCATGCCTTGTTTTGTACACGTAGTCATTGTGTGCTAGCTTCCAACTACGTACAATTAATTTGCCCTTTGTAATGTGATATTCATGTCTTCGTACGAGTTTTTCGTAATTGTGCCTGCAAGAATCCTTTACATCTCCTTGCGCTCAATCTGTAAGACTGTAACTGTAACCGGGCCGCCATGAAAGTCCTAGAGCGCAACGAGGGAGACATCAAACGGACGAGGAAGAAGATCGACTAGCTAATGGTGGGTTAATGGGTTATACGCTAGTCCAGTAGTTCGTGGTCCAGTATCATGACTGACATGTCGAGCCTATCTCACCATGATGTTGAGCACAACGAGACTCCGTCGGTGGACATGAACGGGAGGACAGGGAATCGCCACACGGCCGACAGATGCAAGCAAAGAAAGCAACGGCGCATCCATAATTTTGGACTTGGGTATTTTCGGACCTAGCTTTGGAGCCTTTGGTCCTCAACGATGTAGCCTGTATCGTCGCTGCTTGCCGGCCGGATTGGGATTGCTGCACGCTTGGTCACCTGTGGGCAGTGTGGGTTGCCCTTCTTGCCTTGCGCTGGTGTGCCTGTCCCCATTGACCGTGGGCCAGCTGCACGGCGTAGCTGGTGGCATATTGCAAAGAGTTTCAATTTGAGGGAGAAAAGATTGGAGCTTTTTTGAATTATTGGGTGGGATTGAGATATAGATAAAGTGAGAGGAGAGAGAGAGAGAGACCGAAACAGGGGTGATACTACAATGGGCACCGCACGGCCAAGGGAGTGCCAACTACTAAGTGTAGAGTGAGGGATTGATCTGGCAGGCTTTTTTTTTAAGCCGGAGAATCATCTGGTGTTCTCTGTGTTCGCAAACTTTTTTTCAACGATTAGCAGTTTCTTCACCCTCTACATAGTGTTACCTTAGCTTATTTAGAGCTGTTCGACACCGTTATACCTAGCACTTGAAGAGAGGTTAGTGAAGCATTTGGAGAGCTACCCAAACTAAGAAATGAGATTATATTTAAGTGTTTGACTAGAGTAAGCTTGCTAATTGGGCGGGTTGAAGAAGTGTTTATGGGGTGGGTTTTGATTTTGAATTCATTCTGTTCGCTTGAACTTATGTGTTAAATCTGTCAATTATTCAGCAATATTTTTCTCTCACAATAAATCAGCGAACAGTACTTTCAACCATGACTTTTTCAGACAAGCAAAGTCTTAAAACTCACGGGATGGAGCAAGTTAGGTGTAGAGAAACACAGGTTGGGCCGTGGGAGGGGGCGGGGGTTGGGTTAACACTGCAGATCATGTCCCTTGTCTCCCTAACACATGCGTGTTGTCACTCCACCATAAAAAAAAGGGAAAAAAGAAACACGCACCAAAAACATTTTTAGTACACAACTAGTTTTATTAACGGAGAAGGTCACATAATTTAGATGACTCATAAAATACCTGATGATTTTGAGAGGCGGTCATCTTATCTACAGATGCACCCCAAAATTGTTCATCTCTGAAATTTGAGTTACGGTGGCGGTCATTCTATTTATGGAGACACCAAAAATACCCGTCTCTCAAAAT
>Ga0182004_10005445_pt1 | contig 10365 bp, 13 predicted proteins | sample Sormic07211540_1_FD_120479 | JGI IMG/M metagenome (GOLD analysis project Ga0182004, IMG submission 120479) | Endophyte microbial communities from Sorghum bicolor roots, Mead, Nebraska, USA - 072115-40_1 MetaG | ecosystem: Host-associated > Plants > Roots > Unclassified | place: USA: Nebraska...
GATTGAGGCCTATCCCAACCATACTGCCTCTCCTTGCCGGCCCAGCCCAGCCCAACGGGGAACCGCCTCCTTTTGAGACCGAAACCGAACCGTCCATTCGCTGGAAGAGCACTTCGATTTCTCTTCGCTTCTCCTGCTGCCTGCCTCCAGGCTCCGGCAAGGACGCGATGCGACCGGCCTTCTCCGCCTCCAAGCCGTCGCCGCCCGGGAGGGAGAAGGGCAGGAGGAAGGCGGCCTCCGCGGCCGAACAGCTGCTCACCGGCCAGGCCCTCCCCCAACGCACCCGCCTCCACGACGCACTCGCCCTCGGCCTCACCAAGTAATTACTGGTTCCCACACACTCAGACGACGAATTCATAGCATCTCTACTTCTCTACGAGCGTGCCGAGGAATTAGCTCTTCTCCACTTTGCAAACAAGCGTGCGCGTCAGTGGTTTAGGTAGCTCCGTTCGCAGCTTTGGTGATTTCACTTGGTATAATCTCGCCCCATGTTGAGAACAACAAAAGGGTTAAGAGCCCTGTGTTTGTATAATACTGCTGTTTCGTAATTTCATACAAGACATAGTTATTTTAAGGTTTAGAGAGAGACATGTAATAGAATCAAATTATTAGAGAAAATAATTGGATTGTGGGGATGTGTTTGCACCAAGGTGTGTCTTCTTCTTGCTATTAATCTTCTATGTATATGTCAGGTCTGATGGCCAGGGTGCTAAAAAATGGCAGTCTTCTGATGCTGGAGTACAGTCTCACGTGCTCAAATCGGTGGGTGCATTTGTCGGTTGTCTTTCAAATGAACTGCTGAAACTTTCTGTTATAAAGGTAAATCCCCTGTATTTTAGCTTGCAATACTATGGCTTGCTCAGCTGTTCCAAGTTATTCCTTGTGGTATATTCTTCCAGACTGTTCTGTATACACACGAAAATACGGTTCTAACCGGAAGTATTTGTGAACCAGGAGTCAATTTCAGATATACTTGTAGCTCTGGAAGGCATTCTTAAGACAAAGAACGTTTCAGTTCTGATCCAAGCAGCTGACGTGAGCTCAAAGTTTGTCTCCACTTTAGGAAATTCTGTTCGCCAATACCCAGTTTTTGAGTTGGTTTCGTCCCTCTCATGCCATTTGTCTGCTAACCAGCTACGTATTGCTGTACCATGTGCGACTGCACTGACCTGTATATTGAACAACTTAACTATAGCGAGAGCTTCAACTCAGGCAGAAATTTGGGAGGCTCTGGAGAAAACAAATGCGGTTGCAAGTGTTATTTCAGCTCTACAGAATTACACTGATGATATTCATCCCCTGAACTATCTGACAGAGATGATATCTCTGCTAAGAAGTATACTGTGGATTTGGCCTTCCTCGAGATACCATGTATGGAGCAACCACAACTTGATGGAAAAACTAGCATATTACTGTCTTAGTGCTGAAACAGCAGTTTCTACAAAAGTTCTGAAGCTATATGCTGCTTTAGGTACATCTGTGCCTGTGGTAATTCTCCTCTTTGACTTCTGTGTCAAGTTTCCCATAGATATTTTGCATTCTCATTTGGTTTCCTCTTGCGCACTTGAAAACCTGTAACTGTAATTCAGCTTTATGTGGCAATGGAGCGATGGTCCTTCTTAAGAATGAAGAGTTGATCACTAAGATTGGTGTCCTTATGGGAAAATCTCATCCTACTGTTACTAGGATTGAAGCATTGAAGCTCTGCCAGGTTTTTCTGGTAAGATTCATATCAACAGAATTTGATGGTTGTATAATATGACACATCTACTATACATGTTTTTTTTCCCAGAAAGAGAAACTTAAAATGGCTTTTTTGCCTACAGAGATCTTCAAGGGGCTGCGATCAGTTGATGACTGCGCATTGTCAGCCTATTGTTCAAGGCATAACAAGTGCCATGTCTGAGATTGATGAAAAAACATTAGTAAGAGAGGGATGCCAGACTGCATTACTGGCCCTTCGTTATTCTGGGAATCATCATAGATGCTTCTGGTTTAATGCTGTTGATGAAGTATTATATAAGGTTCTTTCTGGGAGCTGCAGCTCTTCACATCATGGCAAGCTGTTCAATTTAGATTCCAAAGACACTATGAATATACATCCCTATGTATGGGATATACTTGGATATCTAGCAGTACATTGTGACAATGAGCAACTTTCCGTAGGGAAACGGCGGAATAGTTTCTTGCAGGGACTGATATCATGTGCTTGGTAGGTATTAGGTTTTATCTCGTTTGAGTGTAATTTTTCTGGAATATCTCTTCAGTGCCACATGGAACTTTATATTCATGTTCAGATCTAATTTTATCTACCTCATGCTTCATTGTGCAGCTCGCTAGCGTTGGATTTAACTCTGAAAAACAGCCCCATGAAATTGTCTAAAGAGGAGCACGAGCCGGCTTTGAGGGCAGTTCTTATGATGCTTCTCTCTCCTAGTCAATTCATTTTCTCTGAGGCAAGTTCTAAATTTCTGGAAGCTTTGCTACCATTAGGCAATGAATATATGAACATCCTCATGTCATCACTAGAATCGAACGTTACCAGAAATCTTACGGCATCTTTTGACTGTATCAAGATCATGACCAACCTCATGAACATAGCATGCTTGTTGATAGTGCAATCTAACCATAGTCTCAACAAGAGGAGTGCTGTAGATGTATTATCCAGCATTATTAAGGAATGTCTGCACGATCATTTGTACATTACGAGATCAAACTTTGCTTCTCATCTGCAATTTTGTTTTGATGGAAGTTCATGCTGCCATCTATCTGAAGAGTGGGAAGGTGAAAATATTGTTTTCTTTTATGGTCTCGTAGTACTGTTTAATCTGCTGAAGAGTGACAGTTTTATTTGTTTTCACTGTAAAAGAAAGAAAGATGGGGGGATTGTGTGCCATGAATGCAGAGATTATTACACCGAAGGTTTGGTTGGAGTCCTCAATCATGCCTTGTGTCAAAACATGAGCCCAGGGCCCAAGTCTTATATTGCACATATACTGAGTTTGTTTGGCCTCTGTGGTTTTCCAAGCAAGTTGGGAGGAAATATGAGAAATGCTTTGTGTGATAATGAGCTAGTCGATCTGGAACTGTTGCTTGCAGATGGTGAATCTCTAAGTGCTCATGTGGCTATCCTATCAGCAAGATGTCCTAGATTATTGCCATCTGAAAAATCTTCTGTCCATGATGGGTCAGTGATTAATTGGGGCAAAGGATCATGCTATCATGTTCGAATGTCTGATCGTGTCGATAGTCACGCTCTGAAGAAAATTTTGGAATATGCATACACTGGGTTGGTCACTGTAGATGATGCCATTGTTAAGCCTGTAAAAACACTTGCAAAGTATTGCCACCTGAGATCGCTGCACTTGATGCTTCAGAAAGAGCAACCCAGATGGCACTCATGTCCCATATATGATCTTACTGCAGCACTCGAACCAGCTAGACATTTATTCTCGTGAGTACACTACTCCGTATTTCATTTATTCTAACCTGTGAGCCAAAAGTCAAGGCATGCTGACTAATCTTTATTTTGCTCAACTTTTATCTGAACATAGGCACCTGTTGTTAAAACTTCTAGTTATTCACATCACAGTTAAGGGTTCTTTATAAACTATTAGATACACCAAGAAGAGTATCTAATAATTTATAAACTATTAGAGCCCAAGAAGAGATCACACCTGGCGTTGTATTATCATGTGTTATATCCCTATGCTCAGTACTATCTTTGCTTTTTAACAAGTTATGCTGACTCTTGATGTACTTCGTTACATTTAATTTCCAGGGACATCATTTTGGAGGCCCAATCTAATGACAAAATGGAGTGTCACCATGGCTCGTGCCAGTTATCGACTCCTCATATCCATAGCCATAAGATCGTTTTGAGCGTGAGCTGCGATTACCTTCGTGCTTTGTTTCAGTCCGGAATGAATGAGAGGTATGCCTTTTGTTTCCTGACATCTCAAAGCAGGGTATCACACACATTTTTATTTTTTTGGTTATCTATAAGGATGCATCATGAACATTTGACACAATTGATGAGGACCATGTGTGCAGCTTTGCAGAGGTTATCAGAGTTCCGATCGGGTGGGAAGCATTGAGAATACTAGTTCAGTGGTTCTACTCAGGCGAGCTGCCTAGAGTTCCACCTGATTGCCGATGGAAGACTATGAGTACAGAAGAGAAACTATCTCTTCTGAAATCTTACGCAGAGCTGTCATCCCTGGCTGACTTCTGGTTCCTGGATGGAGTGAAGGAAGAGAGCCTTGAAGTGTTGACCTCATGCCTGAATTCCAGCACAAACGCCTCCCTCGAGTTCATCGGCTTCGCAGCAAACTTGGGCCAGTGGGAACTGGTGGAGGCTGCCATCAGCAGTGTGGCGCATCTGTACCCCAAGCTGCGAGACTCTGGTCGGTTGGAGCAGCTTGATGAAGACGTGCTCAACATGCTGCGGGCAGAGTATGTCAGGTATTCACAGCGTTGCAACGGAAGAAACTGAATCATCGATGTTATGGAGTTGGGCGTTTTTTTTTTTTTTGAGGCATTGAGAGAGGTTTGGGGAGTTGGCATTTGGCACTGAGGATGTACAGTATATGTTGTACATGCGTAGAATAGACATCTTGTGGTGGTGGTACACACAGCTTTTGCGTGTTGACTGTCGACTGGCGATCTGGATATTTGATTCAGAAGAAGCCAGTGACTGCCTTGCGGCACGACAGTTCATGGTGTGATGGCAAATGGCAAAGAGAGGTGTGTATGTTTATAGTTATTTTAACCAAACAACCTATAACTTTTTCACATCACATAACTTATGGCAATTTTCGCGTGATTGGTGTGGCCACCCATCAACTCCTCGCTCACACACGTTCATCCCTTCTTCAAGTAACTAATTTCTGCGAGTCGATGGTCACTGTATTTGTTATATGCTTAATTCTTCATAGTCTCCCCCTCCGAAGCCCTCGCTGTCAGCGCACATCTCCTCACCGGCTAGATGGATAGGATAGTACTAGTTCTTGGTGATTTAGATAGCCTCTCCTTTGATCCACGGCCGATCCACTTGTATAGGATGCAGCTGTGTATGAATGGCCGGCAGTGCTTAGCCAACATTTTTTTAGAGTTTGAGGGCTAAAATGCCTCGACATTCCAACTATATACTCCCTCCATACATGTTTTAATAAACATTTAAAATAGTATTGTGGTAACTAAGAAGTGATTAATTAGAAAGTAGTTTTCATGTTTTGCCCCTATTAAATACGTTTACTCGATGGATCTTGGCAGATGGTTTCTGTAGATTTTTTTTTAACTAGTCGGAGGGGAGAGGTTCCCCACCTTTTGAATTTCAATTAGCCCCGCCAGACGGTAATCCGTGGCGTGCAAAAGAGTTGGTGATACAATCGCTGATGAAGGCGTGCCAGCCCAGGAGGCTGTTTACATGGCTAGGGGGGAGGCGTTTTCGCCAAGTTACAATGTCATCTCGAACGTTACACAGCACACCACGCACACTGAACTGTTCGTCGCGGAAAACGTAGCCGTTCCGAGCATCCCAGATCCTCCAAAGAATTGTCAGGAACACGAAGGGCCAGAGGGAAGCTTCGAGGCCAGATGGCGTTTGTGCCGTCCAGGCTTCTTCATCGGTCATGGAGGAGAGGTGCTGCATTCAGACGATCTCCCACACTGCAGAACTTGTGTCGCAGTGGAAGAAAACGTGATCTCGATCTTCATCTCCCAGGCGACATCTTTCACAGGTTGGCCCATCGACTATATGCTTGTAGTAGAGGTTGACTTTAGTACTCAGACGATTCTTGAAGTATAGCCACGCAAAGATTTTGACTTTGTTGGGCAGCCTGGTGCGCCAAATGAGCTTGCCATACACATCACCATAGTCTCCAGAGGAGTCTAGCGCGGCGTAGGCGCCCCTGACGGTGTATGGGCGATTTGTAAGCTTGAGAAGTCGAACGTCCTGGTCGTTGCCCAGAGAGATTTCCTACAAAATTTCAAGCAGGCTGCCTAGCTGTTGGCTAGCAGCAGTGGTTAGCCGCGGGCGAAGACGCAAATCAAAACCGTTATTGAAGACACACTGCACCGAAGTGTTAGGCCTAAGGGTGTGGGAGAAGAGGGCAGAATGAGTAGATGCCAGAGGACCAGCAGGAAGCCAATGATCTAGCCAGAACGAGGTGGAGGCCCCATTGTTAAGACGGACATAAGTGATGGAGCGGAAGGTGTCCAGATTCTCGTAAATGATGCGCCAAAGGAACCCAGTTTCGCCAGCAACCGGGGTGTCAAAGGTAGCCGTAGTAGAATCAATCCAATCTTTCCAACACATGTCAGCCCGGGAAAGCATCTTGTCGATGAATTTCATGAGCAAGCACCTGTTCTGGAGTTCTAGATTTTTGACACCGAGGCCACCTCTGTCCTTAGGGGCTTGGACAAACTCCCAAGCCACCAGGCATTTTGATCCATGACATTTATCGTCTCCTGTCCATAAGAAGGCACGCATCCTGCTGTCGATTTTTTTGATGACTGTTTTTGGCACACTAAGGGCGGACATGTAGTGGAGGGGAAGTGCGCTTAGGACAGAGGTACAGAGAGTTAGACGCCCAGCTCTGTTAAGGAGGGAAGCTTGCCAGCCGGAGAGGTACTTGTCGCAAGAAGAGATTAGAGGGAGACAATTCACCACAGAGATTTTATGTGGGGAAAGAGGAAGTCCAAGGTAGGTTTGGGGGAAAGAAGAAGGGGTGGCACCAAAAGCAGTTGCAAGGATTTTAGCCTCATCAGCAGGAACCGAGATGGGAAGGAAGGTGGTTTTGTGGTAATTAATGGAGAGGCCGGTAGCACTTTCAAAGAGTTGGAGGATTTGTTTAGTAGCAGCAATTGCAGCGGAACTACAGCGGATGAAGATGAGGGTGTCGTCTGCGTATTGGAGCACGGGGCAGGGGGTGCCATGGAGGATGGGGTGTTGGATGTCAGCAGCAACAGGGTGGGTATGAAGCAGGCGTTTAAGAACGTCAGCAACGATGATAAAAAGGTATGGGGAGAGGGGGTCTCCCTGTCTGAGACCGCGCTTACAGTTGATCCATTTCCCAAGCAAGCCATTAAGCAGAACGGCAGTCTTGCCAGTGCCGAGAAGGGTTTGGATCCACGCACACCAAGTATTTGTGAACCCCCCTAGAATGAAGGATCCTGATAAGGCTGTCCCAGGAGACGCAGTCGAAGGCTTTATGAAAGTCAAGCTTGAGAACAATGGTAGGGCAGCCCCTGCGGTAGCAACAATTCAGCAGGTCCGCGGCATAAACAAAATTATCAGCAATGCAACGGCCTTGCACAAAACCAGATTGATCAGAGGCGATAAGGGAGGGGATTAGAGGTTGGAGGCGGGAGGTCAAGACCTTAGAAATGCACTTGACCGTTGTATTTTGAAGAGCAATGGGGCGGAAGTCCCGAGGCCGCCTTGCTTCCTCTTTCTTAGGAAGTAGAACTAGGAAGGACCTGTTGATACGCTCAAGGTCAGTAGAATTGCTGTGGAAGGCGGACAACAGCGCACAGACAGACTCAGCAACCAGAGACCAGGAGTGCCTAAAGAAGAGGGGGCCAAAGCCGTCAGGCCTAGGGCTGGGCCGCAGAGTGCATGCTCCTAATGGCTCTGTAGATTTCATCATGAGAGAAGGGGGCGTCTAGGCAGCCGAGGGAGCGTTCGTTTGGGTAAAGGTCAGAGAGAGAGAAGTCCCAGGTTGTGTTAATGTTTGTGCCCAGTAAGTCTAGATAGAAATCATGAAGAACCATAGCTTTCTGCTCATGCTCATGCAGCTCGCTGTTATTGTGTTCAAGGACTTGTATATTATTTTTCCGGCGGCGATGATTGGCGCAAGCATGGAAGTAACGAGTGTTTTCATCACCATCAATTGCAGCCCGGATTTTAGCTCTTTGCTTCCAGATCAGCAGGCGGGCTTGGGTACACCGACTGAGAACAGAGGTAATAACAGCACGTAGTCTCAATTCAGGGGCATTGAGGACCCTATGTTCCTCCACGAGGTCAAGCAGATTAATGACGATCTTGCAGTCCGTGTCTTGCTGGTAGACGTTAGCATGGCTGCTTTTCCATTTTTTGAGACATCTTCTTGTCTCCTTAAGTTTGGCCGCAATGGCCGCAGAAGGTTCTCTGTTCATCACCCGACAACTCCAGGCGTTAGCAACAGTGTCCTGGAATCCAGGGAAATTGATCCAATAGTTGTCGAACCGAAAGATGTTGGATTTGGGGATGTGAGTGGAAATGTTGTCAACAAGGGGAACGTGATCAGAAGTGCGTCGGGTAAGCGAAGAGAGGGTGGTGTTAGGCATGGAGGCATCCCAGGTCGTGTTGATGAACGCCCTGTCAATACGTTCTAGGGTTGGTTCGACTCGCTGGTTAGACCAGGTGTAGCTACGGTCCAGCAGAGGCAGCTCGATGAGGCATTCAGTGTTGATATAGTCATTGAAGGCTGCAGCTTCAGAAGCACGGAAGTTGCTGTTGTTCTTTTCCTCAGGGTATCTGATCATGTTGAAGTCGTCGATGATCATCCAAGGGATGTTAGGGTCGGAGGGAATGGATCGGAGCTCGTCTAGGAAGTCTGGCCTGCCTTTGGGGCTGGCAGGAGCGTAGATATTAGTGATAGTGAAGGCGAGGCTGGAGGAGGTAGACGTAAAGGCGGTGGATAGGGTGTGAGGGGTGGTGTAAGTGGAAGAGGAACGCAGAACAGAGCCATTCCAAGCAGTAATAATCCCTCCAACAGCGCCGATGGAGGGGATGAAGGTGATCTCGTCCAGGCGCCGGGGGAGGAAGGAGAGGCGCTTATGTAAGGGAACATCGGGGAGCTTGGTTTCTTGGAGAAGCACAATGTCAGAGGAAGCAGAGATCATTTCAGCAAGCACAGATCCACATTTGACAGAGTCATTCAGGCTGCGCACATTCTAGTTACACAACTTGATGCTTCTATTCATTCAATCAGGGGGTTACACCATACATTGGACAGGGCAAGCAAGCAGCCGTCAACCATTTTTATATTATTCTCGCAGCAACAAACGCTGCTCCTAACTGGTGTAAGCACTGGAAGGTGAAGCATCCTAATACATAAGCTAGGGGGGGTCATGGCTAGCACTGCCACAGAAGACAGCAAAATTGGAGTTCAGGAACTCCATAGGGATGTGATCAGCGCCGACGCCACAGTCTGTCAGGACTCTCCAGGATCTCATCAGTTACCGACCGGCGGCCCGGCTGCCTCACCCGCAATCCTGGCACACTCTTCCTCTGACGCTCCACAGGCTGCAGCAATATCCATCAAGGAATCAGTGTCATCATAGAGGGAGAAATCATGAGAGATAAGGTAAGAGCGAGATAAGGAGTTACGGAGACGGCGCGACGCACCAGAGAAATCAAACTTGGCGCGCTGGACCCTCGCTGCCTTGTCTTCTGGAAGCTCGAACCCACCCTCTTCTTTCTCCTGGAGGCGCTGGCTCCTCCTGAGCTTGTTGGCAGTGTCTTTGGCGCGCTTGCGCCTGGCACGCCTCTTGTGGGCGCGGCTCATGTGCTCAGGCTCAGTGTCCTCGGCAGCAGTGAAGAGGGTTGGTGACCCGATCTGGAGGGAAGCAAGCCCCTCCGTTGGCTCCACGTTCTTGCTAGTCGCAGGCCCCCCGAGAGAGCGCGTGGCCTCTAGGGCAGCCACTTCATGCACCTCTTCCTCTGCTCCACCGTCAGCTGTGGCTGTGTCTTCCGGGCCGCCGTCTTCAGGTTCCTCCACAGTGGGCGCACCCAGCCCTGGCGCCACCAGAGGCGGCACCCCACCAATGCCGTACCAGGGCAGGCACAGAACCGGCGGGGTAGACGTGGGTGGGCGCGCAGGGTAAGGAGTGGCGCGCCTCCCTCTCGCCGGCCACAGAGTAGGGGTTGGAGTGACGTTCTCCCACTCTAGGACAGACGCCACCAGGTTCTAGGGAACAGGTGGCAACTGGGTCGGGGGGTTCCCGACCGGGTGGTAGGGGGAGCCGCATGTATGCCTGGTGCGGTCCCGAAGTCGTAGTCTCCCCAATCTGGCTCCTGGCCGACGTCGAGCCACGTGCGGATGGCGTAGATGTTGGCGAGGCATGCAGGACCGTTGTGGTTCCGAACCAGCAGCTGCTCCGGGATCTCCTGGTGGTGGTCCAGGCGCACGACCGCGCGCATGGACGTGTAGTCGCCACCCGCGAAGCACTCTGGGTCGATGCAGCAGACGTTCCCCACCGCGGCCAGTACCTCTCGAGCTTTGTCCTCGTCCCAATGCTCGAGCGGGAAGTCCACCACGGCGATCTCGGCGTAGACGCGGTAGAAGGCGTAGAAGCGGTTGTCGGCCTCCTCGTGCC
>Ga0182004_10005446_pt1 | contig 10364 bp, 7 predicted proteins | sample Sormic07211540_1_FD_120479 | JGI IMG/M metagenome (GOLD analysis project Ga0182004, IMG submission 120479) | Endophyte microbial communities from Sorghum bicolor roots, Mead, Nebraska, USA - 072115-40_1 MetaG | ecosystem: Host-associated > Plants > Roots > Unclassified | place: USA: Nebraska...
ATGTACATAAGTTATATAGTATAACTTTTTTGAGAACGACTAAGTTAGCAATGTTGAGTTATTCCTCGAACTTATGTTGTCTAGAAACACTGCTAAGTTAGTACTGTTAAGTTTATCGTGAACGTTATGCTTTTTAATTCCGTTTTATAAGTTATGAGCACATGCTTCTTAAAAAATATAAAAAAAATTAAAGGACAGGTGATTTAGCAAAAGAAAGTGAAAAGAGAACCGAATGCCTTAAAAGAGAAAGAGAAACCATTATTGTTCTGTCCAAAAATAAAAAGTAACATATGCACTTTCCAAAAAAGGAAAGAAAATTGCTGTCGGAAATTGACCGCTGATTTCGTTTCTGCTGAATGTTCGTGAAATAGTGGCGTCCTTTGCAACAAAATTTGTCTTCAGGTTGTTCTTCGAAACGGGAGTAGTAGAATATGCATCATTGACTATGACTGGGGCCTTGTTTAGTTCACCCAAAAAACCAAAAACTTTTTAAGTATCGAATCTTGCGGCACATGCATTGAGCATTAAATATAGTAAAAAACAAAAACTAACTATACAGTTTGCCTGTAAATCACGAGATGAATCTTTTGAGCCTAGTTAATCTATAATTGGACAATATTTGCCACAAACAAACGAAAGTGCTATAGTGTCCGAAAACTTTTCATTTTGCCAACTAAACAAGGCCTTAATCAAGAGTTGACTAATGCTTGTCCAGCAGTTTGTCTTCCCTTTTTTTTGGTCAGCAATTTGTCTAAAAGCACATGCTGCAGCCAGTCCTAGTTTGCCAGGTTCAACCAGGTGATTGCCTCTTCGTTTCTCACTGTCAGAGTGTCAGTCCGAGGTGATGAATCAACAACGCTGCATCTGCCTGTGTTTATCGCATACATATACCGATACAAATAACATATCGAGATGCTTTCCAATATATAAGACGCATGCTTAGCCATGAATGCAGTGTCATCTAGTGTTTTGAGTCAGTAAGAGGCCAACTCATGAGTCATGACTACTGCGTACTGCCAGTTATAGATGGCATGGTCAGACCACATGTAAATTTGTGATCAAGAGCACTCTACCAGTACAGATGAATAAACCAAAAATGAAAGCATATTTAGAAAGCTCTGCCTTTTTGTTCATCTGTTTAGTGATTCATGGTTTAACAGGCCCGCCACTTGAATTCATTCTTGCTCGTCCCAAGGTAAATAGTTAGGAAAAGTTGGCCCATGGGAGGTGTCCACTTGTTGCTCGTCCCATTGTAAATAAGTGAACAGATACAAATTCTGGATCGAGAAACAAAGATAAAAAGGTGGGCAGTAAGACAACAATATGCATGAGCCTATTTCAGACAAACGACATTCCTCAAGTATCAATCCAGGATCAAAAGGTGGCAAGTAAAATGACACCATACATTAGCCTATTCAGAAAAACTGCATTCATCAATCCAAACCCCAAGGTAAGTTCAGAAACTATGCCAAGTCTCATTCCGAGGAATGGACCTTCAATTTATAACAGTCCATTCCTTGCGGGAAAAGAAAGATACAACAGCCCATTCTTATACATGTCCTCCTAAAGCTAATGTGATGCACATTCAGTGGGGCATGCTTTTTTTCTTGTGTAGAACAGAAAAAAAAAAAGGTGCTGCCAACGTGCTCCCATCTTATGCGGTCACGGTCATACGAGCGGCATCACGCTTGGCTGCAAATTCCAGCTCCTCTGGAGTGAAGGGGAGTGGCTTTGTTGGTGCCGGCAGGCGGCCAATGCTATCGACCTTGTCTCGCTGCTTGGGCGGAGGCCTTGCTGCTTTTGGTAACAGGCGGCCCTTCTTCTCGAACCACTCAGGTTTCAGGAGCGCCCGGAATCCAAGTTTGTTGTAATACACCAGCCTTACTGTCCCACCAGCAGCTTCCACGGCAGCTTTGGCCCTTGCAGTTGCCCTTGACACCTACAATATTCAGTGCATCTGCTGTTTGAGAATGGATATCTCAACTTGCGAAATGATGACAACAACCGCAAATGGTATCAGAAGACTACTGAAAGAAAAATCATCATTTTGCCTTTTCAGTTGCCTACATCTTGCAATTCAAGATCATTTAGTATTAGTTGATAGCTGGGCTCATACCAAATGGTAATAATAGTAAAAGATGACAAATATTCATCATAAGCTAAACTACCTAATCATCTCTAGCAAGAGACCAATCAGTACTCAAATGTTCATGTCTATGCATTTGGTTTGTGGTGCCACATATGGATTACAAGGAAATTGAACTCCCAAATCACCTTTAGGAAACAAAGCTACTATCTGTACTCAACATGATTACAGATTATGGACAGGATACATCATGTGGAGATATAAGTCTTACACAAAACAAATTAGTTTTTTGAACAATGAAGACAAGCATATCAATCCTGATAAGATGGATTGCAAGGAAATAAGAACTAGGCCTGTTTGGATGACGTAGATTTAGAAAACTATGGTTTTGTAATCCAAAGACATACAAAACCATGGTTTAGAAAAAAGAGGTCGATGAAGCCTACTGTTGGAGTTCTGCAGGAGCTAAGGGGTTCTCCATGCTTTCTGCTGGAGGCTTAGTATGATGGAAGCATTGGTTGTTTGGTCGTCCTGTTTGTAGTATCCGGTGATTTATTCCTTGTGTACTGGTGTGTGGGTTTGAGTAGGCTTTCGGAGCCTTTGTAAGACTGTTTCTTCTTCTTTTAATATAATGATACGCAGCTCTCCTGCGTGTTTGAGAAAAAAAAAAGAGGTCGAGTGTTGTTTCTACCAACTCCAAAAAGACTATGGTTTCGACAAAACCATGGGTTCAGAAACTAAAATGCTTGTTGTATCCAAACACTGAGCAGCTTTCAAAAATCAAAGAACTCCTATTTTGCAAAGCCATAGTATTTACCCAATACTCCAAAAATACTTTATCTCCGAACAGGGCCTGAATTCCACACTTGCTTTTAGTAGAAATACTTTTTTAATGAAGATCATGTTTACCTCAAGGTGAATAGGCCATTTGATTTCTTCTGCTCCACGGCCCATTAAACGAATGCCATCCTTTATTTGCTTCCCAATGGCACCTGTTTCCTGCCAAAGTGGAATACAGATGTTGATGTCATTAAACAAAAGCACAGTATTGTTCAAGAAATAATTCTATGTACCTTTAGTGTCTTCATGGTAATCAATTCAGAGGAATCAATTTTCCCAGCATTGATGAGCTTTGCAATTTTCCCCAGTCCACAGGGCTGATTAGAAAGAAACAATAATAACATCAAACATTGGCATACCAGCTATAGCAGAAAACAATTCAAACTTCGAGAAGGTTCAAGCCATGAATGAAGATGGATCAGTAATATTCACAATTTTCTCAATATATTCATATCATATACAGACAAAACAGTTCATGAAGGCAGTATTGCTTTTTAAGTGCGGTGTGGAAAAAAATTGTTTGCTCATTGATTTCCATTTCAACAGTTGCACATCATGAGGATAACTCCATGACCTATTCATTATCCTTTCTAAAACTCCTTGGCCCTTGTGTTTGCTTCTTAAAGGGCGCGTGAATGCCAATGATAGTAGTGTATAATGTCTGTGCTAATGGCATTTGCAGTTCTGTACATTTAATCAATGATTTACTTATTCTTAGTAGTTAATAACTTATACATGTGACCTCTGAGCATCAATACAATAAACTTTCTTAACAATATTCATCCTCCAAAATGCAAATATCTTCTCAACTACTCTCCATCACATCTACCCTTCATTTCAGAACCTAGGCGCTGACACGTCACAACTGGTGTTGCCATGGCACAAAAGATGAGTGTCAAACAATACCACCACTCCAATTAATGTCATCTATTCTGGACCAGGTTAGGAGAGCTATGATACAATGAAGGGAATTTTCGACCAATGAAGTAATAATCCAAGCTCACCAAAACTTTCCAACCAATAGGATAGGGCTAAAAATCTTTATGTTTTTCTATCCCACACCAATTTAATAGGGCTAATAATCTTTATGTTTATCCCTTCTTATCAAGCAATCCATACCCACCATGTATCCAAATGCAGCCAAAGTCTAAAGCAAACTATGTATCAAGAAGGTTATATTGAATAGAAGCGTAGACATGTAATAGTGCTTCTTGAATTCTTGTTACATTGTCTTCCCTCTTAGTTTTCCCTCTTCTTATTTTGTGCGTGTTCACCACAGTGGTAAGAAAACATACTCTACCTAAAAACTAACCTACAACACAAATTCAATTAGTCCAACTCCCCAATTGTTCACATAAACATTGGCAAGTAAATTCATTAATGCAAATAATTATGTCCATGTCATTAATTCAAAACTAGGGCTCTACAATAGCATTCTTATTCAATCATATTGTCTGTCAGATTAGAAACCAAACTAAGGAAGAAGAGCAAAGTAGCAAAGTTACAGCATATTATTTCAGCATGTTTAGGTTTCGTTGATTTTTCATCCACCTACATCTCTGCAAGGCCATTTATGACAGGATTGTGCTGCAGAAACAACATTGCAGCAGGGTTTGCACCATATAGATGAAACTACAATCTTTTGTTGACATGTTTCTTCTTTTAAGCTCATTCTGCTTTCTTTAGGAACAATAATTCTATTAAAGATCCTAAAAACATTTAACAAAATTGGCCCATGGCAGGTCAGGTAGCACTATCCCAACAAATGATTAAAAATGACATATACATGAACCAACATAAACCAAACCACAATTCTAACTTTTCTAAGCATTTTTCACAGTGCACACTGAAGGTCAGGCCTGTCACAGTGATCAAGTCTCTCCACTTTTCTATGCTAGAGGTCCTAGGTTCAAATCAGCCTCCAAGCAAAATAAGCAAGGTTAAGGGAGCTTAAAATCCCACGCCCAGACCCACGACCTTTCAGCACTGAGAAAGACCTTTTTCAATTGTTCATACTAAGCAGTCAATAAATGCTACTTTTGAGACCTTTAATCACAAATCAGTCAAATAAATAAAGGTCCAGGAAACTGGCCGATAATAGGCTAAATTGAAAAGTTTCTTTGTCTGATAGCAATATCTATAATATCTATAGCCTACCCCAGCTTGCTTGGGATTAAAAGGCTTTGCTGTTTTTCGCATTATTGTTAATAGCAACATCTAGGAAGATAACAAAGCCTTCATTCGATGAGTATATAAGATGAGGAATGAAACTTTGCCAACCCAGGGCGCAAATTGACCATCTCATGTGCAAGCCAACTTTTGTACCATATAACCAGGCCCGTATATTGGCAGCGCAAGTGGCGCGACCACACCAGGCCCTCAAAAATCAAGGGCCCCTTAATCGGTATTTAGTCATTAAGTCTAGTACTCTAGTTAGTTTAAGCTTAGTTAGCCTAAGTGTTAGTTGCTTATTTAGTTTTTGGACACGGCTCATAAGAATCCGTGTAAGTATTTACCCCCATCACTTATGGAGAGATTTGATTATTCCTATTACTATTAGTGAGCAGTATCAATCGAGGTGAAACAAATGTTGTGGCGAAGCTGCGAATCGTGACAATAATAAAAGCGCGGACATACACAAACGAGATCATCTTAGGCCTTGTTTAAATGCAAAAATTTTTAGGATTTGGACATTGTAGCACTTTCGTTTGTATTTGACAAACATTGTCCAATCATGGACTAACTAGGCTTAAATGATTCGTCTCGCGATTTACAGGTAAACTGTGTAATTAGTAATTTTTTTATCTATATTTAATGCTCCATGCATGTGCCGCAAGATTCGATGTGACGGGGAATCTTGTAAACTTTTGGGTTTTTGAATGCATCTAAATAAGCCCTTAGTTGACAAATATAGAACCTTGGAGTACTTATTATAGTTCTTATTATTGATAATTGTAACCATTAGATAATGAAACCTAATTCAGCTATTTTATTTGTCTAAATATAGAGGCCCTATTTTATGTTTTGCTTCAGGGCCACAAAATTCTAGGTACGGGCCTGCATATAACTATGCAGCATTTTTCAATCAAGCGTCATTTTTTTTTATCACAGAAATCAATAGCATTTTGTATCATACAAGTAGCGTTTTCAATCAAGCACCATTTGAGGAAATAACTAGAACACATCGATATACTGATTGGAAACAAAAAATGAAAATGCCCATATGTCATAGAAGACAAGAATAGCCAGAGATGAGGACGGGGCCGAACACCTGATGCGAGGATATGGTTAATGAAAGGGGGTAATTAAGCAGGAGATGCTGCAGGAATGGGACGGACCTGAAATGTGAGTGAGAAGGGGTTCTTGAATCCCCGGCGGGGCAGGCGGCGGCGGAGCGGGGTCTGGCCGCCTTCGAAGCCGAACCTAGCGGTGCCGCGCGCTTTCTGCCCCTTGTGACCGCGGCCCGCCGTCTTTCCCTTGCCGGAGCCGATCCCGCGTCCCTTGCGCGTCTTCTGCTTCCGCGCGCCCGGGTTGTCACGGAGGTCGTTGAGCCGCAGCAGGGTCCCCACCGTACGTGGCGCCCTCGCCGCGGGCGCCGACACTGCCGCCGCGGCCGCGGCTGCGGCGGCTGTGGCGTAGGATGAGGATGCGGAGGCCACCCTTGGGGCGAGGGGTAGCGGCGGATGTGAAGGCAGGAGGCGGCGGGTGGGGATGGCGGCGGTGGTGCGGAGGAGGAGGCGGGAGGCGCGGCGCCACATGGTAGCGGTGTTGCTTGCGGGTTGGCTACCTCTCCGGTTCGGGTTGGCCGGGGTTAGGGTTCATTTGTGTTTGGGGAAAACGTTTCCAATTTTGCCGCCTCCAACTGTTGGTCGATCAATTCTGCCCTCAATTGTGCTTCTCTACAAAATCAGTTTTATATTACCCTCAACTTTTAAGAGTTTTTTTATATTATATATATATAATACATTTTAGGTAGTTTTTTTAGAACAATACATCTTAGGTAGTTTGGATGCTGATTTAACACCATATAAAAAACCGAATCACACTGACGTCTTGCAACTCCAACAGTTTGCTAAAACCACAAAAAATAGCCTCCAACAAGTTGAAAAAACTACTTGACAATTTTGTGAGCTTGGCAAAATTCCCCCTTCACTTGGCAAATATGCCAAGTCCTCCATCGCTTAGCATCATGTGTATCCCAATTTGCCAAGTAGTTTTGCCAATTTGTTGGAGGCTCAATTTTGTGATTTTGGCAAAAATCCTAGGATCCCAAGTTCTTTTGCCAAGCCCAAATAGCAAATTGTTGGAAAAAGCCTCTTTTTTTACTTGGCATTTGGTTTTAAGACTTGGCAAAACTATAGATTTGCCAAGTAAGTTTTAGCAAATTGTTTCCAAAAAAATTTCAGATTTTTCATCACATCAAAACTTTAGACACATGTATAAAATATTAAATATAGGTAAAAAAGTATAACTAATTATACTGTTTATCTGTAATTTGTGAGACAAATCTTTTAAGCCTAATTAGACCATAGTTAAATAATAATTACCAAATAAAAAAATGCTACAATAGTAAAACCTAAAATTTTTCACCAGAGCTAAAGATACTCCCAATTCAGAGTTTTTAGAAAAAATCGAGAGGTAAAAAATCCCAGCTCCCAGTGTTTAGTGAAGGAAACAAACAAGAGCAATGAAGAAGGAACTCGCAGTGTGGATCCATAGTTCAATACCACTGGAGAACGATGTATTGGTTTTGGAGAATCGACCTTTTAATATATGTATTGCGATTTTTTTCTATAAATTAGATACTGATGATACTCCAAAAAGCCAAAAATAATAAAAAAAGGAAAAAGAGTTTTCCACTTATATATGAGGCTCAGGTTTCATACTAAATAGAAAATTGGATTTTCGGTAGTCTATATGAGAAAGTGCTATTTTGTTCGAATAGGAATACACAAATTTTATTGCAATCTGAACCGCGATAGAAAAAACCATTGACATGTGTTGACTTTGGTTGCCGCTTGGCTAGCATTAACGTGGCTAGATATTATTTTGTTCCTGTTAGAACGCATTAGCATAATCTTATATTAAAAAAATAAAGAGAAGAATGTGTTGGATTAAGTGTTGGAGAAAAGAACACAACGGAGGGAGGTGAGTGGACAAGGACGGATGATGGCAGTCCGTGGCAGGAATCAGCCTTTCACTTTTCTATTTTGCAATGAACCAGAAAATAGTTTGCTAGCTAAAGACAATCAACGATAATAACAGCTACTTCTAATTAGGAAACTAAATATATATTATAAAACTTTTCCTGGATTTGAAAATAAGGAGATCATGAGTATATGGAGAGCCAAAATACCACGTAAGATAAAGTTTTTTCTATGGTCCATCTATTCCGACTGTCTTCCTACAGCAGAGCAGTTGGTTAAAAGAAATTGGCCTGGGGAAGAGATTTGTAAAGTGTGTGGGCGGATAGAGACGTCTCAGCATATATTTTTTGAGTGTTTTTTTTTTGCAAATGACAATTGGTGGACATACCATGATTTCTCTCTTCTGGTCACAAACTCCAACAATTTTGCTGCAATTCCTTAATCTTAGTAATGGTAGAGGAGATAATCCTAAACCAATGATGATCTTTCTTTTGGCTTGTATATGTTGGAGTCTCACAATGACTATGTATTTAGTAATAAAATCATTACAAATCATAATGTGATAGTACACCGATCATTTTTTAATGCTAGTGGAGTATTCTTTTCAAGGAGAAGGAAAAGTGTTGGATTTTGAAGACACTGGACAAGTTATCAAGGCATATGGTATCAAGCGGCCAAGATTAGTGATGTAACAGTTGAGCTAGAATCATTTGGTTTGGATGTAATTTTCTATTAGTTTAATGGATGAAAGTGAATCGGATATAGATAGATATCGTTGAATCATATTCATTTTTATAATTCTCGTCAAATTCGGATAAGAGTTGTAATCGTTGATGAAATAACTACTGTTAGTATTTTTATGCATCACGAATTTCACTACAGCATGTTGCAGAGGATAATGATATATGAGAGTCAAAAGTACATTTGTTCAAAAAGCAAATAAACATTAGAAAGTCTCTTGTTAAATTTCATTTCACAAATCATGATATTTACCAACTTCCACAATGATTTGGGGAGAAAATAAAGAGTCTATCTTTAATAGTTTGGCATAATTGACTTCTCAAAATAAAAATTTGATCCCAAATACTTGTTTTTTTTAGCGATCTCTCTTTTCACGGGACGGCCTTCGCGTGCACGCCTAAGATGACCGCCGCTGCGGAGTCCTTCCCGTCCGCTCCTCCAGGCATTGAGCAGCTGCATCTCGTTGCTGTCGGCTCCTAGGCACTTATGAGTGGTTATAAATCACTTCTCTAAGCCACATCCATTCATCACATCAGTAGCAACACTCTAGCTTTCACTCGTAGCTAGCAGACAGGCAGACAGCTAGTGCAGCTAGCAGCCTAGCACTTACTAGGAGACAGGCAGCAACACTCTGGGTGTCCTCGTAGACAGTACAACATCCATTCACTAGCACTCGCAGCAGCTAGAATACACTCGATGCGCACTCTGTGAATCGCACGGATATATGGGCGCAAAGGAGAAAAAATTGCTAAGTTGCCAAAGATATCAAACTCGGATACCAAACTATTGGAGAACATTTTTTCTCTTTTTCCTAAAAATTGAAGGATGTCAAACCTAGATGCAAAACTGTTGAAGATGCTCCACTCCGTAAACAATGACTAGACTAATAGAGATAACAATAAAATCCTTCTAATATTGCTCACATTTATCATATAATTTCCCTGTTGCTGTGGCCGAGAAACCTCTCCTCTTGTACTGCGTTGTAACAACTTCCATACAATCTGATTGGAACTCCACACGACTACAACTAATTTACTACAACAATAGGATTCCATCTCTCAGCCACAACTTTCGCCATGGCATCCACGACATGTGGAATGTAACTATGTGAAGCAGCCATAAAACCGCATGTGGAGTCTCTAATTGCAGAATCGCAAAAAAAAGTCTCTAATTGCAGCACCCATGCTTCTCGATTGTGAGATCTCATCAAAAGTAGCATCGACATTGATATCAAGATACCCTCAAGGGGGGGGGGGTGTTCCTCGAACCCTTGTTAATCACAACACTTTGTGGTCGCCAAGTTATAGTTTGACGTGATCGCCGTGATGGACATGGCTAACCTTGCTGGCGATTGAATCTCTTCTTCGCGAACCAATAGTCTTCATTGCCACCAGATATATCAACATCTTGTCAAAATAATCTTGGACAGATTGTTGACGGTCCTTAAGTACCAAATATAATCATCAAATAAATAAAGAAAAGGATCCAAATGCAACCAACACCCAGACTTAGGGTTTTATCTGACAGAATTCCACGAGTTTTGGTGTTTG
>Ga0182004_10005447_pt1 | contig 10364 bp, 10 predicted proteins | sample Sormic07211540_1_FD_120479 | JGI IMG/M metagenome (GOLD analysis project Ga0182004, IMG submission 120479) | Endophyte microbial communities from Sorghum bicolor roots, Mead, Nebraska, USA - 072115-40_1 MetaG | ecosystem: Host-associated > Plants > Roots > Unclassified | place: USA: Nebraska...
CACATCATTGTGGAAATGCCTGCAGAAATAAGAGGGAAGAAAAGACACATCATTGTGGCATAAAAAGACATTTTTCTCCATTTTTCTCCCAACATTCAATGAAAAGCACTCTCTTTATAAAAAACAGAAAAAACAAGCCAGAATCCTGATCCTCCGCGGTTCATACAACTTTTCTTTCTTATTGACAGGTTACTAAAATGTAGTGCCTTTGTTTTATTTTGTCCTCAAAATGATGGTCCTCTTAGTCTAGGTGGTTCTAATTTCACAATTGTGTTGCATGTTTAGAGGATACCAGATGATCGACAACAAACGTACTGAGCGCTATAATTTCTCAATTGAGAATACCAGGGTAGAACTCTGATCCCCTAGATATTTTGTTTATGTTCATTTTCCAGCACACAGGAATCAAGATATATCTAAATCGTTTTGACGTAAAGATACCTGCATCAATAGTGAGTAGCAAAAAGATATTTTTCATACAATGGCAGTTGACCCCACGGGAGGACAATGACCAGTTTGTTTCAGACATCCTCACGTTCACCATTCATGACATAAATACATGCATCATGGTGAGTACATAATTATCAAAGAGGAATTGCTAGTACTGGAAACAGGATTAGGAACACAGCCCAAATAACCTGCGATTCTTGGCATAAACGTAGAAACCAAAGGACACATTGTTTACCTCATGGCCATTCGATCGAACACTTCCTGTGCGCTATCAATGCCAACGTCGAGTCCTTTATAGGTGGTGATGGTTGCTGCTAGGGCAATGAACGCGGGGTAGATGCCAGGGATGTTGTGGATGTTGTCCCCTTTGGCTTGGGAGCCATCGGTGGTCCCTTCCGTGCAGTCAGTTGTCGGCCATGGCTCACCTCCACGATCCCATCCGAGGCTCCGCCTGGATTGTCGCCGATGGCAGAACGCGACATGGAAGAGGGACAGACGGTCCGCCTGCCGCTCACCTAGGAGATGCAACTCCACCATCAGAGCTGCAGCAACAGGCAGATCTAGGCTATCGTCGAGCAAGGGGAGGAGATCCAGAGGCCATAGATCTGGAGCGTCGTTGTGGAAGGGGAGGAGCTGTGGGGGCGGTGGTCGTCACGCATGGATGATGAGGTCAACAGGGAGGCGATCACGAGATCGATGGGCATCGCAGACGGGGAAGGAGGTGGCTACGAGCGGAGGTCGGGGCAGGAGAGAGGGGACGGGGCGGCGGATGGATACGGAGGAGACTGGGGCGGTGGATGGATAGGTTTTGTTTGGTCCCGAAGCAGTTCTGACCGTCCGATCGTGATGGACGGCCAGGAACGCTCGACCAAAGCTGGGCCGGCGGAATGAAGCGACTTATTGGTGTATTTTAGGCCCAGGCCCAGCTGCACAACTTCTTTAAGTTTTTTTTAATGGTATTTTCAAATCAGTTTTCTATTTTCAAACCTACGTAGTTAAGTGGTTGGTACATAAATGCAAAACAAGGTCTTTGGTTTGAAGCTCAGCCCCCACAACTTTTTTGGCAATTTTGGAGATTTTTTAGGTGGGTGCATTGGACGAGGATTGGGCCTATGGCGATTTTTCTTGTGAGCCGCTGGGCGCTGGTGGGTAGGTTGGCCTATTTAGCGGCTCGACCAGATTTGTTTGGGCATTCATTTAATTTATAAATATTTCAATTAGACGAACAAAATGGTAAGCTGATATATAAAATAAAAAACATGAGGTGACGTGGTAATTTTTCTTGCATAAATTTTAGAAAAACATGAGGTGACGTGACAATGTCCTTTGCAAATTATCTAAAAATAATTCAATAAATATTTTGTGACATATAAATATATCTTATGACATATCAAGTATTATCACTAGATGTTGTGACATGTAAATAGACCTTATGACATATAAAATATCGTCACTAGATGAAATTGGACTAGTTATATGACATTTGTTGTGACATATAATTTTTTTTGTCACTAAGTCAAGGTGTCTAAAATATAATGTCATAAAATGGATAATATAATGACATTATGGACTATTGTCATGCTAAATACGTCAAAAAGCCACCCAGCTCTTGTAGTGATCGGTATCGACGCCAGCAAGAAGATTATCGTCCGGAAGAAGAAAGACGCCGACGGGAGTGGGATCAGCACAAAGATCACTGGAACTGCCCATTCTTTATCCATTGCTTGGAACAGAACATCAAGTTGCCTACCGTTAGAGACTGCCCCGAATGCAATGGCTATGATCGGTATGACAGATCCGATCGGCGCTATCACGATGATGATCCGTGGTTTAAAGGGCCAATTAGGGGGAGAGTGTCAATTCATGATCGGCTGGGGGGCAGACTCAGTGTACACGATAGGCTTGGTGATCGTGTCCAGTTTTTTCCCAGCAACCAAGAAGAGCTTGAAGAGATGGCAAATGCTCGGGTTCCCGATGAGTTTATGTTTTGCAGGGACGCTAATACTTATCGGATGGAGTCAAGGGAACATCGTCGTCAGTCAGCAAGGCAGTCACCACTTCCCCCATGGTGTCCAGAAGGGATGATGAGGAGTTGGAGTTTTCCGACCAAATAGCTCAGTTGGCTCGGGATCCGATGACAGCTATCTTTGAAAAACCTGCTGATAATGAAAGGCAATATCTTAAAGCTCTGTTTGACAAAGGAAGAGTTGATGGTCAGCCGATGACCAAAATATTAATTGATGGTGGAGCTGCTATCAACATCATGCCATATGCAGTCTATCGGAAGCTTGGAAAAGGATATCAAGATCTGACCAAAATCGATATGATGCTAAAAGACTTTGAAGAAAATGTATCTCCGGTAAAGGGGGCAATCTGCGTCGAGTTGACCATCGGCAGCAAAACCTTGCCGACGACCTTCTTTGTAATCAGTGGAAAGGGTGCTTATAATCTGCTGTTGGGGAGAGATTGGATCCATGCCAATTGCAGCATCCCATCAACAATGCACCAATGCTTGGTTCAGTGGGTAGGTGACAAGATTAAAATTGTCCCAGGAGACTCTTCTTATGTCATTGCATCGGCAGAAGCAGACACCTATGAAAGGACTAGGTGTATCTCAGGAGAAATTTGGGAGAAGGATTTCCTCAAAGTTGCCGATTACGAGATTCCACCGATCCAAGCAGTCGGTTCTGATGAGGAGTTTTAATGGATAGGTTTGCCGATGATGGAAAATTAGGCCAGGGGTTCACATCGGCCGATGATCTGGTAGAAGTAGATATAGGTAATGGTGATAAGCATAGACCTACTTTTATTAGTGCTAAGTTAAATTCTGAGTGTAAGCAGCAGTTAACCGATTTGTTAAAGGAATATAAAGATTGCTTCGCTTGGGATTATACTGAGATGCTTGGTTTAGACCGATCGATTGTTGAACATCGGTTACCCATCAAGTCTGGATTTCGGCCACATCAGCAGCCAGCTCGCTGATGTAATCCTAATATCCTTCCTGATATTAAGGCCGAAATAACCAAACTTATTGAAGCTAAATTTATTCAACAGTGTCGGTATGCCGAGTGGATTTCCAATGTTGTTCCAGTTTAAAAAAAAGAATGGAAAGCTTCGGGTTTGCATTGATTTCAGGAATCTTAATAAAGCTACACCGATGGATGGTTACCCAATGCCAGTTGCCGATCTACTGGTTGATGCTGCGGCTGGGCATCGGATCATAAGCTTTATGGATGGCAATGCAGGATATAATCAAATATTTATGGCTAAAGAAGATATTCCAAAGACTGCATTTAGATGTCCCGGTCATGTTGGGTTGTTTGAATGGATAGTCATGACCTTTGGCTTGAAAAATGTTGGTGCTACTTATCAGAGGGCCATGAATTTTATCTTCCATGAGTTCATCGGTAAGCTGGTGGAAATTTATAATGATGATGTGGTGGTTAAGTCTAGGGATTTCATAAAGCATCTTGCCGATTTACGAAAGGTGTTGGAATGCACAAGGAAACATGGTTTAAAGATGAATCCCAATAAGTGTGCATTTGGTGTATCGGCAGGGCAGTTTCTTGGTTTCATGGTGCATCAGAGGGGAATTGAAATTAGTAGACGATCTATTGATGCTATCAACAAAATTGTTGACCCTACTAACAAGACTGAACTTCAATCCTTGATCAGTAAGGTAAATTTTATTAGACGGTTTATATCTAATTTGTCTGGTAAAATTCGTGCTTTCAGTCCTTTGCTTAAATTGAAAGCCGATCAAGAGTTCACGTGGGGGAAAGAGTAACAGTTGGCCTTGGATGAGATCAAGAGTTATTTGGTAAATCCTCCAGTCTTGACTCCACCTCAGCAAGGGAAGCCCTTCAGATTATATCTATCTACCGATGGGATGGTCATCGGTTCGGCCCTAATTCAAGAGTTTGAAGGGAAGAAATGTGTGATTTATTATTTGAGTAGAAGGTTGATTTATGCTGAGACTAGATATTCAGCCATTGAAAAATTATGTTTATGCCTATATTTCTCCTGCATTAAGTTGAGACACTATTTGCTATCGGCCGAATGCACTGTTAGATGCAAAGACGATGTGGTCCGGTATATGCTATCTATGCCGATCATGAGCGGCAGGATCGGTAAGTGGACTTTAGAACTGTCGGAATTCGATCTGCGTTACGAATTGGCTAAAGCGGTGAAAGGACAGATTATGGCCGATTTCGTGACTCAACATTGCCGTACAGTGGAAACTTTGGAAATTGTGCCATGGACACTCTTCTTTGATGGATCCACGTGTGACCGGGGGGCAGGAATCGGCATAGTATTAATTTCCCCTCAGGGAAGGAAGTATGAGTTCTCTTTGCCGATTATTGCCACGTCAACGAATAATCAAGCCGAGTATCAAGCTTTGATAAAGGGGTTGGAATTGTTAAGAGAAGTCCATGCTGATGCTGTTGAAATCTTCGGGGATTCTATGCTGGTTATAAATCAATTGGCTGGAAGCTATGAATGCCGAAGTGAAATATTGATAGCTTACTATGAAAGGAGTATGCAACTGTTAAGGGAATTCAAAGATTTCCGATTAGAGCATATTCCTCGGTTGCATAATGAGGAAGCTAATCGGTTGGCTGAGCATGCCTCGGGATATCAACCCATATTGAACACGTTATCGGCAATCGGTGCCGATGATTGGAGAAAAGAAATTATTGATTATTTAAGAGATCCATCTAAGAAGGTTGAAAGGCGTGTTCGGTTTCAAGCTACCAAGTATGTGCTCCTTGAAGATGAATTATATTATCAAACGATTGATGGGGTTCTTCTCAAATGCTTGGGTGATGATGAAGCTAAAAGTTTGATGGGAGAAATCCATGAAGGAGTGTGTGGAGCGCATCAGTCGGCTTTCAAGATGAAATGGATAATTAGGAAGAATGGATATTATTGGCCAACTATACTTGTGGATTATTTTAAATATTTCAAAGGATGTCAAGGATGTCAGAAGTTTGGCAATATTCAAAGAGCGCCCGCATCGGCCATGAATCCCATTATTAAACCTTGGCCGTTCCGAGGATGGGCTATTGATCTAATCGGTCAGATTTATCCACCATCTAGCAAAGGGCATAAGTTTATCTTGGTAGCCACCGATTATTTCACCAAGTGTGTTGAAGCTATTCCTTTGAAGAAAGTCACATCGGCCAATATTTTTTATTTTGTGAAAGAGCATATTATTTACCAATTTAGTATTCCTCAAACAATTACTACCGATCAGGGTACTATGTTTACATCGGGGGAGTTTGACGAGCTTGCAATCGGTATGGGGATTAAGGTGTTGAATTCTTCTCCTTATTATGCTTAAGCTAATGGGCAGGCCGAAGCATCTAACAAAGGAATTATCAAACTTATTAAATGGAAGATTGAAGAAAACCGTAAAAGATGGTATACATTGTTGAATGAAGCTTTGTGGTCGTATCGGATGGCTTGTCATGGGTCGACCAAAGTTTCACCTTATCAGTTGGTGTATGGACATAATGCAGTGCTACCTTGGGAAATTAAGGCTAGATCTAGGCGACTATCTTTTCAGGATCAATTGACTGCCGATGATTACGCTACTTTGATGACAGATGAGCTGGATGATCTAGCAGGGCATCGGTTGAGGGCTTTGATTAGTATAGAAGAAAATAAAAAGAGAGTTGCCAGATGGTATGATAAGAAAGTAAAGGCTAAGGAGTTTGCCGATGGAGACTTAGTATGGAAACTAATCTTGCCGATCGGAACTAAAAGTTCAAAGTTTGGGAAGTGGTCTCCTAATTGGGAAGGTCCCTTTCGGATAAATCGATCGGCTCCTGCCAACGCCTATATTTTAGAAACTCTCGAAGGAGTTGAATTTCCCCGAGTATTAAATGGCTAATATCTAAAGAAATATTACCCAAGCATATGGGTCGATGCATAAAAGTTTAAGTGCCGATAACATTCCTATCGGCTGGATCAAACTGTATCTAGGGCCAGACTTGGTGTTTTAAAAGGTGCCGATAACAGTCCTATCGGCTAGACCAAAATAATCAAGAATGTTCAAAAGAAAAAGAGCAGAATATGTCGCCGATGAGGGGTTCACATGTTTAACAGAGCCTGGATCGTCGATATGGCGCGCAGACGGATCTGGTTGGCTTCCTCTATCTCCTTCACGTCATCATCGGCAGAACCGTTCACTGGCTTCAGTTTCTTCTTCATCTACAATGCTTTACGGGCCTAGATGTTTTGCTCTTGCTCAAGAATCTTGATTGCTTCAGGCAGCTAGCTTTCTTCCTATTGGGCTTGGGACAGAGCCTCTTCCACTTGTCTGAGTTCAGCCAATAGAGCTTCCCTTCTCGCCGATAGGTCAGAGATCTTTTGCTTCAGCACATCTCCTGAGGATTTTAGGATGCCGATGCTCTTGTGCTTCTCATCGGCAAGGAACTTCACTTTCATCATCTTCTTTGAGAGCTGAGCATGAGCAGCTCTATCGGCAAGGCGCTGAGCAGCCTTTTAATACTGCAGCTGACGACTCTCTAAGTGTGCAGCCTGAAAAAGAATATCCTCGGCGTCGGCAGGGATCTGACCTCTGAGAGCCTTGAACAGAGCTTTGGCTGGGTCAGAGTCATCGACCAACTGCGCTGTATCTTGATGAAGAAGGGCTAACAGATCTTCCAACTTTGCTCTAATCTCTACCGATGTGATTCCAACTGTTCGAGAGGAGCTTGCTTCCTCGCCTTCATCCTCGGAGATTTCAATGGCGAAGGAGAACAAGCTATCGGGAGAGTCCTGTTCCTAGAAAGGAATATAAAATAAGTTATTTTTTGTGATCAAGTACTGATAACAATAAGAATGAAGATCGGGTAACTTACTTGCTTCAAAGCTATTTCTCGACTCTGACTAGTTGAGGCCGATGGAACTACAGGCCGATCGGCTAGAATTGCCGATGAGGTTATGCCAGCTGAAAGATTAACAGAGGTAATTATGAAATAAAAAAGTAAGTTCATCGGCAATGATTGCATAAAAGTATGTTACCTTGAGGGGGTGCAGTGCTTGTCTGGATTGAGGAAACTACCGATGCTTTGATTGAGCTTGTTGGATCGGTGGTTTGCTCATGTACATCAGTCGATGCTTCCTCTAGCTGAGGTTCTTCTGGCTGGAGTTCTTCTGTTTGGGGTTCTTCCTGTGGTTGAGGAGGAGATGGTGCTTGTTGTATATGGACTTCTGGAGAAGAGGGAGAAGATTCCACCGCGATCGGTGACCTCGGAGGAGGGGAAGGTGTTGCTGTTCTCTGGCGCTTAGATTGGATTCTGGTACTCTTGGAGCCTTTTCTCTTTGGTTGGCTGGACCAGGGGGCATCAGCAGTCGTACTTCTGGTCTTTGCCGATGTGCCAGTGTGTAGATACAACAGTAAGAAGTTTTGTGAGTACAAGTGCAACGAGGTATAAGAATGGAATCGGTATAAGTTGAAGAATTAAAAACTTTACCTTGAAGGCTTGTGCTAAGGAAGTGGCGGCTACCAATGGGGATGTCTTCGTTCGCCTGGTGGTGACTTTCTTGAGACGCACACCTCGATGCATTATAGTAGCCAAGGTTGGAGCGTTGTTGCCGATCGAGGAGATCGGGCCCGATGGAAGAAGCTCAATCGGCTTACCACTCCTTCTGACCAATGGTGGTGTGTCATCAACCTGTATGTGACAAAGAAAGAGAGTTACCGATTGAAAAAGTCAGTGAAGAAGTTGAAGCATCGGTGTTGAGATACTTACAGTATTATCAGGAACTTTGTACTAGGGATCGATGATGCCGCGGTATGTGAGAGCCGATTTGCAGAACAGGTGTTCTTTCCATTCTTCCCACCACTGTTTGTATGCTTGAGTAATGAAGAGGGCCGGGATCCAATCTGAGAGATCGGCGTCTGTATCAGCGTTTGATGGCAGTTGAGCTATTCTGGTCCACTCGAGAAGACTGGTGATGGTTTCCCTTGGTTTTAGCACATCGGCATAACAAAGTGCAATTGGCAGTTGACCGAAAGCTAATTGACGAGCTAGTGCCGATGGGTTGTAGAATTCATAGGTCTGGATAGAAGCTTTTCCACCACCAAAGAAGTTCACTAGTATGGCTCTTGGGGTGATGATTGCCATCATCACGTCGTGATCCTTGTTGAGAGCATCATTGAAGGGATGGAAGACCAAAGGAGATCTGGTGTCTGGATCTTCATAAGGCATCCATGCTCGTTGTTCTCTGGTCAGGCCCTTGTACAGAGTCTGAAAGAATCGGCTAACCTGGTCTGCGTTACCACCTGTGCCACGAAAAACTATGGCAGCTTCACCAAAGTTCAGAGGAGAACGAGTTGCCGATTCTTCTTCATCCAGTTCATAATCCTCGGCTATATCCCTAGGGAAGCGCTGTGCGAAGAGGTCGAACTCAAGGCATTTGTGCATGTGGAGGCTAAGCCACATATTGATGAACCACCAGGGACCCCCTAAGTTGCCGATGGGTTGGCGGAGCAGGAGTTTCTTGGCTACTTGGTGGAGGAGGTGGTAAGCCGAGCCAAGCAAGTATCGGCCGGGGGGAAATCGGCCACCATTAGCTAATCTTTCTGCTGCTACTAAGTAGACAGAAGTTGGCCTTGCCGATCGACCACAGAATACAAATTTATCCAACCACATGTTCAGGAAGGTGGTCTGTTCCTTTATATTGATAGGGCCTGTTCTTCGGTATTTCTGGATGTACCCTGACCAACCGCCAATGGAACGAGTTTCTACCTTAGCATTGGGTTTGGTGTCAAATAGGTGGGTGCTATCGGCAGTAGATACATCTAAGCCGGTGAACATAAGCACATCGGCGAGTGTAGGGGAAGCAGGACCATGGCCAGACATAAAAGCATTAAGCGTGTCCGACCAGAAATACGATGGAGCAATCAACAGTGATTCGTTCCTATCCATATCGGCAAGGGACAACCTAATGCATTGGTCCAGGTTTCGCTCGCCCCATTGAATCTCATTGGAATGGCTGACTCTCAAGAACCAATCTTTCCATCCCTTGGTGGGAATGGGCCAGGAATGGAAGGCATCTTTCCATAGATCTAGAGAAAAGTTTTTGGCTCTAAAAGGGATTCTGTTTGTCTCTGCGTTAATTAGATCGGTATTCCTAGTTCTCGCCCAAGCATACCTTGCGAGGGCAGCTCAGATCACCTTTAGCACAACTCCGGACCAATTCGCGGGTCCGTACGGCGTCGCACCACCAGGGACCGCCAATCTGCCAGGGTCGGGACTCTAACCTGACTTCTCGGTCTTACGCCATTGACTCCCCGCACATCCTTACTGTTGACGGTCCTTAAGTACCAAATATAATCATCAAATAAATAAAGAAAAGGATCCAAATGCAACCAACACTCAGACTTAGGGTTTTATCTAACAAAATTCCACGAGTTTTGGTGTTTGTCTATTTCTGTAGGGGGTTATCAGGAAATACGGAAGAAAGGCCCACACGTCGGGTTTACAAAGAGATATTAACGTGCCGCACAATTTTCTGTCATCTAGAAGACTCCAGAAGCCACGGGAACGAACGGGAAGGCGAACGGGCCCGGGGGCAGGGCGCCCGCCCTCCCCCCTAGGGCGCCCGCCCTGTCCCAGAGTCCAATTAGGACTCTTTTTGGGGATTACGCTCCACCGACCTAAAGGATCAAGGATAACCATTCAATCAATGTCGGTTTGATCCGACGGCCCATATTCACTTGGAGGGACTATATAACCAGACCCCCTGGCCCCTGGAGGAGAACAAGTTCATCATATAGTTGAGAGGTGCCCTCGAAGGAATACCTCTCCTCTAAATAAAATTTCTTTTAGGCTTAGCATCCAATGTGAGTAGAATTAGATCTTATAGTTTCTACTAGATTGAGAGAGATAGAGTGGAGG
>Ga0182004_10005448_pt1 | contig 10363 bp, 12 predicted proteins | sample Sormic07211540_1_FD_120479 | JGI IMG/M metagenome (GOLD analysis project Ga0182004, IMG submission 120479) | Endophyte microbial communities from Sorghum bicolor roots, Mead, Nebraska, USA - 072115-40_1 MetaG | ecosystem: Host-associated > Plants > Roots > Unclassified | place: USA: Nebraska...
ATATCTATATCTATATCTATATCTATATCTATATCTATATCTATATCTATATCTATATCTATATCTATATCTATATCTATATCTATATCTATATCTATATCTATATCTATATCTATATCTATAGAACCCACTAAGAGTCATTAATTCCAACTTTTCTACAACCATGTTTCTCCACATCACCTCAATATGTCAAATTGCCAACACCATCGTCCAATATACACAACACCTTCTCCTTCACTTCTTGAGCATAATTGAACATGTCGATGTTTTGAGAACTGACTAGTAAATTTATCGCTACACCACTCAAGGGATTCGATGGCTAGCACTCAGGACATAGAGAATTTGTACTTGTTTGGGTTGAAGTTGTACATCCAGTGTCAGAGACTGTGAGTACATATTCCTTAATGTCAAAGTGCTCCAAACGGCTTACAATAAGGTGTATGCAAGCTAGGTTTCTATTGGTAGAAAGGATTTGAGGAAGGAGAAATTGATCGTTTGGAAGAATGCTTGACTCCCCTTATATAGCCATGGGGGTCAGGTTACATGTAGAAGTGTAGGGTTCTCCAAGCCGAGTGTCTAGGAGCCTGAGAGAGGGAGAAGCTAGTTTGGTTGGTCGGCAAGCCTACTGGTCTTGTCAGCACGTCTAGGTATTGTCGTCATGAGCCTGCTCCTTATGCCAAGGCATGGTGCACAGTGGTGGCAATGTTCCAACCATGGTGGTGCATCGGTGGTGGTGGTTGTTCACCAACTCCCATACTCGGCATGGGCTTGTTTGTTGACGTCATGGCCTCCGTCCTGGCGTCTGCTTCTTCTTGAGGAAGTCGTGGTGTTGTTGTACAGGGAGTGCAGCTGTCCATCATGGTTTGCCTGCTCCTTAGATCAAGACCTTGTTGCTCCGACCTCGCATGGTCAGGTCAGGGCATAGGATCAAGTCAGAATGGGAGAGCTGGCACCCTATTCTGACTCCCATGCCATAGTGATTGTGATCGTACGCCCATCCATTAGACTGGATAGATTTGGGTGGTGCTGAGCTACGTGAGGTGACGTTGGCGAGTCTTGATGTTATCTTGTCTATTAGTGGGGTGCTAACCGAGGTGTCGCTCTGCTCTAGGGTGATTGTGATGTTGTCTCTCACCTTTCCTTCTCCAGCATAATTGCAACCCTCCATTACGTTTCTTCAATTTCTGTCATAACTTTTGCATGTGCTGGCTCTTTGGTTCATCTCCCAGTAGTTATTTACTACGTGCCACCTAATATGTGAAATTGCCTTCCCTTTGATGACACTCTCTAATTTCTCTTTTGGGTTGCCTTTGTCCAACCATTATATGTACCTGCAAGATAGCTGCATCTTTCAAAAAGCCACATTGTTTTTTTTGAGGAATCAGGAGGACCCAGAGGCTCGTACTGCAAAAAACTAATAAAAAGTAAAACCAGAACAAGGGTTCAAAAGTACAAAGGATGGTAGCCACAAGGCCACACTTCTAAAAGGAAAAAACTAAAAGCTAAAAGCTAAACGAAGAGGATGAAGGTACAACAAAAGAGAGAAAGAAAGTCCGAAAGGCTACAAGTTCTCGATGATCCATGAATTAAGTGAAGGTGCCAAACTGCTCTTTACCCTAAGAAGTAAGAGCTTCACTTCTTCTAACACATATCTTCTACAGCTCTGTAACAGGGGATTTTGATTTCTGAAAATGACATCATTTCTCACCATCCAAATACCCCAGCAAACAAGAATGAAGAGGTCAAGAGCAAATTCCACCTTTACTACTGCTCTCAATGCTTGAAAGATTTGAGGAATGGAGAGATTGTCGGCAAAGTGAAAGTTCAACATTTCCCAGCAAGCATTCAAGAAGGGACAATAAAACAGGAGATGCATTAGAGTTTCTTCTTTAGAGAGCTGCTGGCACAGAGCATAATGATATTCCTCAAGGAACATCCTTCTTCTTCTGAGTATGTTCCTAGTACTTAGTCTATCTCTTAGGATTAACCAAAAGAAAATTTTGTGTTTTCCTTGGCAAGATGTTTTCCATAACCATTTGAAAATTGGTTCACACTAATAGTACCCCAATAAAGCTTTGTAGGCATTGGAAGCTGAGAGAAGGGGAGAGCCCCAAATATAAGTCCATCTGTCATTCAGATCAAGAATCGTGAGGGAGGTGAGTTCTTCTTAGAGATTTTGAAACTACAAGTGAGCCTGAACTGAGAAGGGTAGATTGAAAAGGTCAACCAGAGTGGCACTGCTCAAAGCTTTTTGAGGCTGATCGATTTATTTTTAACAAAAGAGTGCAGCATAGGGAGGGACAACTTCTTACTTGATCATTCCAGATATCATTCTAGAGGAGACAAGATTGCCCATTAAAAATAGAAATGCTTGCTATTCCTTTGAACTTGTCCAGCAAGTTTAAAGCGTCCTTCCACTAGAAAGAGCCTTTGTGAACTGTCGAGCAAGGTAATCTGCCATTCCTATAGTGCTTGTCCCAAATTACCTGAACCTAGGGCAAGTCAGGTTTGTTGAAGAATTTGTGCATATGCTTAAGGAGAAGCGCTTCATGGTGGGTCTGCAGATTTAGAACTCCTAGTCCGCCATTTTCCTTTGAGGTACAAACTAGTGGTCACGCTACTTTTGCTACTTTCTTCTAGTTTGTTTCAGGTCCCCTCCAGAGACAGTGTTTCCAGTATTTATCAATCTGTTTGATGATTGTCTTTGGTAGCAGAATGGAACACATTGTATAAGTAGGCAAGGCTGATAAAATAGAGTTGGTGAGCTCAAGCCTGCCAGCTTGACTAAGGAAAGGGGATAAGTAATTTAACCTTCTCTCACATTTGCTCATTAATGGCAAGAAGGCATCCACTTTTGGTCTAGTTAAACCCATTGGCAGACCAAGATAGGTGAAGGGAAAGGAACCTACTTGGCAACCAAAGGTCCTAGCTAGATGGTTGATTTTGTCATTGCAAACATTAACTGGAATCATCATAGACTTAGAGAAGTTGATCTTTAAACCTGTTGAGCTACTGAAAGACTGTAGAACCCCCTTAAGGAAGAAGAGTTGGGGAGTTGAGGCTTCTAAAATGATCAACGTGTCGTCTGCATATTGAATTATGGGGAAATCTTGTGTCGGCGCTGCAATTGGGAGACTGAGGAGATTTAGCTGAGCTGCTTTGTTTAAAATGGCCTGCAGTAAATCAGCCGCAAGGACAATGAGCAAAGGGGATAGTGGATCTCCTTTCCTAACACCTCTCTTACAGTGGAAAGTTTTTCCGGGGACCCCATTGAGGAGGATCACAGAGGTGCTAGAGTAAGAATTGAGCTGATCCAAGAAATCCACTTTGTGCTGAAACCGTTGTGTGCCATGACCTCAAGAATTACTCTGTGCTCAATTTTGTCAAAAGCCTTTTCAAAACCTAATTTGAGCACTACAATATCCTTTTTTGATTGGTGGTAGAGGTGCAAGTATTCAAAGGACTAGGCAATACAGTCTTGAATAGTTCTTGTTCTTATGAATCCGTACTGATACCTATGGACAAGTCGAAGAATCACTATCTACAACCTATTTGCCAAAAGCTTTGTGATTAGCTTGATTGATCTGTTTAGCAAAGAAATTGTCCTAAAATCTCCAACTCCTTGAGCACCATCAACTTTAGGTACAAGAGTGATGAAAGAGTCATTTATGCTTTGAAGACAAACTATATTTTCTTGAAAGGCAAAGCAAAGTGCATAAAAGTCTTCTTTTATGAGATGCCAATACATTTTTATGAAATCATTGTTAAACCCATCTCCACCTGGGGCTTTGTCATTAGGAAGATTTGCAACCATAGAATCAATTTCTTCTCCTGTGAAAGCTACATCCAAGAAATCAAGGTTTATACCTCTTTCTAAGAAGAACTCAAGATTGAAATCCAACTCCCTAAACTCATATTTCCCTAGTCTATCCTTAAAAGCTTCCTAGAGTACCTTTTCTTTTTCAGCATGAGATGACACTATTTCCCCATTGTTTTTCTGTAACTGAGCTATCAAGTTATTTTTGTGATTGATACTAGCACTTGCATGAAACAATTTAGTTCCAGCATCCCCTTCTTTTACCCATCTGATTTTGCTTCTTTGTTTCTAATAGACTTTTTGCTATTCAAGTAGCTGACTTAATTTTTCCAGCAAAATTTCTTTGAAATCCCATTCAGCAATGGTCATATCTCTAAATTCTTCAAGAGCTTCTAGAAGAGAAAGAACTAACTTGACATTGACCAAAATCTTTTTGAGGTTGGATCAGCTTTGGTGCCAGTTTCTTAACACCTTTCTTAGGTTCTTGCATTTCGCAGTGATTATTTTTGCTCTGTCAGGTTGATTACTGGGATCTTTCCAACCTTGCTGGGCTACTTGTTGAAAGTTTGGTTGTTGTAGCCAAAAGTTTTCAAATCTGAAAGTTCTCCCTTTGGGTATGCTTGTTGAGATAGTGATATTGCATGGCTAGTGGTCTGAAGTCTGCATCACCAAGGTATTGGTAGAAAATTTTGGGTATTGTGTGGTCCAGGAGCTTGAAGTGAAAACCAATCCAGCCTTTCTAAAAGGGGTGAAGGTTGTTTGTTGGTCCAAGTGTATTTTTTCCATATAAGGGTAACTCAACTAACCCAAGAGAACTTATGGCATCATTGAATAAAAGCATTTCATTTACATCCCCTAGGTTTATTTATGTTCTTTGGCTTTCTCATCAAATTAAAGTCCCCCACAATAAGCCAGTTGTCATTATCAGTGATATTACAACTTTTGAACCATGTGAGAAACTCTCTTTTGCCTTCATGTGAGCAAGGGCCATAAATGTTGGTTAGGAACTAGGTGTCCCTATTGTGTTTAACAGTAAGTCTGACTGTGATTGCATACCCAATCTGAGAGATTAGCTGGCCATCGAAAGTTGAGCTTTTCCAACACGTGATTATTCCTCCTGATGCCCCGTTAGATGGTTGGAAAGCAAAGCAGTCAAATCTAGGAGGATAGAATTTTTTGATTGAGAGGAGATCAAAATTCTGTTTTTTTTTGTTTCCTAGAAGCAAAAAACCTCACAACCAGCCTCTGAAATGGTACCCATGATTGAATTCCACTTTTCTTCTACATTAATGCCTCTCACATTCTAGTAGAGAATCTTCTAGGTTTTTTGATTTTGGTTACTCATGAAAGTATTTTCCTTTGGAGGTCCAAGAACACAGGACTACTATAACAAGGGGATAAAACCTCTCATAATCAAGACCAGGCAACAGGATGGATGGAATCTCACAATTCAAGTTGCAATTGCTAGAAGGAGGACAAGCACAGTCGAGGCCACTGATACAACGAACTAAGGACAAATTGAGTACACCAGAACTACTAAAAAAGAAGCCAATGGTAGCAACAAAGACCCAGACAGACAAAAGTTCATACATAACTGACACAACTGCAAGTACTGACTGAACCCGTAAGACAATAACGGTTTACTATTATTAGCCCTTGGAACATTAATGAAGAGAAAGTCTGATAGAAAGGAACTTGATTCAACCCCTCTCCAAGTATAAGAGATGAAGGGCAGGTTACATACTGATTACAACATTCAGCGATCATCAAGAGAGTGAAAAATTCATAGGAGACAAGGAGGAGGAGGAAACAGACTAAAGCAAAAGAAAAAAGGACAAAGCTGCCTGCCCAAAGGAGAAAAGCATAATGTCTAGGGTCTTTAAAGGAGGCCTTCATTTCTTCTTAGAGTTATTTGGGGTTGCTCCTCCATGGCTGGCATCTGAATTCTTTGGATCTTTTTCTCTGTGGATAGCATCCCATCCTTTGCCTAGCAATCCCTTTCTTGACAACCTTTAGCAATATCAAACTCAGTAGAAGAGTTTATATTCTTTTTGGTTGCTTTCCTTTTTCTTTTTCTCTAACTACTCTTTCCTCTTTGCAGAGGTGGTGTTGTGAGCATACAGAGTACCATCAATCTCAGTTTTCTGAAATTTCTTCTGTTTTTTTTTGTTTAGGTTTCCTTCTGAGAGCAGGTTTTCATCCACCTTGCCGATATTGACCCCCAATTTTTTGATAAGTCGTAAAGAAAGGTCGGGTGGATTAGTGTTGCAAGCCAGACAACGCTTGTCTAAGCATGGCTTGAATCCCTTGTTGTTTTCTTTTAGCCTTGGGCTTCTTCTTACCTCACTTTCCACTAATGGTGCCTTGCCTTTTCAAGTCGTCACGTTTCTTTTTCTAGCTGGGTTAGTGGAAAGTTGGCCCTCTATCTATAGAGGAACTAACGTTGAACCACTAGACTGTTCAGAAATGCATATTAACTTCTAGGCCAGACTTGAATTAGGAATTTTGATGAGGGTGGTTTTCAAACTGTTGCTGAAGAAGGCCCATGCCTCAAATTCAATGAAGTTCTTGGTCCAAACATAGTTGCTTGGAGAGAGAAGCATAGAGGCAAATAAAGGAGCCCAGGTGGCTGTCACTTTGACTGGAATGTTTTCAAAGTGAGTAAGCCAGAAGTTCCCAAAATCGGATTGATTTAACCGTTGCACAATAGAAGGGTCACTTGGAAAATCTTTTCTGAGCAGAACCCTACCAATTTGCAGCATGCATGCCCCATTATCTAGGTTCAAATCCTCTAATCCATCTTGTTCAGCAGGTTCTTCTACTTCTCCTTCTTCTTCCTCTGACTTATCCTGGTTGAAGTCATTCTCATCCATAGGCATGTCTAGGGGGATCTCCTCATCATCAATGACTGGCTCAATTGGGTGATTTAGGTGAGGAAATTGCAAAAGATTCAGGTGTTGTTGTAGAATAATCTGAGGTGGGTTATTAAGATTGAGGCCTGGATCCTGTCCAACCAGCTCAACAACTTCTACATTGTCATTCTAAAGATGATCATTCATGTGAAGGAAAGCACCATCATCTGCTTCTGGGGCAGCAACAGGATTAATGATTACTTCTTGCATGTCAGGATCAGGTGCATCGTTGAGATCAATTTCCATATTTTGGTTCTAAAAGTTGCCCAAGTTATGATTCTGCTGGTCTGGCCATAAATCCTAGGCGACGTTCTGCACATTCTATGCAGCCAACAAGTCCCACTGTGCATTTGGATTGACCTCATCTGCAACTTCATTCTAAACCTCATTTTGCACTGCTAATAGGTCCCACTGATGTTGATTCAGATCAATGCCATTTTGATTCTATATCTCCTCCTCTATCACTGCACCAGGCTGATTAACTTGGCCCTAATGATTACCTTGACCAAACAAACCTCTCGGGTGTCCACAGTGGTGCTGATTAGGTGCAGGATTGACAGGCCCCGCACCTGGTTGACCATAACCAAAGAAATCAAAGGGAGGCAAGCAATCAAAGTGATGTGGTGCTGGATCTTCAGGTGGAGCCCCTCCACCAACAAAATTGTGGCTAACAATTTCACACTAGACTGTCCAAGAATCAAGATCATTGTTAGGCCCATTAGATAAAACTATCCACTAGGGGACACTCTATAAGTCTGCCACCCTTACTTTAGCAATTAGCCTGGTAAGCCTACCTCTGTTGTTAATCCAGTTTTCCACCCGACCAAAGGAGCAAACAACATCTTGAATATAATCAGTTTCACAAAAATCTAAGGGGAAGCCCAGCAACATTAACCAACATTCATGGTTGAAAGTAACCCTACGCCAGTTCCTCCCTTGATTGTGCCTAGTGAAAGTAACTTGTGTGTCCCCCATGGGAAGCCGGCTATTTAGAACTAAAGCATCTCTGTCAAACGGCGAATTGAAACAAACTAGTGCTTGACCCAAATGACTTGGTTGGATATCAGAGACACCAATATGCCTTTCTCAAAGAACTCCTCTAAAACTTCTCTAACAGTGGGAAAGTGAAGAACAACACAGAGTAAAGGGTTGATGTTGATGAATGCAACCGTCTCGTGCCTGCATTGGGGTCTTGATCTTGCAACAACATGAACCATAGGCACTCTCCCAGGGACATTCAAGTGGTCCATTCCATTTAGCACAAAAGGAGTAGGGTCCGCTCACTGGTACGCCATGGCTTGGGAGTCACCTTTAGGAGCTTGAGGCATACTACTCGCCAAGGGTTCACTTTCAGTAAGCGGAGGATTGCAGGTGGCAGAGGAGCATGACTCTTGGTGAAGGAAAGCTTGACATGCTTCTTGAAAGGGTTTTCAAGAAGATCAGGGTGGAGAGGCTCAGGCACCGGGGTTTTATTAACGTCCTCAGAAGGAGAAAAGGCGCCGCCTAGAGTTAGCTCGTAGGAAACTAGGCGCAGCGATGGCGGGGGGATGCACCAATTAACTCTGACCGGCTCTTGTGTGAACTTAAGAGGCTGAGCAGAACTCTTCGCAAGGTGTACCGGCAAGTCCCTGAAAGAGTTGAAAATGGGTGGCCTGCTAGAGGAAGGTTCAAGGGAATGGCCTAGAATGGGCCAAAACCAAGTGGACCAGGGCAGAGAAGAAGAGCAGGCCAACTTGCCTTTGGAAATTGAATCAGAGTCAAGCACAACTAAGTCCTTTGAATTTGAAAAATTGTTGGGACATAGCGCCACAACATGTCCCCAACAGCGGCAGGCAAAACATTTAATGGTATTTCTGCACTGTTTTCTTGAATGGGAAGTAGCAAGGCATCTCGAGCACCGAGGAAGGTTTGAATCATGCCCAAGAACCGAGGGTGGCACTCCAAGAACCGAGGAGGAAGGGAACTACCTATTAGCAGGGAAGACAAATCTATCGAAAATAGTTTTTTTGTTGAAAGCAAGATTTTTTTCCCAAAGGAACCCGATTAGCCCCAGAGACAAGCTTGATGGGAACATGATTGGCACCTAAGAGAGTAGGGGACTTGACAATATTCTGCAAAAGAACGAGCAAGGGTGTTCTTGGTTACAGGATTAGTTGAGCCTAAAACCAAAACAAAGGTCCAAGACTCCTTTTCTTCCTAATTGAACGCAGCAAACTCAGCTCTCCAATTAGGACCCCCATTGCCCTAGGGGTGAAAGTAAAGCTTATAGGAATCACATTCAAAGGAAAACAAATGTAGGATGAAGAAACCCACATCTAGGGAGCTAACATGAAACTTGAACACCCAGCAGAAACTTTGAAAATAGAGGTCGAACCCCCTATGTTGGCCTGAACAAGAAGACTTACATATTCAGCATTAAGGGGGAATCTACATCTTCCAAAAGAAACCACAAGAATAAAGGACCCAAACCGAGGCACAAAAGTGATGTTTTTTCCAAAAAGATGCCAAACTTTGTCCTAGAACAAAAAGTCTAGGCGAAAAGAAAAGACCTTGAAGCTCCATCAGAGAAAACCAGAGCCAAAGAGAAGAGGGTGAGGGAACGAACCTCAAGATTGAGATAAGCGGTGCGGCAAGCAGGCAGGTGACAGGCCAGACGGTGAACTTCCACAGAGACAAGAGCTCGAACACCTCAAGAGCATAGGCTTCAAACTGTAGGGGTGCTGCACTCAAGAGGCCCGCCACAGGGGGGACGAAGTGAACGACGAGCCACCAATCAGAGAGGGTAGCAGCAGAGCCAAGGGAAAAAGGGTGGCCTGCGGAGCCAAGAGGGGCACCGGCGGGAGAGGTGGCCGGCGGGGCCACGGTGGCCACCAGCGGGACGGGGGCGGTCACCTGCTAGCAGGCGTCATGCGTCGTTGGCCTTCGAAGTTGCCCCGGTGTGTGGTCGTGGCCTAGGTAAGGAGTGCTGGTCAGGGAAAAAGATGACAATTTTTACCCGAAACACAATGGGTAATTACCTCATTAGGTTAAAGGTATGGCTATTTTTTTTACTCATGGATAAGATAATGGGAAAAAAAAGCTTTACCCAGCGGGTAAGGGTATGGGACTGCATTGCCCATACCCGTTAACCCATGGGTAATTTTAACACGATTCAGTAAGTTAGAATCATGGGCCAAAATTATCATACACAACCCAACCCAATAAAAATCATATATAATGCCGTCAAACTCTAGGTCTTCACCTTAGTACCTCACCCATCCGCTCCCTCCCCGGTGGGGGTATAAACCCCTATACCCTCATGGGCCGATATGGGCCGCACCATCAGAGGTGGCTCGGCCCACAAAATGAAGACGTGCGGCGCATGACGCTGGTCGGCGTGCACCGCAAGGCTACAAGATATTGTACCAAATATGATACTTTGCTTGTAACTCTGTCCCTTCAAAATATATAAGGAGGGGCAGGGGTCCCCTAGAGGACAGGTCATAGACATATTATTCTCTCAATCTAATACAATCAGACGCAGGACGTAGGTATTACGTCCACACGGTGGCCGAACCTGGATAAAAACCTTGTCTGTGTCTTGCGTCACCATCGAGTTCGTAGCTTGCGCACCATCTACCGATAAACTACTACC
>Ga0182004_10005449_pt1 | contig 10362 bp, 4 predicted proteins | sample Sormic07211540_1_FD_120479 | JGI IMG/M metagenome (GOLD analysis project Ga0182004, IMG submission 120479) | Endophyte microbial communities from Sorghum bicolor roots, Mead, Nebraska, USA - 072115-40_1 MetaG | ecosystem: Host-associated > Plants > Roots > Unclassified | place: USA: Nebraska...
AAACATATATAGGTAGGGTAGATAGAACCCAATTAATCAAGCCTAGTCTCCACAACCAACAGATTACTGTTTTTCTTTCCAGCCATGTAACCTCTTTTCAAATCTATCTTCAATCACTCTCCAATGCATATGTAACGTAAGGCAAAAAAAGAATAATGAATATTGATATTGGCAATCCTTTGCTCGGCCAAAATAGAAAAATTCACTTTAGTTAAAGTTAGTTTTGAGACTTCATCGTTTCTTCAAGACACATAGCAGTATCTTTTTTTTTTTGGATAGGGATATAGCAGTATCTTCATGTCTTTTGCTTGTTCAAATATATAACCATGTCATTTGTGTATTGAAAAATAGACTAGCCCCCTTCTTATAGGTGTGGAACTCAGACTTCATGTCTTTTGCTTCTAAAGGTGTATATGGAATCTGTGAACAGAAATTTTGCCAGACCAACCTGATTGGAGGCATAGACAGGCAGATCGCAGGGAGCAGGTCAGCTGCACGCCTGCACTTCTGTGGTTTAGCCTAGCCAGACAAATACAGTATACGGAGTATTGCATATTTGCATCATAGTGTCTGTGCGAACTGTGAAGTGACAGAAGTTCACCAGATAAGAGTAAATAACAGAATTCAGGCATAAGTACATAACAGCTTAGTCTCACAAAGTCAAATGACACAAAGTTCAGACATCACAATTGATATAAGTTTAGACCGAGGACAACAGAAAACATAAGTTCAGACTCCAGTAAGCAGTATCCACTATCCGGTAGCACTCTAGCAGGACCAGCCCAACTTGGGCAGAACCACCACATAAGACTGAAACTAGAAGTTGTAGTTCAGGACTTCGTTGAAGCAGCCAGCAGCAAGCAAACTAGCAAATAGAAACAACAGTCGACAGATATGGCTTAGCACCTGGAACAAGCATGACTGACCAATGTTTATGAAGTGTTGGTGGTGGTGATAAATAAGGTATACAAAGGTCAAAAGGTGTGCATGTTTCTGTACAAAGTTAGCTATAGATAGCTCAGCAGTTCAAATCATAAAGAGCTGAAATGGGCTGTAGCTTGTGAAACCATTGTATGTAATCCCTCTGGTTCATGTTAGTAAAAAAAAATATACTTTAGTGTATCAATATATTAGAATGCATACGCTGTTGACATAAAATTGATGTTACCATCTATATCATGAAATTCTTTCACAGATGTCTTTTCATCAGAAATAATACATTTTAATAGAAATGCACAGTTGTATCAAACCTTAGAGAGACCATGTCAATGTTATAATAAAAAAATATATATTGGACAAGCAGTAAGAGCACCACAAGATTATTTAGACTAGTAGTAAGAGTAGCACAAGATCGTTAATGCAGGTTAGTTTGGCACAAGCTGCATCGGAAATAGAGTTTTGCTTCTTGATTAGCATGCCCTCATGCTGATGCTGTTATTTGCTAAAAACATGTTCAGTTGTGATATAATAGGAAAGAATCCCCAAGTATTTCTAGTGATTCGCTAAAAACATGTTCAGTTGTGATATAATAGGAAAGAATCCCCAAGTATTTCTAGTGATTCTTGAATCTTGATGAACTGCTCGCACATTCCAATCATTAATGAAAATAAACAAAGGGAATATGGAACAACTTGTGTATCTTGCATGTTGAATTGTTGATTGATCTTATATCAATATATTACTAATTCCTTAATACATTACTAATTTCTGTTTACAGATTCAGCATCAAATAGACTAGTGGTAGCACTCATCCAAGAAACTCAGGCGGGTGAAACATAATGACAAGAACTAATAGTACATTCATATTTGAGCAAAAAAGATGTGACGAACAAATGAACAGAACCTCTATAAGCTTCATGTCCACAACCTACTAGTTTATGGAAAACTAAGAGGTATGTTCTCATGTGCCAAGTGACACAAGCTGATTTTGCAGCTAGATAAATATAAGTTGATACTGTACAGAAACACAAATTTGAACCAGAAAGGGAACCTTTAGTGCTGCTAAGTCAAACTGGTGCATTATTGAAGCCTATTGGATTTTCAACTTCATAGAAAGCAGCAGCACCGGATCTGAGACATTATGTCATTATTGTATAAGGAATAAATAAGAAGCTGAGCAAAGTATTTATGCAGAGTTCAGGTGGCAATTTAACGAATTTCAGTTCTGAGAAAAGCAAATCGTCTCAGTCATCTTACAAACAAGCCACAATAAAGTAGAATATTAAAAAGGCAAGAAGTTCAACCTTTTACTCAAAAAATTTAGTTGATGAGACTGCAGATAATTTGGTCGAAAACTAGAATTTAGATAGCTAGTCTACCCAATAAAAAGCTAGTTTGCCAACTTCACAAGAGGGCAAGCCTAAAGCTGCTCACACCACAAGGGAAAAAAACAGGCCTTGCCAGATGGACACAGCTTCTGCTGACTCTTACTCTAAGAAGCTTACTGCTAGAGTAGCGCTATGCTAAAGGTAAAGAAAAGGGCATTTGGTTGTCATATCTTCATTTCTCATTGTTCAGCTTCTATAGTCTTGAGAGCAGATTAAGAAGTACCACTCCAGTCCAGTCACATATATGTCAGAACAAAACATACAAACAAATAATACCATATTCTCAGGTTCTCTTGTATAACATAAAACAAGCATGTCTCATATTGTTCCAGAGTTGTAACCATATGAATACTCTGCAAACCAGAGTAAAGAAAACTCACTAATAGTACATGCAATTTTAGTTCAAGAAAACAGCCTGTTCTATAAAAGAACAGCAAAGCACAACTAACTTGGAGCAGCATTATTCTTCAACTTCCTTCTTTATTTCTTCCATGAGTTCATCCTTGTAATCCTCAAATGTGCCGTCATATCTATTCACAGTCCCATCCTCCACAACCCATATCTCACTCCTTTGCTCATCCTCACAAACACGAGATATTAACCGTGAGTCGTGGCTAACCAAGACGACACCTCCAGTGAATTCGTCCAGTGCGTCTGCCAATGCATCAATACTTTGCATGTCCAAGTGATTCGTTGGCTCGTCAAGCAGGAGTATGTGAGGTTGAGACATTGATATAGAAGTGAACACAACTCGGGCCTTCTGCCCACCAGATAATTTAACAATTGGAGTCAGATGGTTGTGTCCAGGTAACCCAAACTTCCCAAGCTTAGCACGGACAGTCTCTGCTTTGCTCATTCCCTCCTGATCTGGGTGAAGCCTCAACAAATATTGAACTGGATTTTCCTCCATTGTCAATAAGTCAACAAAATGCTGTGAGTATCGTCCAATTCTCAGCTTCTGGCTCCTCCTTACCTCCCCTTCAGTTGGGGTAAGATCACCAGCAAGTAAATTAAGCAGAGTAGACTTTCCAGCTCCATTCGGCCCAACAATAGCTACACGTGTTCCCATATCAATGCCAACATCAACACCTGAGAGCTTGAAGTCTGGCCTACCAGGGTAACTGAACCCTACCTCAATGAGCTGAAGGAGAGGTGGTGTGAGCTCTGTAGGCTCTGGGAAATGGAATTCAACACTGTAGTCACGCCACTTCTGTGGCACAGCCACCTGTTTCTGGTCATCGTCGTCATCTGCAGCACTCTTCCCCTTCCCCTTGTTCTTGGCGGCCTCTTTAGCAGCCTTTGACAGCGCCTGGCCCTTAACCTTATCCTGCGCGGCCTTGCTCCCAGACTTCCTGGCTGCTTTCATCTGCTTTTCATACATCACAAACTTCTTGTTCATCTCCTTCCTCTTCTGCTCATACCCACTCTCAAAATCATCAAAGTTTCCACGATAGACATGAAGACTTTTATCATGCAAGTGTATGATCTCATTGCACACTGTATTCAGAAAGTCACGGTCATGGGACACAACAATCAATGTCTTCTTCCACTGCGAGCACAAGTATTCCTCCAGCCATAGCACAGCTCTTAGATCCAGGTGGTTAGTCGGCTCATCGAGGAGCAGCAGCGTTGGCTGCATGAAGAGCGCACGGGCAAGCGAAATACGCATCCTCCATCCACCACTGAAGGACTTTGTGGATCTAGCCTGCATCGCCTGATCGAACCCCAGCCCCGCAAGAATCTTGGACGCTCTGGCCCGGGCAGCATCAGAGTCCCGGAGATTCAGCTTCTCATAGACCTCCACGAGCCGCTCGTTATCATCAGCATCATTAGAGGCCTCAAGCCTCGCCTGCTCGGCCCGGAGGGCGGTGAGCTCCTCATCAGCGGCAACCACAGCCTCAAGGGCCGAGCGGTCGTCACCGATGATCTCCTGCTCGACGAGCAGGACATCGATGTTCCGTGGCACGGGGACCTGGCGCCATGCCAGGAGCTTGAGCAGCGTGGACTTGCCCATGCCGTTGGGGCCGACGAGGCCGTACCTGCGGCCGTGCGAGATCCGGAGGGAGGCGCTCTTGAGCAGCTCCTTCCCGCCCGCGGAGACGGAGAAGTTCTCGAGCACGATGTCCCTGACGTTGTCGTCGACGCCGCCGCCGCCGTCGTCGCCGGTGACGCGCGCGCCGATGACGACGGAGAAGGCGTCGCGGTCGTCGCGGAGCGCCTCCTGCCTGGCGGCCTCGGCGGCCGCGGCCGCCACGGCCTCGCGCTTGTCCTTCTTCTTGGCGTCCTTCTGCGACGGCGCGGCGCCGGCGCTGAGGTCGACCACTGCGGCGCGGGCCGCCTTGGGCTTGGCTGCGGCGCGCTGGGCGGCCTCCTCCTCGTCCTCGTCGTCGGAAGGGGGCAGGTCGATGTCGCCCATGTAGGACGACGCCGGCGCCTTGGAGGGCTTCGCCTTGGCCTTGGACGGCGCCGCCGACTTGGACGACTTGTTGGGCTTCGCTGCGGGGGCGTCCATGGAGGCGAGCATGGCGGATACTGACATAGGTTTGTCCTTTTTCCCGCCGCCGGCGGCCGCGGAGGAGGATGAGGTGTCTTTTCTTCCCATGGAGGAGGAGGTGGTGGTGGCGGTGGCGGCGGCGGCGGCGTCGTCGTGGGTGGGGAATTTGGGTTTGGCTTAGGGCCAGGGGGGAGTAGAATAGATCGGGGATTTTTTGTGGACTGGAGGAGGGGAAGGAGCAGGAGAGATGGTCCGGTCCGGGCCGTCTCCGGCTCAGATTCCACTCGGGTTGGAACTGGATTACCCAGACCCAGACCCAGCCCCGTGTCCGCTGGGGTTTCGTGTCCGGGCCGTTTCTGTTTTCAGTCGGCCGTTGTTGCAGTAGCCAGGATTTGTAGCTTTGTCTAAACTTTTATTAACGAAATTTAACATGTCGGTATACAAGTATATATTAAAAACACAATTAACTAAATATTTCAATGCGATCGTGCATTTTTAATTATACAGGCCTTGTTTAGTTCGCAAAAAATTTGATTTTTGGCTACTATAGCACGTTCGTTTTTATTTGACAAACATTATCCAATCATAGAGAAACTAGACTCAAAATATTCATCTCATAAATTACAGTTAAATTGTGTAATTAGTTTTTATTTTCGTCTATATTTAATGCTCTATGCATACGACTAAAAATTCAATATGACGAGAAATCTTAAAAACTTTTACAAACTAAACAAGGCCATAATTTAATAACAAAGATTTTGCGTATCTTGTGGCTTGTGATCTCTAGACGTCTGAATCGGTGTCACTTATTATCGCCTAGTGGCCACCAGCAATAGCTGATGCACTCTACTTGAGTTAAGGCTAATTTGCTTATTCTCTAGCTTGGGAAGAGGGAAAAAAAAAAGAAATGTGACTAAAGGAGCAGGCTATGGCTGCTCGCTATCCGACACCTGTCGCTGACCTGCTGTCGTTATCGTTTGGTACATTAAATTTTATAAAGCACAACTCAACAAAGAATACGAAGATAGCAATCGCACAAAGAAATATAAAGGCGCAGAACGGCAGCACGACGCGTATTTGAAAAGACCGCGGACGCTTGGACGTACGCTTTTGATCTTTTGATCTGAACTCCGCGCCTTGGCCGTTTGTAGACCTTGTTTAGTTCTCAAAATATTTTACAAAATTTTTCATATTTTTCATTACATTGAATCTTGCGGTAAATGTATGGAGCACTAAATATAGATAAAATAAATAACTAATTACACAGTTTATCTGTAATTTGCGAGACGAATCTTTTGAATCTAGTTAGTTCATGATTGGACAATATTTCTTAAATATAAACGATCGTTCATGTTTTGCAAAAAAAATTGAAGTAAACAAGGCCGTAATGTTGTCTTCAAAAAACATGTGAATACTACCTACATGCACTTCATGTATCTACACTCGAATTGTCAGGCACAATGCGCCCTCGAGTTATGTTTTTTTTTTCAAATGGCTATTTATCGATGAAAACTATTCGCCCTCCTTGTGGTCGATTTATTTAATTTCTACTTTAAATACAGTAGCCACTTTTTGATCAGTGATTCCCGTTTACAATTTTCCACCCATCCTTTTTTATGTATCCACATCGCCTTCTCATATTTTTCCCACTTTAGTTTCTGTCCATTCCTCTATTTGTGTACGTGGTATTTTTTTTGACCTTTTTGTGTGATTCAATTTTTGTGGTTGTAATGTTTTCGTGTGTTTTTGATTGTGCGTGTTCCTCCGCTCTGGGGTTTTTGTTTTTGCCATTTATATATACTCCATTTATATATACTCTCTCTCTCTTTCTACTCTCTGTATCTATTTATACTCTCATTCTATACCTAATATAAATATTAATATTAACAGAGAGTAAATTTTTTTTCCAATATGCTCTTTTAGAGTATCTTCAAGAGACTAGGTAAAATTATATTCTAAACTACAAGATTTAACCATTATATAAAATAGAAAATGTACTCAAAGCGTAGAATTCCACAACAGTCTTTGTATAAGATAGCCAGTAAGAACGACATGTTATATATGACAAGCGAAAGTTTAAGGATAGCATGGGCGGATACAAAGAGTATTTCTGGTATTCCACGAATACCCAACTTTTTATACACTAAGTATATATAGGTATATTTATATATATGTATATCTAATATATTAGCATTTTAGCAAATAAAATTTTTCTCATTCTTTTTAGTCTATCCTTGTATTCCTTTTTTTCACACAGGTTCTATGTTAGCTCGAGTGCTGAAATTATTCTATTTTGTTGTTTCTGCAAATGAGAACCTAATTATTTATCTCTATACCACATACATATTGACTCATGCCACCAAATGTTAGTACAAATTATATCTTATTTTCAAACTCTTTTCTAAGATAAATCGGAATATGCATATGACAACTTGTCATATGTATAATAAAGTATTTTTTTGTGTGAGTGAACGAGACATGGGTGGGAAGCAATTTCATAATCCTCATTTCTAAATCTTTAACCCTAGCCGACCAGGCATGACGTGGCGGCACTGCTGGTTCCAAGTGTCCTAAGCTCCTAGCGCGGGGAGCGTGTAGCGTGGGCACGGCCTATGTCTCTATGATACGCCTACATGGCGACAGGCGAGGGTGCATGTCGGTCATGAGGTTAGAGGCAACAGCCGAGTGACGGCCCACCAGAAACTAGTAAGGAAATACCTAAAATTTAAATCCTATTTCTGTCACTAAGGGATAATAAACTTATTATTTTAGTAAAGCAGATAGCACATCTGTTAGGCTTTAATTTTTGCTTTAAAAATCTATAAATAGTCTAAATAACATTATTATTTGGAGTTGCTCTTATATACTTACTAAACTACACGTCTTTCATCGTACTTTTTTTTACTTTTCAAACTATCATCGCGTCCCACCACGTATATTCCAAAGTAAATCTGTGTTTTTTCGTTTTCCATGTCACTTTCTTTTTTTTTCTTTTCCCCCGTGTTTTCCTTTTTTTTCCTCTCTAGTCTCTATTTGACTTTTTTTGTGTGTGTGGATGATATATAATATGAGGGGACTCTTTTCAATATAAGGGCCATCTTTATACCTGCCCGTATCTTTACGCTTTATTTTTTTTTTATCAATAGCCTTTTTTTTTTGTTTGTTTGATGATGAAGAAATCGTATCCTCGTTTTTTCTACTCTTGCGTTCAAGAAGACGTGATCCTTGGTCTTACGACGAAGAGCCATCTGATTTTAAAACATACTTCTTGCACGCAAAAATCAGGCTGCTGCTTCGTGTCACTGTTTTTAGTGCGGTATTTTTTGCTCAAAGCTTTAGAAGTTTTTAAGTTGATTTATTTGATTTTGAGCATCCATGCATGCCAAAGATGAACAGAGCGAATAGTTACCGACGACGACTCAGGGTGTAGTGTAGCCGCCACGGTCAGAAGAAAAAAAAAGGGGTTTGTGGTTTGATTTTGAAGAGCTAGCGACTGTGAACATGCTCAACGGCGATCCCCCGTCGGCCTTGCGCGTGGCGCTCAGAGCCTGCCGGCGCACCCTACGGTGGTGTCGCCAGCAATCAGCCTGCGCGCCTCGCCTGGGGGGAGCAAAGGTGGTGATTTGTGGTGCAACAGCAACAAGGCGAATGCTGCACTGCACCACACGTTTTTCAAACCGCTAAAACAGGTGAAACCAGCCCCCAGACCAACCCGCTCTAAACCGCCATCTACTGGTTCCTCATAGCGTCACGGCTTTGGTATACTGGTACAACATGAGGTCCTGTTTGTGACCGTGAATAGAATAGAAAAAAACACAAATTAAAATAAAATATTTTATGACTCTTTTTTATAGTATAATTGCCACGCTTTAATTAATTAATTAATTAGCGTGCTTCTCATTTTTTGATAAATGAATGAAAATGGCTTTATAAATTATCGTTGATTTTTATTATTTTAGTTGGTGCAAAAAAGTGAATGAATTTTTAAAAAAGTTCGATAAGGCCTGCAATACGGTTTTACCCTTTTCAAAAACATTCAATTATGTTTCAAATCAGTTTCCAAATGGGTTAAAATATATTCTAAAAGCAACGCTTGTTTTTCTTCCTAAAACCCGGTGCTAGTACAGTTTATCAGCGATCATACTGCTTTTAGTTGCAAAAATATTTTTACAAAATGGACACGGTAACACTTTCATTTATATTTGATAAATATTATCCAACTATAGATTAACTAGGCTTAAAATATTCGTCTCATAAATTACATACAAATTGTACAATTAGTTATTTTTTTTAATCTATATTTAATGCTCTAAATGTGTTCGAGCACTAACCCGTGATAATTGTGTTCGTTGAATTTGATCCATGGGGTTTCTCCATTAAGGACATTCGCACCAAGATGGCGCTCCTTCAATGTGATTCTTCGGGTAAGCTCTACCCCTTGCATCCTACTTGTGAAATTGGCTCAACTTTGTCCTCACAGGCGCTCCTGTCTTCGACTAACTCTGTGGCACGCTCGACCTGGTCACCTGGACCGGGATGCCCTTCTTCACCTTTATGGCACCATCAGTTTTACTTACTCGCATTACTTACTCGCAGTCCAGTCGCCATACATGCCACGCTTGTCATCTTGGCAAGCATGTAAGGCTTCTGTTTCAAGAGTCTAGCAACATTTCATCTTTCCCTTTTCAATTACTACATTGTGATGTATGGACCTCGCCATACATCACAATGTAGTAATTGAAAAAGGAAAGATGAAATGCTGCTAGACGGGCCTGACTTCCTCGGCACAAGGCGTGCCAACATCGCCAACGACTTCGTCGCCAACAACGCCCACAACTGCATGCGCCCCCGTCACCAACGCGCAACAACCCTCCACATCACCACATGATCACTCGTGCGCGGGATGGCATCCACTTGCCTAATCCGAAGTACGTCAACGTCGCTGCTGTTGCGTCACCGACGCCACCGCCTACGACTACCTGTTCGCGCTACTCTCTGTGACCCGGAGTGGCGGGCAGCCATGCAAAAGGAGGAGTTTGACGCCATTCAAGCCAATGACACCTGGACGCTCGTTCCCCAACCAACTCATGCCAATGTCATCACAGGCATGATCAGCACTGGCCACTGGCCTTTGGATCTCGGCGTCGGCATCGACTGACCTGACAGCCTACTCGGACGGCGACTGAGGAGGCTGCCCTGACACCAGAACGACAACCTCAAGCTATTGTGTGTCCCTCGTTGAGTCACTGATTTCATGGTCATCCAAGCGTCAACAGATAGTATCATGCTCAAACGCAGAAGCCGAATACAGAGGAGTGGCAAATGCAGCAGCTAAGGCCTTGTTTAGTTGGCGAAATGAAACGTTTTCAGATACTATAAAATATTGTCCAATCATGGACTAACTAGGGTCAAAAGATTCGTTGAAAGCCCAAGTTTGGTTTTGGTAATTAATGACACCAAGTTGCTAATGCCTTGTGTTTAAGTGATTTGAGTTAGGCATAGCAACACATGTGATGAAGGTACATGGTGGCATGGAAAGGT
>Ga0182004_10005450_pt1 | contig 10361 bp, 7 predicted proteins | sample Sormic07211540_1_FD_120479 | JGI IMG/M metagenome (GOLD analysis project Ga0182004, IMG submission 120479) | Endophyte microbial communities from Sorghum bicolor roots, Mead, Nebraska, USA - 072115-40_1 MetaG | ecosystem: Host-associated > Plants > Roots > Unclassified | place: USA: Nebraska...
CTTTCCCTTGCACATATGCCCCGGAAACACTCTTTTTAGGCCCTCCCGACTTCTGTTGCCTCGCATCAATGTCCAAAATCCTTTAGCTCATTCACATACCACTCCTTGGCCACTATTTTTATTTGCATATATGCCCTCAGCCACTCTTTTTTTTGGGCAGCTATTCACCCTCTGGTCCTTGAATGCTTGTTTTTCCTTGCATGTATGCCCCTTAACCCCTCTAGGTCTGCATACATAGCTGCACCCCTCGTCGTCCCCTCCCTATGTACCTCTACTTTTCTTTTTTCTTAATCAAGATGATATTCTTTGAAATCTCTATTAATCACTTAGAAATGAAATGCATGCTGACTAATTTTCTAGTGGTCTTCAACCGTTCCACCAGAATCTCCATTAAAACATTAAATCCTGTGATTGGGACACATTTTTTGTCCAGAAATATGATTTTTTTTTTCATGAACAAACACACAATGAACTCCTAGATTTCACTACACTACATGACATGACTCTAGTCAGAGTTTTGCCAAAATTAATCCACCCACCTTTTTTGACCGAAGTCAGTAGGGAAAATCCCAACCTATTTTTTTGCATTATTTTTATTTCACATCTATTTAAATTCGCTCTCAACCCAGACCTAATGAATGCTACCAAGTGCTCTAACCGCTAGTCTAAAACCCTTTGGCCAATCCACCCACCTTACATGACTTATTGATAATTAGGTTAAGTTTTTTTTTCCATTTTGGTTTACCAAGCCAAGGAGATTTCATTTACTGGCAAAGGTAAAAAGGTCACCAGATCCTACATAAACGTGCACAAATTCCCTTCAGTAAAAATACAGGACGTCATTGGCAAACTGACAAAATCAAGCTTCGCTTTTTATTCGATGGATGATAGCTAATTAGCTATCCCAAGTTTCACCAGCATCCACCAAACAGCATTCTCTCGTATAGTATACACAAGTCACCTATATGCATCCACATGTTCCAGTCAAAACTTTTCACAATCTCGAGCGCCGTACACATTTCATTGGATTGAAGCTACCATGCCGAGACGCAGCAGTATGGATGTGCCTCCCATTCATCGACGCGGAAGGCTTGAGGTCCCAGCCTTCTACATTCTTCGGAACGCATACATCATACAGCACCTGCCCCAGAACCCCATGCAGACTCAAGCTCTCCAGGCTTGGCATGTTAAACAGCTCTGGTTGCGGTCCTTCGCTGCTTTCATGGTACTCCATGGAGCTCGGTAGGAAGAACTGGTCGGTTGGATCGATTGGTGCTCGTCTCAGCCTGCTACCAACTGAGCTTGCAGCAGTTCTGGGTAGATTGGAGGTCGATGGAGGAGTGTCACTGTGTTCACTCGTGCCCACATCATATCCATTAAGTTGTCTTCTGCTCATGTAGAGCACCGAGGCTTTTTTTAGTAGCTCTGTCACAGCAGCTCTGTATTCCTCAGGATGAAACTTATAGTGACCTGCATAACAAGTGATGGAGAGAAAGAGATAATAAGCAGAAAGCATACAAGTATATACTTATCAGTTTCATATGGCTCAAGGTTATCTATCCCTATGAACAAATTTTATGTACACAACATCGGAAAAGTGTAATATGAGTTAGGATCTCTCGTGATAGGGAATCAGGCATGCAATCCTCTGGAAAGGGGAGGAGCCTGAACAAGGTTAGCGGTGGGCATTGCCTAATTGAATAGGGAATAGGTGGTTTGTGCATCTTATATTAAGATTACGTTAGATGTGGCTCAGGTGGGAAAAAAGAAAGAAAGAATTTGGTCTGGACTAGATATCCCTTGTGAAAAGACAGATAGGGAGCTATTTCATGCTTCAATTTTGGTCACGCCCAGGAAAGGGAATATGACTCTGTTCTGGTTCTCAAGTTAGATTGAAATTAGTGCCCCTAGAAACAATGCCCCTTTGCAATTCGAAAAGGCAAGCAGGAAGAAAATCTTGGTGAAAAATGCCTGAAAAAACAACCATTGAGTCAGGCACATACTGCCAATTTCGACACCAGCAGACACAGGAATCTGTATTACTCTGGGAAGCTATCGGAAGAACCCAAAGTGATTTAGAGGCTGAAGATCAAATAAGCTGGCGATGGACATCTGACGGAGTATACATGACCCACAGTGCATCTCTCATACAATTCATGGGGCATTCAAATGAACTCAAGATCAGTCCAATTTGGTGCACAAGAGGAGAACCAAAATGCTGTTTTTTCCGCTGACGTTATTGCATTAAAAGATATTGACCGCTAAATCTTCACAAAAAACTGGACAAATATAATGATTTGAATATTGCATAACACTTTACCAAAGACTTCCACCCATTTGTGCAAAGGTTGCCTGTTTACAAGACAGGTATGGGAAACCTTGCTAAATTGGAGGAACCTCTCCAGCACAGAGAAGCAGGTGGCAATGTAGAGCAAAGATTGTTAAAGCTGTGAGGAGATGTTTTGATGGCATGGTCATATTCTTCTGTTGGAACATCTGGAATGAGTGCAATCGTAGGACCTTTCAGCAGCTCACAAAGCAGCCTCTGGAAGTTCCTTTTAATCAAGGAGTTGGTTTATCAATATAGTTTAGCTATGTCGAGTATGCTCCACGATGTGTGATTTTTTTTTTGTCTCTTTTGGTGGTTGATCTGTCGCTATTTTTTTTCTTGGGCCCCTGTTCAGGGCAAGGTGGGTTTTATGTGTGTTGTAAGTGTTGTCTAATTACTGTCGTTTTTGCTTTCTTCTAACAAAATTAAGGAAAATCTCTTGCCATGCCTTCTAAATCTAGTAAGAAAAATTAAGATAATTGATGACAACACCAGTAATAACAAACTCTTGCAAGAAGCTCTTATATTACAACATGGGTCATTAATTAGTTTAATGATCTAGATTTTGTGTGTTCATTGTGTTGGTGACTTGATGTCAATGTTTTAAAGGCGTTGGCGTCCAGGCGTACCCAGCTCGCCTTGGGAAACAGTGGCGCATTGTCGCCTAGGCACTGCCTACGTGTCCAGGCGACCCAGCACTCGCTTGGACACCTAGTCACCTTTAAAACACTGCTTGACGTCCTGTACAGCCACACAAGACTTGATTTTCCAGATATTGACGGATTTAGGAAACAGCATGCACAAGATTCTTTACCATTTAGTCTTAAGAAACTTGGAAAGTGCATCAAAATATCATAGGTCTTCTTAATGTTGATTTCAGATGAGAGAAAATACATAAAGAAATGGATGTCAAGCTTTATATAATCAGTTCAAAATGCACACAAGGTCAAATGTTTATCCAAACCTTATCTTTCCATTTGGATGGATGAAAATGAGCTCCATGCAAAAGCAAAATACATGATGGCTTTATCATGACCTTTTAGTAGGGCTCAAACAAGCCTTTCCTTATATCACCAGTGCAAACATTTTTTTCCTTTTTTTGGAAAAGATTTTCCCATTAAAACTAGAAGCTACCTGCTTCGCAGGTGACAATATAACCAATTCTGGCAATGTGTGCACGCAGTTGCACAGAATACATGTTTTACCTTTAAAAGATTGTTTTTGATGTAGAGAAATTGTGAATGGGAACAGATATCTCCGATTGATTCAGATCATGCTAGCAAATGCTCAGCAATAAGAGAAGATTTCAGAACACCAGCATAAAAGAAATTATCTGTTTGGTTACTGACTCAAATTCTTCTATTAGATTATATGGCAACTTTCAATTATTATATTGAATTCGATCAGCTTTAGGATATTAATGGGAGTAAGTACCCTAACACTAATACAAATGTGATGAATGTTCCAATTTTACTTCTCCAGTTGAGAGCTTTGGAATTCTATAGATATAATACTGCTTGAGAAGTCCAGCATTATGGGAACAAACTCCATTAAGCCATCACATGCATTCTCCTCCCCTCGTATTTTTAGGCTGTTTTCAGTAACCAAACCAAATGAATAGTTATTGTCATTTTATTTTAGTGAACTAGCAAGATAAGTAATCAATAACAAGTCTAATATTTGCATTTGTTGCCTAGAGGTATGTTGGCTGAGGTGAACAGGGAGTTAGTGGGGGATGCTATGCTATTAAAAAAAATTGCCAAAAACTTTAGCAACAAAGTCACAATGATTAAAATGGTTAGTACCCAAATGGAGTAAGGATCAAAACAATTCCTGGTTAAAACTGCTGTTAGGTATGATAGACAGAAAACGGAGAACATACCTACATGAGGAGAACTATGCCATTTAATTAGGTTCACATCACCACCAAGCTCTAGCAGATGCTGGCCAAAATTTTGAACAACTGAATATGTAGCAAGTTGATCATCCTCTGAACAGAGTATTAGTATTGGACCAAAATGCTGCATGTACAATGGACTGAGGTTACCGGCATTCACAAGTACATTCATCAACATTCAAGCTTTTAGTCAATGTAGTCAATAGAGGGGCATACCACTGATGAGTATAGTGTTTCCCAATAATCTTTACGTTGTTCTTCAAATTTGTCTATGAAAAGAATGTCAAGACCTGAGGCAATGCCCTTAGTCATCCATGACAAGACACGAGGAGGTTCAGACATCTTCAGGACACTTGGATGGAGGAGGAAGCGAGTGCCTAAGTCACTGACAAAATCCACAGGGCTTGAATCATAAATTTGTCCACATAGACAATCTCGTACAAGCTGGTACTCATCCTGTAGGAAGCCAAAGGGAAAAAAAAAGAGCACTTCAAAATGAGTAAATTCAAGATGGGATACACAAATATATGGATGTGGCTTCTTCCATTTTCCAAACAAGTTTCAACTAAAAATTCTATGAGCAATGAGTTCATAGAAGAGGGAAGGCAGGAAAATTGAGTCATACCAGGCTTAGTTGCCCTTCACATCTTCTCTCAATCAGCTGTCAGTCAACAAACAAATAAAGCCTTAACTTGGGATCCACAGAGTCTAACCTTCAACAAGAGAAATTATTCTGCTAAAGGGTATTCACCTGAAGAACCTTGTATGTGCACCCTTTTGGCCCTCCCGAAAACGATGCAAACACCACAGGTACAGGTGTAAATTTCAGCACCTGGATTTCAAAGAGCAGTATGGCAACATGTGATGATTGCAACAGACAATTAGCCACGCCTAAATGTTCATCCAAGATGGAAATCGAATCAAGCAGGTTGAAATCACAATGCATTGAGATAAACATACCTTGACAAGCTCCCCAATCACCTTGTCCGCGAGCATGGCAGCCTTCTCAGGGAAAAACCTGCTTAAGTAAGCGTAACACGCACGTGATTAGACAATAAACAATTGATTCAATTGTACAGAGTTATAGAGCCATGCTACCAAAAATAGAAGTTCCTGCTACACAGTAACCCAAGAGGATACATGTGTCATCACACTTTTCCAAGAATTACCCAACCTAGCTGTATTTGTACGAAATTTCGCATATTTACAACTGAATAGTCTGAATCAATTGGATTGGAAACGGCAAATCAAACGCAATCATGAATTCATGCCTAGCCATCAGTTGCGAAACTGAAGCCTCCCCTCCTAATCCCAGATTCCGGCAAATCCAAGGACGAATATATGTCAGAGCGAACGAACTAAGAACCTCCTACTCCCTAATCGCATATCCTCACGGTTTCCGTCGGTGGCAAAGGCCAAGGGGATGGAAGACGAGACGAGATAGACGGCCGTACAGCGTGAGGAAGTCGGAGTGGCAGACGAGGCACGCCCACCCGTGCGCCGCGTACAGCTCCACGTACGCCCGCACGTGCCGCTCCTGGCTGGACAGCCACGCGAACATCACCACCACGCCGCCGGCGCCGGCGCCGGCGCCGTCCCCTCCGGGCGCCCAGCTTGGCCGCCGGCCGCCGCCCCAGTAGTGCCGCCCCCACATCCCGCGCCCGCCTCGGCCTCGCAGCCCTTCCGGGAGGTCGTAGGAGCTTCGGGGCCGCCTTGAATTGCGGGGAGAAGATGGCCGTGCTGGTGCGGCCTGCGGCGGCGCGCCGGCGCGGGCGTGGGCGCGTGGTGCGTGCGTGCTGGGGTATCTTTGTCGGGGGACGTGTGGCGAGCAGGCGAGGTGAAAATGCCGTGGAGGCGCTGGTGCTAATAATGCTATGGAGCATCGACGAGTTCACACACTGGAGCGATGATAAGGATAGGTTGTGGATTTTGGATTCGAGATTGGAGTCAACCCCATGACAAATCCAGGTTGTCTGTCCCTACAAAAGTTGATGAATAAAAGAACCAATATTTTTTTGTCCTGTATATGTAAAATGCTGTTATCTGCTATGGATACTTATACATTTTCTTTTGTACTCCCTCTATTCAAAATTATAAGTCATTCCAAGAATTTTGGAGAGTCAAAATATTTTTAAGTTTGACCAAAATTATAGAGAGAAATACTAAGATTTGTAACGTAAAGTGGGTATACTATAAAAATATAATTAAGAAAGAATCTAATGATAGTTAGTTGGTACCACCATAATAATTATTTTATCATATAAATTTGGTCAAACTTAGGATAGTTTGACTCTTAAGATTTTTAGAATAACTTACAATTTGGGATGGAGGAGTATAAATAAGGAACCATATATTGTCCCAAACATATAAAATCAATTTAATAGGAGACAATGAAGAAATCAGGGACTAGCAAAGATAATTTGGTATGTGCATTATGGCATTGCTGGAGGAAAAGGCAATGGCTTTGTAAAATTAGCCTCTTTTACAGTTGTATTCATCAATTTTCACGTAAAACTGTTTTCTAGTGTAGTAAAGACTAAAGAGGAACCTTGGACACGTACAATGCATGTTTTGTAGCGGTCTGTATGTAGTCAAGGATGCACATTTCTATGAACAAATGAGTAAAGAGAACTTACCCGTCGTCCCGCGAAGCGCTGGCTGTGATATTAGCGCTCATCTTGGAGAAAAGTACTAGCCAATGATAGGTGTTGAGCCTTCCCAAATTTTGTGTTGAAGGGACACAAGAATATTTTGGTGAAAATATTGTTTTAAGTGTTAGCTCTAGAGTTTGGAACTACTCACTCGTTCTAGATTATAAGACATTTTGGCTTTTGTAGATATATGATCTTTTTTTTCTATATGCACTTATTATGTAAAAACACTGAAACATCTCATAATTCAAAATGGATGGAGTATTTTTTTTCAGACAACTTCAAAGTATGTTATCACTAATTGCCGAACTTTTGTTAACTTGTGTGGTTCACTAAATATAAAATAGGATATCTCGGACTTCATATTTGCTTCACGAGCTTAGACAAGTTTATATCACATTGTATACACATATATTAGTATACTATTTATATTAATGGTTCTAAAAAATGTTGTAATTATGTTTATCTTATTTATGCTTGTTTTGTTTTAGATTAAGAACTGACACAATGGTATACAAGAATGATATCATATTCACGTACTAAACGGGATACTCAAATAGATAACTTATTATACAATCTATTGAGTTGTTTGTGTGTGAGATGAAAACAACATGGAGACAACAAATCATTTCTGGGTTACACATGTCTTGATTATTAGAGAGTAATGAGCTTTAATCTACATAATCATAGTCATCCCTCGAGTGTTTACAAGATAATAATAACTTAATGGTTGGATTAAATGCCTATAATACAGAGCTTTGTTTTCAACCCAAATTTTGGTTATACTAGTGCCCACCCTATTTGGTTGGGCTTTTGTCCCTAAAAGTCAAAAGCTCAACTAAAGGGCCCAAAAGCCACATCTGTTTTTGCCTTTCACTAGTTTTTGAGTGGACAACTTTGAGAAAATTACCCATTGCCATTGGTTATGAAGAGAGAAAAAGGGTTTGATGTCTTCTATTCTGCGTCTATGACTCCTTCCGCGTCTGCGTCCACGAGGGTCATGACCGTGCGGCTAGGGTTCACCGCTCCACTCCTCCATGGCTGGCAGCACTTCCATGGCCGGCCGCTGGCACAAGCTCCTCTCCAACGGCTTTTGGCTTTGCTCACAGTCCACATCCCATAATTGTTTTTTTAAAGAAGTCACAACTCAACCAAACATGATCTATAGACACAACAAAGTTATACATCCCGATCGGTTTTGTAGTGTATTAGTAGTCGCTAGGCCAATCTGAATGAGAATTCCATTCTTATTGACATATCAGCAAACTTGCTGAGTTGGCAAGTTAATTATGAGAGAGAGATAGAGATAGTTTTATCTAGATGAAAGCCATCGTTACCGATACAAACACAAAATCTGACAATCCTGAAACTTCTCATTGGAACCTGCCTTAGTAGTGATCGAGCCTAATCATAGTATTTGTTAATGTTAAAAGTCATAAAACATGGCCAATATATTTGTACGTTGTTATTTATAGAGAACATCCCCGGGTAAGAAAGAATATCCAACTAATATGCAAACGAGTGAAAGGGCTTGTAGCCTAGTGGTTACAAGAGCCTTAGTAGCACCTCATGTCCTATGTTTGACTTAACAGTGTTATGTTTTTAGTGTTAGGTGACGTTCTTGTCCATAACAATACGTCCATAGTGATTTTGGTCAATCTCGGAATTTTCGTTTAGTCTTTGAAGATGCTCATAGGGATAGGATTTGTGTATGTATGTTGTGTGTGTCTACGTTAAACTGTGTAATTTAAACATGCAGGCATCAATTTTTTTAATATATAATTCAGGCAACATTATTCTACTTGCCGTTACCTTGTGACTTTGTGAATAAAGGCACGTTGAAGACCATCTGTTGCAAGCTGACGTGGTGCTGCTGACCATTCGTCTTCTGCACGCCGAGCTAGAGTGGTACCAGCCAAGTATGACACGCAAGCTAATTAATTAAACACAGATGCCTGCAGTTACGATGTTTACGTGCTCTTGTAAACTACTCAAGTGATTTGAGAATTGAGATCGATCGAGGTGGATCGGAGACAGACAGATCGTCTCGCTCGCCACGGCAGCATGGATGGATCGGTTTGTGCGAGAGATGCTAATAAACTTCCTTTTTTAATCAAAACTCGTGGTTGGCTATGGATAAGGTGCAATCTCTACGACAAAAAAAAAATCCTTTTAGTTAGCTAAATTTTAGTCACTTTAGTAGTTAAAGTTTTAAACACATTGACTAAAAAAAACTAAAATAGTTTAGTTCCACTAATCGCCTAAGTATAGCTAAAATAATTTTATCTAGCTAAAATTTAGCAAGGGAACCAAACAGGCCCATAGAGCTCTCAATTAAAAGGTTTAAATTTGGAATGACCATCGGGTCGCGACAATAGTTGTAGATCTTGCTGGTTCGTTCTTTTCATATAATAAAACATATCTTGATCCAGAAAAAAATATCAATTTTATATATGAGTCCTGTTTTTATGGATTTTTATGGTGGTTATCTTCAGACCACCGTCTACTCGAAGTGACTTTTTTCATAAGAAACTATTTTATGTAGAAATATAGTGGAACTTTCTTAGCGTATTTGTAGAGGTCGTTTGTTCATTTCCTATAACTCGTGCCTTGCTTAAAGGGCAGGCTGAACCACTTTTAACTTCCGACCAAAAAAGTAGTGCTTTTGTAACCCACATGTTTTTTTTCTGTCACAACAAATAGACGCAAGCATGTATAACATCATTATCAAGACCATGAAACTATATATTTATTGTATTAATCATTAACTTGCTTGCAAGAGGGAGCCTTCCTCGCTCGGCTCTTGTCACTCATGGCGAGGTTGCGGCGGACTGAGGTCATATTCGCCTGCAGCAGCAAACCGGATGAGGGAAGTTCTGACTATCACATATGCCTACGAAATGTGCTGGATCCTGGCTTCGGCATCTCTCATTGCATTCATCTGGGTGGCATTCTTCTGGATCTTCCGGGCTACATGGAAAACCTACATACACAGTTGTTGGTTCATCAATAAAAAGATTAAAATATTGCAAAACCATGCTTAAAAGTATACACACATACCATTGCCAGCATCAATGGTGCAAGGCAGGACAACCAAAGTGAGTAAAATGGCAGCAGCTATCAGCTGCAAAGCCCTCGCCATATCAACGCTAGCGCTAGCTCTCAGTCGTACAGACAAATGAAGATTACTCTTGTCTCTGTCTTCTATTCCAGGCTTTGGGTTCAACAAGTCCGTATGTTAGTTCATATATATATAGATGCAATGTATCACTCATTTGCATATCTAAATCTAAATCTATACTAAATCTAAATCTAAATCCATACTATATATAAATCTAAATCTAAATCTAAATCTATACTGTATATATAAATCTAAATCTATACTATATATATAAATCTAAATCCATACTATATATAAATCTAAATCTAAATCCATACTATATATAAATCTAAATCTAAATCTATACTATATATATAAATCTAA
>Ga0182004_10005451_pt1 | contig 10361 bp, 6 predicted proteins | sample Sormic07211540_1_FD_120479 | JGI IMG/M metagenome (GOLD analysis project Ga0182004, IMG submission 120479) | Endophyte microbial communities from Sorghum bicolor roots, Mead, Nebraska, USA - 072115-40_1 MetaG | ecosystem: Host-associated > Plants > Roots > Unclassified | place: USA: Nebraska...
ATGTGACACTCAAAAAATTTTCATCCCCAATCTAAACAGACCCTTAGACCAAATCACCCATAATGCCGAGTCGAATCAGTGTCAGTGATACGTTGTTTCACCTAGGAGAGGCTAGGATGGATGATGGGTACGATTCACATGCCCGGGCCCCTGGCCTTGTTTAGTTCCAAAAAATTTTACAAAATTTTTCAGATTCCCCATCACATCGAATCTTTAGACACATGCATGAAGTATTAAATATAATGAAGTATTAAATATAGACAAAAATAAAAACTAATTGCACAGTTTGGTCGAAATTGACGAGACGAATCTTTTGAGTCTAGTTAGTCCATGATTGGACAATATTTGTCAAATACAAACGAAATAGCTACACTATCAATTTTGTAAAATATTTTGGAACTAAACAAGACCGGCCAGCTGTGAATCCCTCTTTTACGCGGCCATATTAGGACATTACTGCAAAGCCTAGCAATCATAAGCTACAGTTAGATAACACCAGATCAAGGGTAGAATAGAATAGGACACACATCAATAGTGCCGGGTTGCTGCTGTCTTACGTGCACATTGAATGTGGGAGCATAGGACTAGTAGTTGCTAACATCACCAATTCACGCATCATCCAATTCGATACTAATTGTCAAAAAAAAAAATCCAATTCGATACTATACAGCAGCACATGTGGTCCAGTAAAAAATCTCTGTGCTTTACCAGATCGCTGGCTAGTGGCTACTGTACAGTTTGGTCGCCCTCAGTCCTTTTTTGTTGGCGACGCACACGGACACATTGATGAACTGGCAGTAAATGGAGACGTCGGGAGCAAAGCAGCAGTACCACACCGGGGTACATGGCCTTGTTATGAAAAAGTTTTTGAATTTTAGAACTGTAGTATTTTTGTTTTTATTTGACAAACATTATCTAATTATAGAATAACTAGACTTAAAAATTTCGTCTCGTGATTTACAGATAAACTGTGCAATTAGTTATTCTTTTTATCTATATTTAGTACTTCATGTATGTGCCACAAGATTCGATGTGACGAGGAATCTTGTAAAATTTTGGGTTTTTAGGTGTATGTAAACAAGGCCATAGATTCATGAAGGATGTTCGGTGCAATTACGGAGGGCTCACGGCCAGGGCCAGCGGCCACACTTCACTCTACAACTCGGCGAAACCGCATCAGGACAGCAAAGCCTCCGTCCGCCCGAGACGGCATCCGGCATCGTTTGCGGGCAGCGGAACCACCGTGCAGGCCCGGGCGGGGGCAGCGCCTGCCTGCGCTGCGCACGTGCTGCGTCCTCGCCTGCTCGGCTGCTGCTATCATTATCAGCCACTGCTGGGTCTGGGTCAAGGCCATCATCCATCATTTGCTCTCCCAGAAGAAGAATTCCTACCGTTTGGCTGCAAAACTGCTTGCCTACAGCTGTTACTACCCCGTAGCTAAGATATAGGTGGCTGTAAGTTATCTAAATGCTGAGGTGGAGAAGAGAAGAAAGAAGAAAGAGGAGAAGCAGACCGTAAGCTTACAGCCAGCTTAGACACAGGAACCAAAAAACTTTGTGAGAGAAATATATGGACCATGTATTAATAGTGAATAGCTAACTATTGTATGGATGAGCTGTAAGAAGGCTTTAAGGAACCTTACAACCAACAATTGAGTTATATTATTAAACTTGCTCTAAGGCCTTGTTTAGTTCACCCAAAACAAAAAACTTCTCAAGATTCCTGTCACATTGAATTTTGCGGCACTAAATATAAACGAAAACAACCTGTAAATCGCGAAATAAATCTTTTAAGTCTAGTTAATACATGATTAGACAATATTTATCAAATAAAAACAAAAATGCTACAAACCAAAAATTTTTTGCCGAACTAAACAAGTCCTTTGTCAAATGTTCCAGAGCCATGCCCGATTTATGCAGAATTCACGTTCCCGAACCACCACAGGACAAGCAAAATGCACAGTCATATGAGTAGGGTGGATGACTTTGCACGTCCATGGCAGCTCTTCTGATTGAATGCTGTGCGATGTTAATGCAGTACTATAGATCATCCAGGTGTATGCAGGATCTTCCGCTGATTAAGGGCAGCAGCAGCAGAGTACTGTCAGATGGATGCTCGCGAAGAGGACGCCGAGGGCCGGTTTTCTCGGGGCGTTTGCAAACTTCGACAAATCCTGACATGAAATCCAACGCTTCAGAAACGCCTCGTACAGCAATGAGAGCTAATGGCCAAGAGGTCGCTCGTACCGTACCCACTACAGTCTACAAGGATGCTGTAATATGTTGAAAAAAAAAACTACTGGTACTAGAGGGTGGGAACCGCAGTTGTGCACCTGTGCTTCTGCCGCGCACGGAGATGTCCTCTGTCTGCGTGTGCTGCGTGCATGTGAACCCAGGCGTGACTGCATCCCCTCTGAAGGCTCTGATCCTCCCTCCTCTTTAAGCGCGCATAGCTAGAAACCGCTGCCGTTTCCCGTTCAGGCTCCCTTGAATCGCCCAGCTCGCCTCAGCACACCACCGTCCTCAAGCTCTACCCTCCTCCTCTCTTTACCTCCTGCTCGCTTTCATTCTTTCCTTGCAGCGCTCTTTCCGTCACTTCACTGCCATCTTTTGCTCCATCCCCACTGTTGATCAAAGGAGGTTTGGACTTGGACTTCGCTCAAGCCTCAAGGTGCTGCCGGCCTTTCCGTCCGCTTAATCTTTTGTAGCTGTAGCTACCCTGCAATGGCCGGGGGCTTGGAGTGGAGGAGCTCTGCAGCCACAACCAGAGGAGTCGAGCAGGTATGCAGCTGTTCTTCTTGCGCATACTTCCGGACAATTGTGGTGCCTCGAGCAGATCTCTACGCATAAGATACGCTCCGCAGTTTTCATCCTTCTGTTGTCCCTCTTCTCTTCTGCAGCTTCTTGTAGTTTCATTTCATCGCTGCAAGCCATTCATTCAATCACAAGGATCTGTTCTTTCTTCCTGACCTGTACATCTCCTTTCCCGGGGGGAGCCAATAAATACCCTGCAATTTGTTCAGAAAACAAAGCATAAATGCATTAGACAGCACCATCATGATTTCTTATAAAAGAGAATCCTGAATGCAAACATGGAGTTTCCTTTTGTGCAACTTCCAGTATATTTTCTTGCCTGTGTCCTTTTGCTTAAATTGTTTTCGTACTATGTACAAGACAATATCAATGCTAGGAAAGATGCATCTTAGATGAATACCACTTTGTGGTTGACAGCTTGTTCCTTCCTATAGGCCATTATTACTCTCAAGAAAGGTTCACATCTCCTGAAATGTGGGAAGAGAGGGAAACCCAAATTCTGTACTGTCAGGCTATCTTATGTAAGTAGTTTGGCTATATGTTTACACGTTTTTCTTCCATTTGCTTCATATTTTTCTTTCAATGAAACATTGTGCTATACAACCTTGCATTCACGTGTCTATTGTTCTGTTAATATTTGTCCCGGTGTTTTATTGGCAAACTGGACCAATAGGCTTCTGAAGTCCACTACCTGACTGCCAACATCTTCTAACACTGTTGTGGTGGAACAATAGGACATAGGATTGATCTCAGCAACACTGATCTTTTAGAACTATTAACACGAGATTCCATCTAATGTTGCTTACAGTGTAGCTTTGGTAGTCGTTTCTCTTAATGCTCAGCTATGTTGGGTCATGAACTGTTTTCATGTAATTACATGAAGTAGAACTTTGTTGGTGATCTGTGAGATGTGTCTTGCAAATCCATGTGAAGTTTAAAACAAGTCTATATTTAGGGAAATGAGACTAAGAAAAATTTCCATTCTCAATTTGTCAACCATCTCATTTGTTATCAATGATCAGAACCTCTTCGGTGTATTTTGCTTGACTTTCCACTGATCATTTGTAGCTATCCTTGTTTTCTTACTGTTGACAAAAAAACAAAGCATATGCTACAGTTTTGTTGGTAACTTTGAAATGGACATGCTCCAATTATTTCTCCAACAATTATTCAGGTATATATCAACCAAATAAGCACATCATGGCTCTATCACTGTCCCAATAATATATTTTCTAGCGAAAACTGACTGGAGGCCGGAGCTCTGCCTTCTCATTTAAGCTAGGAAAAAACAAATAGAAACTAGACCTACATAAAAAAGCAGGAAAACTGAACCTAGTGTGGCAATGATAACAGGCCAAAGCTATATTCTTATATTACTGTTCCTCCTTGTCCGGCTGAACAATATCCAAACCAAGCTTAGTTTGTTTGATTTTTTTTACGAGAGTTTTGGTTTTATTAGACTTCAGAAGCTTGCTATAGATTGACCAACTTGAATAAACTGAACATCTTCAATCTATATACTTACATACCATATTTGGCTCTCTTACCTATTTGACAATTTTCTATTTGCAGGATGAGAGAGCACTAATATGGTACTCCAAAGAGAGGGAAAAACGTTTAAGCTTGAATTCAGTGTCCAGTGTAGTTCTTGGACAGAAGACTGTATGCGACATTCCCTTTCCAAATATATGCTATTAGCCCTTGGCCCCTTACTAGTAACACATTATGGTTGGAAGACACTGATTTTCTAATAATTCAATATTTTGCAGACAAAACTTTTGCGTCTGCATTGGCCAGAAAAGGAATCTCACTCCTTGTCAGTTATATACAAGAACGGCGAATCCTCGCTAGATTTGGTATGCAGTAGTCCACATTGTTTAAATTTTGTAATCTCTTTACTAAATTAACTTACACAACCTTTTATTTGGGGATCATGTTAACCCAGGTTTGCAAAGATAGAGATCAAGCTGAATGTTGGTATTTAGGCCTTACAGCCCTAATATCAGTGTCATGCACCCCATTACTTCTGGTTAACTCAACAAACAGCCGTCGGATAAACAGCTGCACGAATAGCCCTCCTAGCTATATTCAGCAAAGGAATAGGCTTTTCGCTGTGCATGATGGAAGAAATTTCACAAAGGTTCATTCTGGAATTCAAGCATTTCCTGAATTTTATGCAGAAACATGATAGCATTGTCTAAGTGAGAGTTTGACATTGCTCGTGAAATTTCTTACATCACACTAAGTAGCCTGTTTTGAATTCCATGCTTGAGAAAAAAGGGACATATCGATGATGGCTGGCATATTAGAATATGAGATCATGTTGAGGTTATATTGATGATGGCTACCTTGTTAGTTTAGTTCATAGTGAAAATATTTTTTACATCTATTTTCCAACCAAAAATGATGATAATATATCCACTAATGCAATTAAACTAACACGTGCCACAAGCCTTTAAACTACATATACTTTGAGGGGCAACATTTTTAGTTAAGTACTATGCCATGATTGGTGACTGTAAATAGCCATCACAACTGTCATATGTTCCAATTGCATCATGCTTTTACTTGTACTGTTCAAATGATAATTTCTCCAATCATTTGTTCATGAAGGTACATTCGCTATATGGCAGTCCTAGGTTGATACAGAACAAGTACTTGCACAGTAATTTGGATTGTTCCGAACCATTCTTTTCTCCAAGACAGAAAGCATGGTCAGAACTAGATTCCTACTTGGAAAAGATTAGTCCCGAATTGGTAAATCGAGTAAAAAATAATTTGAGAGACATAAGATCTGCTGAAACAATTAAGGACCAAAGAATTATTCAAATGCCTAAACTCAAACAATCTGAGGGATCAAATGCAGCAACAGATTCTCTGAAGGACATTTTTGTCTGGGGTGATGTTCTGGGTCGTATGTCAGATCATGGACATGTACCAGCAACCAATATATCACTTCCAAGGTTATTGAAATCATCGCAGATTCTTAATGTGCAGAGCATTGCTTGTGGAGAGAAACATGCGGCAATAGTTACTAAGCAGGGTCAGGTATTCTCTTGGGGTGAGGAAAATGGAGGGAGATTGGGACACAAAACAAGTGACAGTGTCTCTGATCCTAAGATCATTGACTCTCTTGCCTCCACACCTGTGAAGACTATTGCATTTGGGGCAAAGTACACCTGTGCAGTTTCAGTTTCAGGAGAACTTTATGAATGGGGTGAAGGGATTCATAGCCTAGGGTTCGGGAAGAATCAGTGTCAAAGAAGCCCATGGTTCCCACATAAATTGATCAGTACTTCAGATGGCATATCTGTGTTGAAGATTGCATGTGGTCAATGGCACACAGCTATAATATCCTCCCTAGGTAAGCTGTACACATATGGATATGGGACATTTGGTGTTCTTGGACATGGTGACACACATAGTGTTGTTCATCCAAAAGAAGTGGAGTCCTTGAGAGGGTCAAGAGCCAAGTCTGTCGCATGTGGACCATGGCACACTGCTGCTATTGTGGAAACATCAGGAACACTCAAGAGCAGTGCTCCTGGTGGGAAGCTATTCACATGGGGTGACGCAGGTGGAGGGAAGCTGGGCCACACTAACAAAAAGTCGAAGCTTGTACCAACTCGCGTTGAATCACTCATTGATTGTGATTTTACTCAGGTATCCTGCGGTATGTCACTAACAGCTGTGCTAACCATAACAGGTGTTGTATTTACCATTGGAAGCAAGGAACATGGTCAATTAGGGAATTCTCGGTCTGACAACACATCTATTTGTATGGTTGAAGGGCCACTCAAGACTGAGTTTGTCAAAGATATATCCTGCGGCAGTTCCCATGTCGCAGTCTTGACAATGAATGGAAAAGTGTTTACCTGGGGCAAAGGCACAGAAGGGCAACTTGGTTTAGGGGATTATGTTGACAGGAGCTCCCCAACTCTGGTGGAGGCCCTGGAAGACAAACAGGTGGACAGTATAGCATGTTCTTCCAATTTTACTGCTGTAACTTGTGTGCACAGGGAAATCTCAAGCAAGGATCAATCTGTGTGCAGCAGTTGCAGGTTGGCATTTCGGTTCACAAGGAAGAAGCATAATTGCTACAACTGTGGTTCCATGTTCTGCAATTCCTGCAGCAGCAACAAGGTTCAAAGGGCTGCCCTTGCACCAGATAAGAGCAAAAGGTGTCGTGTTTGTGATGCTTGTTTCAACGAGCTGAATAAAACAGCTCAGCACGGCAAAATGAGTTGTGGATCAAAGACCCAAAAAGAAGAATCGTCTTTAACAGAAACAAGAACATATACACCAAAATTATCACGAATGCTTAAGGAAGCAAATTTCATCATGGAAAAAATGGGTTCTGCACAAAGTCCCAACCAGAGAAATCAGGAATCAGCCACTCTGAATCAAATGCAAAGACAGAGGTGGGGACAGGTAGAATGCCCTGATCAATTCAAATGTGCAAGAGACAACATTCCACATTGGTTGACATCAAAGAAGCAGACAATTGATGTTCTGTGTATAGGGAGAATGACTGATCCAGTCTCACAAAAGACTACTGCCCCTTTGCCACAAGCTACTAATGATAGAAGGAAAGAACAAGATTTGATGGAAAAAATACTGCTGGAGGAGGTGAAACAGCTTCAAGCACAGGTAATCTCTATAACTTATTGTTTTCTATTTAGGACCCATATAATAATTCTTCTATGGAATTATTTTGTTTCTTCATTCTGTGTTTCAAATCATTGATTTGCTGAACAGATGGTGATCTTGCTATTACCTAAGCAGGTAACCACTCTAGCAGAAGAATGCCGGCATAGGAGCCTGAAAGTTCAGTTGTATAAACGAAAACTTGAGGAAACTTGGTTGATAGTGAAGGATGAGGCCACAAAGTGCAAAGCTGCAAAGGAGATTATAAAGATTTTAACAAATCAGGTACAAGTCTGACTAATAACAAATTCGAATATTTTATAACTTTTCTGTCCGATGTCAAATAAGTTCATCTTCTGCAAACTTGTGCAGAGGAATGCTTTATCAAATAAACTTCTTGATGATCTAGAACTAGATGATTCCAGTATCGTGCCCGACCCACCCGACAAAACTCATGTCACTGGCAAAATTCCACCACTAAACAGCATCAGGGATCAACACAACAACAACATAGAGGAAGTGGATATGCAATCTACAACATCTTCTAACACTGCTGTGGTGGATAACTCAGCTGTGCATCAGAATGGCAGAAGAGCCTCCAATAGCAGCACAGGGTGGTATGATGGGGGAACAGATAGCACAATTGCTCCTACTGACTCCAATGGAGTGATCGAGCAAATTGAGCGTGGGGTGTACATTACAGTCGTTACATCCCCCAGTGGTAATAAGGGAATCAAGCGCATCCGGTTCAGGTGAACTCCTGAAAGCCTCTGTAATACTTTTCTGTCGTCAGAGTTGGCTTAAAAATTGAATAAATTTTATGATAACTTGCTCGTGTTGATCTCACAGCCGGAAGCATTTTGGGGAGGCTGAGGCACAGAAATGGTGGGAAGACAATGAGAGCAAGGTATTTGCAAAGTACAACAGCATGGAATACTTGGCAGTATAATCTCGATAAGGAAAATGTACATGAGTAGCCAATGCCTTGTCAGTGTGTGTAGAACATGTACACTGCAACACCATATTGTTCAAGTGTAGTCGTAGGATAGATGAGATAGAAGGAATCATGAATAGTTTCCTTTCCTTGCAAGCAGATAAACTGCATCCTCGGCTCAATAACAATTCAACTCTACACGAACTGGGGATTGAGTTTGACAGGAACGGGGTGGAGCCTGTGATTCGGATTCGCGACGCGGCGACGCAAGAGTACATCTGTTGGCTACACCGATCGGCGATCACAGATCAAGAGTAAGATTTCGTGGATGACTAACCCTAGTTCACTCGAGTGAGCAGAGACGTACCGGTCTACCGGAACGTCCTCGCCGTAGCCGCCGTATGTGCGTGCCCTCCCCGCCCCTGCGAAGCCTGCTCCCCTTGGCGCGACCGGTGACGCCTCCCCCACGGCGGCGTGTGGCGCCCTATCATCCACCGGGTGGCACCCGACCTCTCGCCGCCTTCCCCCACCAACCCCGTCGCGATGAAACTGCTAGTATGGCCAGTTTGGATTTCGGGATTTTTCGTTTCTTCGTCCGAGCTCCTCCAGGCGTCCGATTTCGGGGGGCCGGGATTGCTGATTGTGCACAGTGTTTTGAGGGAGAGTCGTTGAGGCCTTGTTTAGTTTACCTAAGAACTAAAAAAAATTTCAATCACATCGAATTTTTAAGCATTAAATATAAACAAAAACAAAAACTATAAATTGTGAAATAATTTTTTAAGCCTAGTTAGTCAGACCATAGTTACTAAATAAAAATAAAAATGCTACAGTACCTAAAACCAAAAAATTTTGGAAAGTTCTCTTTCGAAAATTTAAAATACTGTAGCCCTTTTCGTTTGTATGTGGTAATTATTGTCTCGCAAATTACAGATAAACTGTACAATTAGTTATTATTTTTATTTTTATTTAATGTTTTATACTTGTGCCGCAAGATTTGATGTTATGGAGAATTTTGATTTTTTTTTTAATTTTAGAGAGAACTAAACAAGGCCAAGGCCCGAGAACACCAAACTGGTTCATTCGCCATTTCGGCATCTGCCTGTTACATGTGGTTCAGATGGTACAAGCCTAAAAATTTACATGTGGTCAGACTATTGACACACACACACAACCCTCTTTGAGATCCAGGTTAGTACAGTTGGCCACTGGCCCTTGGATCTCCCAAGCTGGAGCAAAATTACACAATCACACAGTCAACAAAAGCGGAATATGAGTACAGATTTACCTACTATACACGTATATACCGAGGAGTAAAGAACCAGCGTTGCTCATCCATTCTGGAAAGCCGGTTACCTGCTTCTGCCGAGCATGTGCAGCCATATCAGCAAACGGGAGCAAAACTCTAGCAAACATCCAACCAAAATGTGTCTCTTGAGTTGTCCCACCGAGGCTTCAGCTCTTGTCACAAGCACAGCCTCGTCATCTCGCCGTCGGCCTCCTCTCCGCGCGCCGCCACCGGCCGCGGCGCCTCGCTCTCGGCCGCGCACCGCTTGTACGGCACGAACCCTCTCCCGCTGAGGGAAGCCGAGCTGGCGCACTTGGTCAGCCGCGGGACGGCGGCAGCCCGCCGTAGCGCCGCATACCCGTCGCTGGTGTTTTCATGCCCGCCGGGACCCTGGCGGGACGACTCCGCGGTGTCCGAGTTCTGCGCCGCCGATGCGGCGGCGCTGGAGGCCGCCATGTTCGAACCTGTCAGCGACCCTTCCCTCTGCGCGCGTCTGTGATCCAGAGGCTCCGAAGCCTGCTGTTGCTGCTGCTGCTCAGGAGCTGAAGCCACCGCCTGCGGGTAGAACACCGCGCACGGCAGGCCCCCGTTGTAGCCGAACCACGGCACGACGGCTGGTTGCGCCGCGAAGCCGTCGGGCTGGGGAACCAAGTACATGAGCTGCTGCACCTGCACGCTGCCC
>Ga0182004_10005452_pt1 | contig 10358 bp, 7 predicted proteins | sample Sormic07211540_1_FD_120479 | JGI IMG/M metagenome (GOLD analysis project Ga0182004, IMG submission 120479) | Endophyte microbial communities from Sorghum bicolor roots, Mead, Nebraska, USA - 072115-40_1 MetaG | ecosystem: Host-associated > Plants > Roots > Unclassified | place: USA: Nebraska...
AAAAAAAAAAAAAAAAAAAAAAAAAAAAAAAAAAAAAAAAAACTGGCTCTTGTTTGGCTTCATGTCTAGCGTACCTCTACTTTCTTAAGACTGAAGGTTTTGTTGCCATCATTGTTGTTAGAACAAATTAACTATCCATAACATAGAATAGAAACTGGTGAGCATTTTATCATCATATGGAGCAAACCCTAAACCCCAAACCCACCCACTGAGCATTTGAAATAATAGTCCAATTTTATTTGATACCTTAACATCCATGCATTTGAAATAATAGAGACTGAACTTTTGGAAAAATACAACTAGATTATTCAGTAACAATAAAGTAACAACAGAAGGAAAGCAAGGTGAAATCACATCTGAGACCACAAAAAAGGTCAATGTCATCAAATAGAATAGAAAACTGGAGTACATCTGCACATTAGTTTTGCTGATCGTAATGTCAAATTACTAATTCCAGAAAATTAGAAATAAGTAGGTACAGTTCTAGTATCCGTACAACACTCAAATGAAATAGAACTATCCAGGAAGCTTTATATATCCACAGCAACTAGCCAGCTACATATTCAACACAACTGGTGTGTAAAAGAAAACATGTTGCACATAATCTCTTAAAACTCAAAATAGATCATGGCAATCTCTTTAAAAACTAAAATGAGGTGATGGTCACATATTTGCATGTCACAAAAAAATGTAGATTGCAAAGCTCAAGGAGAGCTGCCAAGCCATCAGATGATATACTCTTGGTTATCAGAAAACCTTTACGTAAGAGGTTGTGCTTTTGTGAAAACAAATACTCCCCCACCACCAACTGAACGACCCAGGAGCATATCACGATCAAGGTAAGAAAGATAATATAGTCCTCCAGGTGATCGTCTGACATTTAATTCAGTTTAGTAAATACAAAAGACAGGGAACACGGAACGAGGAAACTTAAGCAGTGTGGAAAATTACCTTTCAGGACCACCAACAGGAACTTGAGCTCGAAAGGTTTTAAGGAACTGCAATATCTGCACAAACAAATTCACTACATTGAAATCTGAAACACTTGTCCTATGTTAGATGATAAAGATCAAAGAAATACAACAAACATTGCAAAATTGCAAATGTTAATCATAAATATAATATTTTTCACTTTATATCTCCTTTTTGGCTGTAGACAACAAAAGTTATGACAGGTGGCATGGTACGGAAACTAGCAGCTCTTGAAAGTTGAAACTAACAGAATTCAGAACAATATTATGGAACACACGAAATGTATACCGACGCACATATTTGTCAATGACCAAGAAAGAATAAATAAGATTTTGTTAAATCAAGGATAATATGCAAGTCAACAATCAATTATTTGATATAACCTGGCAGGCTGGCATATACCTGAAGGCTCAAAAATGACCGAGGAAGTATAGCAGGAGCTATTAATGCCTGCAGTTGCTCACTAATCTTGATATTTTCAACAGCGACCTGTTACATGATGGATTGTAAGTTCTAGCAACTAACACTCAAAACCAAGGTCACAAAAGAAGGCAAGATCGCTGTTGTTCAAGAAGGCTAAAGAGTTGAAACAATGACTTTGGGTCAGAAGTTAAGTGTCAAATGTTTAAGCATAGTACAGAGAAAGCAATAGCCACATCTAGATCAGCCATGGCTCAGAGCTCCTGAAAGGATTAATGGCCAAAGAAAACTAAAGACAAAAAATGATAACGCAAGAACAATGCTTTAAAGAGTTTAGGTTAAGACAGTGGAAGATATAACCAAAAAAGGGAAGAAAATTCCAATATTGCACTTGTATGAATCATCAAGTCAGTCCCAGAAAAAAAATCTGGTTATATAGCATCATCTTGCATGTGAATTGAATCATGGTCATGGAGAATGCTAACTTATAATGTAGCTTAATCATTGATACAAGAGTCCTATATAACAAGCAAATACATCATTTCTCATGATGTTCTTCTTACAATGGAAATTGAATGTTTCATCATGAAATTAGCAACTCTTCGCTTTGCATTTTTTAATAAAGTAATCATATTTAGCTATTCTTGAAAAGGAATATTACCTCCTCAAATTGAAGAAAGATATTGCGTTTAGACAGGACAACAAACTTCGCAGAGACCATCAGTGTTGCACCTTCTTGCTCCTATAGAGATCGCTAAAAGAATCAAACATGAAAGAACTGAAAACATGAGGGCCAAAGGCTGAATAATAAATTTGGTACATCATAGCATGCAGAATATGAAGGTAAGCTTAGAAGATGTGAAATATGTCAAAGTAACAAGTTAATTTCTTCTATGTATGAAATACAGTTATGATGTACTTTAAAACATGAAAACTAGCTAGATTCTGAAAGAAAAATTGACCTTGTCAATGAAAATATGAAACTGGTGAGCATTTTATCATCATATGGAGCAAAAAGCACACCTCCAACTATCATACTCTTTATATATTCCAAGTCCATGCATTTAAGTACATCAGCAGCTGTGCTGTCAAGGTAAAGAAGATACTCCATTTATATGGAGGTCACTCTTTCTATTTTTAATTAAATGTAAGTGTTCAAGGTGTAGCTGGAATAATCAAGCATGTCAAGTTGTTCGGCTCAATATAAAAGCACAGTTAAAAAGGGAAGCATTTTTTGGATGTGGTCTGTGCAAAGCAAATAGTAACATTCATACTGCAGAAAAATACAGTAGTTGCAATTCAAGCAGCTCTAATATTATTTGAGATCAACAGAATGCCAGCTATCGGCAACCGGGGAATACTCAGCTGCATCACGTATCAAGCTCAATTCATTGGCTGTACCCAAGCACTGGAAATCTGCTCAATCTGGCAAACCTGGGCTCTACCCAAGTGCAAATTCTACGCTTGGCTCATTATCCAAAATTGCATTTGGACTTAGGACAGATTGGTGCAGCACTGCTAGTCAATGTGGCCTATCAGCAGGCAGACATCTAAATAAAACCGCACATCATCTTGTGACCGAATGCAGGTACACCAAAAGGGTCTGGTGCCTTGCAGCCTCCTGGAAGGCCCAACCGAACCTGAAATCAGAAAAATGACAAGCGAGCTATTCGGCGCTCGATTGGTGGAGAAAGATTACCAACACAATTTACATCCCTCGAGAAGCGATCAGGAGCCTGACCTTCTTATTAATATGAGAGAAATGGAAGGAAAAAAAATGAGAGAGTATTCAGGCATTGGGGAACTGAACACCCCCAAGAGGAACAACGGCCATAGAATGGTTACCTCCAGCAAGTTCTCGATGCTCCACCTTACAACATTCCGCACAGTTCCACCATCTGATCGATCTTTGCACTCAAATTTCTGATATATTTGCCCCACCTGCATATATCCACAAAACACCACCCTGGTCACAAGGCTCCAACCCTTCTCCCTAAATTTCTCAAATACAGTTGCTCAAACACAGCCGTGATAAACAGTAAGAGGAAAATGAACTATCTATACAGAGAAAGCATCTTGTTGACGTACGAGAAGCTAAACACTTATTATCTCAAATGCTTCAAGTGCTCAACCTAGCGAGAGACGTATAACAAACGTGTATTGCACTTTTTAGCAATAATTCTCAGCATCAAACATTTAAAAACGTGCTCAACCTAACGAGAGACGATAAACATAACGAACGTGTATTGCACTTTTTAGCAATAATTCTCAGTATCAAACATTTAAAAACGTGGAAGTTGGCAATTTACTGACATTTTCAGTCGATCTCAAATGTGCTGGCATCTGTAATTGATTGCTAGGTGGTGGCTTTAAGTAGGTATCCAATTGCAACGACGAATTAGGACAGATCGCTGAACACACGTTGTTTAACCTGCAGGGGTGGAAGCCTCTCGGCCGCCTCGAACAGCACAAGCACGTCTGACGCCGATGTGTAACACAGCCTCCAGGTGCCATCGAGCGCCGCGAGATCTAGCGGCGTCCCCTTCCCCGCACCGCGCTCCTCCACGGCCACCTGCACATGACACACAAAATCAATCAAACCCAGCACAGCGTCACAAACGCCGCCGGGTTGCGTGAGTGCAAATTGTTAGAGATAGAGAGCGGCCGATTAGGCCTCGTACGTACGACGGCCTCCTCGATGGCAGCGCGTTGGTCGGGCCCCGCCGCGAATCCGCGCCGCGTTTCCTGAACCGCGCGCAGCAGCTCGTGCTTCCTCCGCTCCGTGTCCGCCTGCGAGACCATAGCGTCGCCGTCAGAAGGTGTCGGGTTTTCGTAAGGAGGGGAGGAGCTCGTGGAGTACGTACGGTGGTGGGCGACGAAGCGAGTGGAGCCGTGGCGGCCGCCGCCGCGGCGACGAGTCTCCGGCAGAGACGGGGCTCCCGCAGAGGGCGCGAGCGGAGGCGGTAGGCACAGGGCGGAGACAGCACATGCGGTGGCGTGGTCGGGAGGCGGCGGAGGGAAGAAGGGGCGGCGAGCGCCATTGCTCCGCGTCCGCCGGTCCGCGTTGCTCCTCCGTGCGAGTGGATTGAGCTACAGGAGGATTCTAGGAAGCGTGGCACGGGCGCGCGGCAGGGGCACAGCCGCGGATTGCCCCTTTGCCCCTCGCCTTCCTGACATCCTTCATCTGCGTTCGCTTCACTGAGCGCGTGGTGCGCCGTGCGCCGAGCGGCCGGCGGCGCTTACACGGGCCGGGCCGTTCGCTTCACTGATGTCAGTTTCAAGAAAATTACTGTATTTTGCTATTTAGAAAAAAAACTATATCCTTCCGTATTAACACCAACAAAGCTTTTAGTGAAAAAAAAATATTCCAATAATTCTTCAATTAGATCTCAAATATTAACAAATTTTATTTAGAGTTTCTTGATAGCTGAAGTTGAAAAGCGGAAATGGCTTTCGAGAGAGTGCGCATAACATAAAGAAAAATTGTTGGATGAAAAGATATAAAGAATATTTTTAAAATAAATAACTCTCCAAATGAAAATAAAAGTAGGTAATACAGAGCTTAAGAAAGATTTTTATTAAGAAAGATTTTTATTTTTAACATTGAACAGGAGAGGCATCCCCCTGCTGGTAATTTATTAAAATGAAAATAAAAGTAGGTAATACAGAGCTAAGAAAAGAAAGGATAGGGGGGAAAGGAATTAAGAAAGATTGTTTGAGATATTCAATTATTACATAGCTATAAACATATGCTATATGTAGATAAATAGAAACAGCTTTGTATAAAAAACAAAACTATTTATAATTTGAGACAGAGAAAATACTCTAGAAAATATCTAGTATAACATTAACTCAAATTTTGCTAAATTTGTTTTTGGTTTTGGAAAAAGTTCCGCGCGATCGTGCCCAGACAGACGCGAGTGTCCAGGTGCGGTGCGGCCGTGCGGGGCGTGCGGCGGAAAGCTGGACTGCTGCAGCCTGCAGGCAAATAGGCAATGCCGCCGCCGGCCCGCAGAGTGATCGTGATTCGTGAACAGCTTCTAAAATGGACCAGGCCGAAAGCCCATGGGAATTTGGGCCTTTTGGAGGTTACACCACAAGTCCACAACCACACAAGATGGGGAATAATCCCTAATCCCTTGTCAAGCCTTCGTTTCTACACGTTTGAGTAATTTTCACCATCTCTCTCGTATTACATCTCCTATAAATAATTTAGGATTTAGAATATTAGAGCACTGCTATATCATATCATATTCATATTAACTAAAACATGTCTCCTATACTTTTTTAGAGAAGAGAGGATTAAGAGCTCTTGAAAATTATAGGTATAGATGATGAGATAGGAGATCTGCTGTACCACTTTCATCTCCTAGAATGCTAGTACTTTTTAAGTATATAGGAGAGATGCTCTTAGGACATACAAAAATCAACATGACAAAAGAAAGCCCTAGATTATACTGACCATTTTCTCAGGATGCATAGAAGAAATGGACCAGGATGCATAACATTTTTTCTTACAGACAGACGAGGTGGGGTACCAACAAAACTTCATGCGAAAGAAAAGCATCCACTACTTTGGTAACAGTTGTCAAGTACTACAATCATTACAAGGTATCCAGCATGCTTGGGGTGAAGGCAAGATTGACACAGAAGGATTCGCCTTTAGTCCAAGACCTTAGAAAGATTTCTTCAAACTGCAGGTGGAAGCTGTTCAAACTGCAGCTTGCCAGCTTCATGGAAGCTGATCTTGCTGCTCTTCAATCTGCCATATTGAAAAAGTTGTAAACTGCGGTATCTCAGTTTGATGTTATTGTGTCTGGCTCAGTCCTTATAGCAAAGTGGTAGCATCAAACTTCTCTTCCACCAATTTATGTTCTGCATGACATACAGAACAAATATAATTGTCAAGAAGGGGACCTGAACATCACCCATTAAGTGGGAAAAGAAATGCTCTGGATGTAACAACCCTAAACAAGACTGTGCGGAAAATCTCAAGGTGCAAAAATGCATTATGTTGGCATACCAGAACAGAATGAGCAAAGAAGAACTACCTCTCCTCACTCAGTCTATAGAGCAAGAACATCATCTGTTTTACATGAGCAAAGAGACTGCCTCGATTTATGGCTATTTCGAGTAACAGAGGTTGTGGCATGACAGCAAAAGAAACTAACTTCCCGACATGCTGACATGGACCTGAAAATATCATCGATAACTGTCAGGTTTTCCTGTAATCATCTAGTATGCAACATGCTCTTATATTTTCACTTAATATGCAACATGCTCATAATCAGATGCATACAAGAGGAAGAGGTTCATGTATCAACTATCACCTGCAAAGCAATAGTAATCATGTTCCGACCTGCTCATAATATGCAACATGCTCACTTAATATGCAACATGTTCACTTATATGCAACATGCTCATAAATCATAATCATGTTGCGGCACTGCTACATATGGCTAATCAGTTACCTGGAAAGCATGCTGCTCAGCTGCAGCTAAACAGTTCTCCACAGCAAGGAATGAGAAGGGACTCCATGATTAGTTTCTTGCCATCCGACGATGAAAATAGAATCAGTGATGTTCACCTGCAAAACAAAACAAAACAAAACAAAGCAAATTAATTAACAAATGAAATTAAGTGAGCAATATAATTATACAAAAAGAACAAAACATTTCCCAAAAACGATTAGAACCTGGATGGTCCTGCATACAACAAATGTTAAGGGGAAAAACAAGACAAAAAAGAACATGAGGAAAACATTAAGCGTTAGAAACATAACCTGTAAAAAAGAGTTAAGCAACAGATAGAATTGAGCTATATGAGAACAAACCGTAAATGATTCAAGCTTGATTAGGAACTTGTCAAGCAAAACACTAGTAACAGCTGTACAAAAACTTCAGTCAGCAAAGGCAAGTCAGTTCCCTGTGCCTGGATTACAGGACCAAAGAATCCTTCACATATTTACATTGACAGACACATGTACACCACTCAATTATATTAAATCGCATTCAAGAATCGAAATTAGAAAGAAAATTAGTTGAACATAAAGTAAAACACACAAAATAACTAAATCGGAAGTGTGAAAAAAAAAGTGAAACAGCGAATGATTGTATCAAAGTACCACTAAATCAGAATAGGCGCTCAATCAAAGTTCACGAGTTACAACAAGGTCCCATGAAACAGAATAGATACTACATAGACATTTATTCGGTGCATCTAAGGAGTCTCATATCCCTTCATATAAGTCTACAAAGAAGGAAGCTCTTATAGTTCCATCCTGTAATCGAAGGGAAAGGGGGTAGATAGAACGGAATTAGGTGGCTGGCCGAAGAAAAGGAAGTCTCATTAACTCTAGCTCAGGTCCATGCCATCTCCAACCTGGCTCGGGATTGGAGACACAGCAGAGTAGGACCTCTCGAAGGGGGAAGGATGCAGCTGTGCACCACGCCTGCGCTTAAAGGAACAGCCTTCATTGCTGTCCACTTCATGCTTCCTGCGGATACCCCTCACTGCTTGCTGCTCCAATGGAGAGAGCGGAAAAAACTGTCCACTCACTCGGCAGAGCGAGTTATGGTTGTCATAGAGGATCCTCTGGTTACAGTTTTTGTCGCAGATGTGAGTGGTTCCAGTGAGTTTGCAACGGTACATGTTCCCAAAAATGTGCTCGTTCTGGCACCTCTTGTCACACTTGTGACTAGGGTTTGACCCTTCTGTGTTAAGGATTGCAGACAAGAAAATCACATTGCTGGGCTCAGCAATCACAGATTTGCCAAATACCTCCATTGCACTGCCGCAAGAAAACTCTTCACAGGCCCCTTTCACTTTCTGAGGACAGAATTTTCTGCAACCCAAAACAAAAATTTGCTTCAGAGTTCTGTTTGGGAGCTAGTGAAATGACCACAATGTGCTATTTCTTTATGCTACTGCTGAGCCAACTCATCTGAGTAATATGTGGAAGAAAGGTAGACCACTGTGCATTGGCAATTGTTATGATAAGAACGGATTAACCAACAGTGCGGTAATCTAGCATATATAATTACAAATAAACTATAGCACAATGATTTCGCGCCAACTTTACCCAATTGCCCACGTCATGAATCTGTAAAAAGTTCACTCAGGCGCCTGACAAAAGTTCACTCATCTGTAAAACATGACAATCCACTGAATTTCATGCAGTTTGGTCAACTCTGTAAAAGTTCGTGGTACCAAACCCAAATCTGAGTCGCGGATGATACAGCTGGCATTGAAACCTTGGACGATTTTAAAATTATCCAAGTAGATACATAGAATCTCGCAGACACAAACAAAAACAAAAAGGACCTTGACAAGTCAGCACGCATCCCTTTCAACGATGTAGGTGAACCAGAAACCATCCTCACCAAAAATAAAACAAACGTGGACCCAGAAACCTAACTGCCCCACTCCTCTCATCCCTTCCACCACTGCAATTTTACTAGATCTGAACGGTAAAACCCTCCCCAACCGACAACCACCCCCCATCATCCGCAATAAATTCAAAATAATTCCTCATACAGCCTTGTCTCGGCGTCCAAATCCAGGATAAACGCGACCGAACGATTCAGACTAACACCACCTAAAACCAAAATCAAGACGGGAAAAAGCTTCTGTCGAGTAAAAGCGATGGAACTTACCAGCAAAGGTTGAAGGCGCAAGCCGAGGCAGGAAAGGGGTGGGAAGAAACCGCAGGAGACGACGCGTAGGGCTTGGCCCCCCCTTCTCTCTCTCCCTCCCTCCCTTCCTCTTCGCTTTCTCTCTCTCTCTCTCTACGCCCGTGAAACGCGACCCACGCAGCTAGCAACAACGGCCGGGGAGGAGGAAGGCGCCTGATTTATAGGATCTTTGGCCTTGGCCAAATGACCGGAATGCCCACACATGGGGCGAGCGGCTGGGAGATGTCGACACGAAGCTCAGTCGCAAGTGCAAGCGCAGTGTCCCTGGCTCCCTGCACCAGCGGCGGCTCAGATTGGCTCGGCTCACGGCTCGATCAGTGGGCCCGACCTCCGATAGTTTATCCATACCAGACATTATTAGACATCGCCTCGTCTTTTCTTATAGGATCATGGCGTGGTGGAAAAAGTCTACATAACTCCGACTATTTTATCTTCTAAACTATAAAATCAGATATTTTATTTCTGAACTTTCAAAACCGATCAAATAACCCTCTCGAGTAGTTTTGAAGGGTGCTTTTGTCTTTTTCTTTTTTAGTTTTTCGCTGAATCTTTAAAAAGTCATAATAAATCACATAAACAATTATAAAATGAAAAACTCAATTTTGTTGGACTCGTGATGAGTAGATCTACACAGTAAATATATAGTATGGTATACTTTAGTATAAAGTTTTTACGATAGCTTTAAATCTATGTTTTCCTATAATTAATTCAAATAATTCATATATATAGTTTCTATGGTTCAATTGTGGTAAAAATTTTATGATGAGCTCACTATTGTATTCCTGAACTATGGTAAAAGTTTTGTACCCACTGGATTACATATAACTTAGTCATAGATAAAGCATAGATTTAACAAGAATAAAGCTAAATAAACCTATAACTAAGTTATACGTGATCCAATAGGTATAAAATTTTTATCATAGTTCAAGCATATAATAATGAGCCAGCCATAAAAATTTAACCACAATTGGACCATAGGAACTACATATATGAATTATTCAAATTAATTACATAAAAACATAGATTTAAAAGTACAGCAAAATTTTTGTACTAAAATATATCATACCATAACATATATTCACTGTGTAGATCTACTCATCAGGGCACTCACAATGCAAGACTCTATCACAGAGTCTAAGACAATTAATTACATATTATTTATGGTATTTTGCTGATGTGACAACATATTTATTGAAGAAAGAGGTAGAAAAAATAAGACTCCAAGTCTTATTTAGACTCTAAGTCCACATTGTTCGAGGTAATAAATAACTT
>Ga0182004_10005453_pt1 | contig 10357 bp, 10 predicted proteins | sample Sormic07211540_1_FD_120479 | JGI IMG/M metagenome (GOLD analysis project Ga0182004, IMG submission 120479) | Endophyte microbial communities from Sorghum bicolor roots, Mead, Nebraska, USA - 072115-40_1 MetaG | ecosystem: Host-associated > Plants > Roots > Unclassified | place: USA: Nebraska...
ATGTATTTTGAGACCTATTACAAAGATAGATAAAATAGCAAGCATTGTGAAATTTGTAGTCCTCAGTGTATCCATATGCCTATGTGGAGGGAATCTTTTTATTGGGACCACCAAGCCAAACAACTTGGACTATCGTGTCCTTCGGCCCTCCATAATGTACTCCCTAAGTGATGCTAGAAAAGGAGAGAGAGATTTTGAGCATCACTTCACATATTGTAACTACTGATGTTAGAGATAGCAAAACTAGGAGCGCTAAACATTTTTGTGTCGATGCCTAAGGCCACTTGTGTGGTGGAGATAGAGACATAAGTAGAGAGAGAACTGTGATGAGGAGAAGAGCACGCAATAACTTCTTGGTAAGAAAATAGCATGCAACAACTTTTTTGGTAGGAAAAGAGCATGCGGCAACTTTTAAGGTAATTTTTAGGACCTTAAAACACTCAAACACCCGGTAACTATAAATTCCTTATAATAACTCAAAAACTTATTAGAAAAGCAGCTAGCACTATGAGTGATTCTCATTACCTCCTGGCAAATTCAAATCGGTAACCATAGAAATTTTATTATGGTTGGAAAAAAGAGAACAGTTAGATTGTCCACAACGTTAGAGGCGCTGAAAAAAAATTTCAACTTGCCATTGTACCGATGCCTCAACTCTATTTATTCCCACAGTAGTCGACACCGAGACTTTCCTATGCGTGGACCCTCCTAACCTCAAAATCAACAAAATTTGAGCTTGGCATCGCTAGCCACAATGGTTCTCTCTCTTCTCCTCTTTCAGCATCGCAGAAAGCATACGTTGTGGCCAGTCTTAGAGTGGCTGGAAAAATAAAGAATTTGAAAAGCAGCTAGCACTATGGGTGATTCTCAGTACCTACTAGCAAAAATCTAATATAAAGATTTTTCAAAACGTTTCTCATGGAGACGGAGCCCAGAAAACAGCCACAAACGAACAAATAACCTGAGAAAAAAACAGAAAATTCTAACATAGGAGCCTGAGATTCAAAGGATGAAAGGAAACAATCCTACGTCATCTCGTAGGATCTGACGATATTTGTTGAGTACATACATAGATGAAATGTTTCCTTGTAGTTATGAACAGAACTTCAAGCGTATCTCGACAGGATATGAATCAGGATTAATTTTGAAACTATCACTGTAGTGCCACTATTTACATGCACTAGAAATTCTGAAGACATTGTCTGTTTACAAACAGATGACCTGGCCAATTTAATAAAGTAATAAATACAATATTTTGAATCAAAGCTTCTAAGAGTAAGATCTATAGGAGTTGTAAGGATGGATTATCTCAAGACTACCCGAGAGTTGGGAACACGTGTGTTCAAGAATGAGCTTAGTTGGCTCCATAAGGAAATTTTGGTACCATAGAGCCGCACACTAACTGATTTCCTTGATCCTTCTCTGACAAAGTCCAGTTCCCTGGATACACCATGCTCAGCATAGCTGGGTTCTTCTAGAAATGGCAGGTCGATTGAACCCTCAGACTCGAGGTTCTTCAACCACCCTCGGAGCAAGTAGTTTACAACCTGATGATCAAGGAAATTATTACAGATCTCATAGATATAATATAAGCTACCATGATCAACTAAATAATCCTGGACCATTTTCAGTAGATTAATTATTTAAGTATACACTCCAAAAATAGGAACATTTTGGAGTTCAAATATGCAAGTACGAAAAATATTGAAAGCTTGAACTCATGAACTCATTAGCCAGAGATGGAAGGATCAAAGAGTAAAAATATTATGCAAAACTGGGGTGAAGCTGTGGATTGAATTATTGAAGACAATGAGCTGCATAAAGTTATGTTGTTGCTACAAGTATGCTGCTTCTTAGAGGCTACCCATTGTACACGGCTGCTACAGATGAATAAGAAGTCTGTTTCATACTCCCTTTAAGGCATTGTTATACTTATTGAATGCGCAACAGGACAAGTAAATACTACAACACATGAGACCCATTGCACTGGTATCTACTTACTTCATAAGAGTATATGTGCTCAAATGGTAGATCTAATGGATACTAGTACCTCCCATCATTAGTTTAGGATATCATAAAACTCCTCTTACTTTTCCCCGTTTGCATTGTAGCAGTAATTGCTATTTGAGTAGTGTAAAAGCAAAGCCTTTAACTGTTTGCAAGAAAAAAAACCCTAAACTTTCGCAATACTCTTCCAACACCTGTTGATTTTCCATTTTTATTACATAGACATATTTAAGATTCCAAACTTAGACACAAGTCATTAATGGCTGCGATATTTACAAAGTTTAAACCAACAGTAACATGTTCTTCTAAATTTGTTACATTAGAAGAAATTCTGAATAGTCAGATACACTATATACTAATAGATATTCCTTGCAGTTTTCCATTTCCTACGTGCAATAGAATTATTGCCGTGCAATAACTCCAACTTCTCTTAAAAAGAGAGAGTTTTTCCCACTTGCAGAACTTACTGATGCAGCTCATTTCCTAACCAATGGGTTAATACCATGCACCTTGTAGGAGGATTGCATTCGATATACATATACCCCTACAGCATGCTGTCCAACAGAACAGCTAGTTTGTGTCATTTACTTCGATGAGAACCCCTGACGTGTATTGTTTGTTGACTTGCAGAGAAATATTTGTAAGACAAAAATATTTCCAAAACCCATTAAGAACTACCAATTGGAATATGGCATATTAAGGCCAAAAGGAGAGCTGAATTTTATAAACAAAGAGCAATCCTTACCTCAGGGACCTCATCATGAGGACAATGACCGGCAGGACTAATTTCATAATAAGGTGCTTCGGGTACTTGCTGTTTGACTTTAATGCCCCAAAAAGGTCTAATCCAAGGGTCTTCTCTTCCATACATGAGAGATAGAGGGACACCTTGGCTTTGGCACCTACAAATTATGAGTGTTAAAATGGAAAATCACATTTATTATATAAAGTTTCACTTGATCATCTAGATCATCTAATTCACCTAGAGATTGCCTCTTGGAAGGATATCTGACCCCTTGGAGCAAACATAATGGAGGCAAATGATGCTGCAGCTGCTGGGTGTTGTGTTATCTCCACAATACGAGAGAATACTTTGTCCACATTTGTTGAATGGTCAGCATATACTTGTTTGAGTATATCTTGAATACTTTTTGGGTCACTTATCTTTTGCCAACTACATCACAGAAAAAATTATACTCCACTTAGTTTACAGAATGCAATGTGTGGATAATTCACAACTTTAAATGACACATGCATTAGACATTTACTTTTGCACACTAGTCTATTTCTAAAATTTCAATAATGCAACTATGCAAGAGAAATAAGTAAACTAAATCACTATGGTAATAATATTTTCAAATGTAAAATCTACACACATAGTGTCTTATGACATAAGTAAATATCATAAAAAGTTTGCGAAGTTAAAACATCAGAAACTATTAGTTCACCTCATTGCGAATATGTTCTCCATAACTAATAAACAACACTTACACTGCTTCAGTAAGTTTCCTCACAAATGATGGAAGAGGAAATGTCCCAGCCCATGGGAAAATCTTTGACAATCGGGGAGATGTAGCAGGGTTAGGAAAGAATCCCCAAAATGGTGTTGCATTAAGCAATGTGACACCTTTTACAAGGTGTGGATTGGATGAGGCAAAATACAGAGCAACAAAACCTCCAAGAGAGTTCCCCACGATATAAACTGGTTCACGGATAACCTGGAAATGAACTATAAACTTAGCTTACAAGATACATTGTATAAATCTCACGGTGACAATATATGATGATATGTATGGGCAAGTCTTTATTAGTTTCCCTGCAGTACAAAGGCATAGTAGATAGCTAAACCATCCATCTACGATGGTGAGCATATACAAAAGTTAAACCTTCTGTATGCAATTTTGAACAGAACAAACCAAATGAATGATTAAATAAATAAATAAATAAGATGATTACTCCATTCCTAGCAGTAAAATATGCATCACTTATGTTGGTCATCAGTGCTAGTTTTGAGGAGTTTGTCAGCACAAAAATGAAGGCATTCAAACAATGTTCCAATTTCAGATATTTATGAATAAAGAAAAAAAATATCAACAAGCCTATGAGGAATTTCCAAGAGGCATGCTAAGGTTTTCAAACTAAACAAGGATGACATTTTAGCAAAACAAACATTGCAAGACACAATTACGAATTCAAGGAGTACCTCCTCGATGAAACGCTGAACTTGGTTTTGCCACAAATCTACAGAATACACCAGCTCCTCTGCCCAAGGCTGCGAATCTTGTCCAAACCCCCAAAACACCTCTTCACTCGAGATGCTACTAGGAGCAGGGTCTTCACCCGGCAGCGACATCCCCTGCCCGAGAAAATCCATCGTCCACACCCTATGATCACGACCAAGATCCCTCAGCTGCTTCTCGAAATGGAACGTCCCGACTCCGAACCCTGGCAGGAAGAGCACCGCCGGCGCCTTGCTGTTCTCCACCCCGGACCTCTCATAGTACACAGTCAGCTTCGGCTTCCACTCCCAGAACCCAGTACTGATCGGTGAGCCATCAGGGCCTTCCGGGAGGCCTTGAATCATCACCTTCTTAACCTCCCCCACCTTCATGGAAGGAATGCCCTGCAGAGCTGCATCCACGTCGCTCACATGGAATCCCTGGGCTGCATGGACCTTGCCGGAACCACCCGGACTCGAAGCTGATCCTCTTGTGGTTCCGACACACATAACCGTGTATCTTCTGGGCCGGGAAGGCTTGGCATGCCCAAGACCAAGACCAAGAGCAGTGCCGCCCCGAAGCCTCCATGCACTCGCTGGTGTTTGATGTAATGCCGAGCAGGAGTGGCTGCAAGAGACCACCTCCATGGTCGCTACGATGCTTGCCGTCCACCCACTAGTTCTGCAGACAAAAAAAAGGAGGAAGCAAACGACTTCACCGGACCGAACTGGAACAAAAAATTAGACCCTTTTTCATATGCCAATTTGTCTCATACATACAGATATAAAAACATGCGCGGCAGGGCATGGGTGCACACATACACATATAAATCAAAGCTAGAAGGTGAAAAGACATGCTCAGATCTGAATACAGATAGCATAAATCAGAGTTCTGGGTGTTGGATTCGGCACGGCAGGAAGGGAAAGGAAGGGAACGAGCGGGGATAGGCATACCTGGCCGACCTGGCACGTGCGGTGGTGATTCCTCACTGCTCACCCTGTCGTCGCCGCTAGCTAGGAAAGAAGGGCCGAGAGAGTAAGGGAGTGGGGGTGAAGGTGAGGATCGGAGACGAAGGAGAAGGAGGGTGCAAGTGCAACGCAGGACGCGCTCCCGCCGTCCCGGATGGACTGCGGCTTGCTTGGACCTTGGATGCGTGCACGCCATCCGCGTGGCGTGGAAGAGGCACAGGGGAGTGGAGGAGAGGAGTTCGGTGTCCACGGATTGCTCCTCTGGGTTTGTCCGTTTGCGGGTTGGAGAATCGTGGAAGTAACTCGAGACTACAAAGAAAAAGACCGCTCTGTAGCTTTGGCTGATTTGTAAAATATATATTGTAGTATTTTTATTTATATTTGATAAATATTATTTAATTATAGATTAATTAGATTTTAAAAAATTATCTTATAAATTATAGATAAATTGTACAATTAGTTATTTTTTTATCTATATTTAATGTTTCGTGTATAATTTTTTTATCTATATTTAATGTTTCGTGTATGTGCCACAAGATGTGATATAACAAATTTTTTTAAAAAAATTATAAATCTTTTGGCAAGTAAAAAAGGCCTTAGTATCAGCGGTTACAACGGTTTAAATTCATCTCAAACGAATATCGCATGGCATTGTGACTCCCAATTACTATCTCAGTTCCAAATTATAGTTTATTTGATTTTTTTAATTGAAAGTTTACCACTCGTCTTATTCAAAAAATATGTATAAATATACACAAATTTAAGTTATATTTGAAGAACTTTTATTAATAAAATAAGTCACAACAAAATAGCAGAATAGAAAAGTGACCTCTGCTTCTCAATTTATAATTTGAAACGGATAGAGTAAATCACTATGGGAGCTTATAACTTTGATTGAAATGAATCAAAATAGAAAAAAAAAATCCTCTACTTCTCAATTTATATGGGCAGAAACAGTCCCATACGTAGACCTCACTTTTTCTATAATAAAGTTTCCTTCATTTTCGAATAAAATGTATCACGTCAATCATCCAAATTTAGCGTATTCCGAGGTGTACTCGCACACGTTACAGACATTGTTCTCATGAGCTAAACCTAAACTGACCCATTACCTACCAATCTCCTACTCAAAATCTTCATAGTGGCACCCCCTCAACAACGATTGTTGTTCATCCTTTTCAAGAGAGCTCTTAGGGCTTCTCTAGTGGTAAGCCAAAAGCAACTCATGAGTCCTAGCTGGACCAAAATGAATCGATTCAAACCACTGCACTAATTGACTCCAAGGAGAGAGAAGAAGTCGATTCATATTCTTGCATCGGTTCATCACAATTAAAATAATCAGAATATAGAAATTGAGCGACTCAAGAATAAAAGGCTTTAGGCTTGCATCATATATACACGGCTAGGTTGCACGAAGAGTCGACTTACCACTAGAGAAAGCAAGAGTCGACTCAAGAAAATGTACTTGTGTCAACTTTTTTTTCATGGTGGTGAGCCGACTCACCACTGGCGATGCCCTTAGGCAATCATGGCTCCAAGTGCCATATTCCTCCTCGCCAATGTATTTCATCTTGAACATGAGTCAAGCCATCCAAGTCTCTGTAGTCTTGTGGCCTCGCCTTTAAAAGCTCCAACCATGTCGTCCACTTGCAAGCAATCAAAGTTGGGATCCAAGATCTAGACATGAGTCCAAGCCCCAAAGGACTTGATAGGCGGGGGCTAAAGATCGCGATAGGCACGCTTGACAGAATAAGGTTTTTGTATGCACTATGTGGGTGAGGAAGGTTTGGTGTTGTGGGCTTTAAAATCATAATTGGTATGGTTTCTGAACTTCAAGAAGTACGTCCGTCTTAGGGGGTATTTGGTTGGGGGTGTTAAATTTTAACAGGTACTGTAGTATTTTTGTTTTATTTGATAATTATTGTCCAATCATGGACTAATTAGGCTCAAGATTCGTCTCGCAAATTATTCCCTAGTTGTGTTTTTAGTTTTGTAAATAGTATATATTTAGTACTTTATGTATGTGTCCAGACATTTGATATGATGAGTGATAAAAAAAATCACAACCAAACAGAGCCTTATGCTTATGTAAAGAAAAGTTGGATCAGAATATTTCCATCAAGTCAGTAGAACTTTAGAAGAGCAGTGCTGGATAGAAAGGTAAGCCTTTTAGACTAGAATGTGCTCAAGGCAAGGAGCGTCAGGTGTAGGGAGAGCAGTGGTGGACCTAGAAACAGACCAAGAGGGGAGCTAAATCATATAGCTATTTTTTTTCTCGTTCAATCCAGTACACTAATAGATATAACTAAGATTGATAATTTAATATTGATTCAAAGTGCTCAAAAACAAAGATTCATAGAATAAACATAGAAAAATACCAAATATATAAAGTCTTTTACTAAAAAAATATGTTAATTTTTTTTAGCCCAAGAGGGGGCTGCAGCCACCCCAGCCCCCCGTCCGCCAATGAGGGAGAGTGTGCTTTCATCTAACCCTTAACCCTTGTTAGCTAGAGAGGTTCACGTGTATTTAGATATAGATTTTTTTTGTCTGATATATAATTTTTCTGTCGACTCCTATTTAAGCTCTTTTTGTCCTAATGATAACACTTTTATCGATCTACTAACTCCATCCCAAATTATAAAGACTTTTGATTTTTTTACCATAAATTTTATCACTCATGTTAAAATATTTATGTAAACATAGTCAAGTTTAAGTCATTTTTAAAGAATTTTTATTAATAAATCAAGCCATGACAGAAGTAATATTTTACATAAATTTTTGAATAAAAAGAATTGTCAAACTTGATGTTAAAATGGTTAAATATCTTATAGTTTGGAATGGAAGAAATACAAAAGTGACATACAAAAGGGATGATGATTCTTCGAATCAAACTATAGATGCCTATTGGAGGTGTACTAGCCGTACAAATTCTAAGCAAATTCACATACGCTTTCTTTGTATGAAGGCGTATTTGGTGAGTCGCCTCCGAGCAGACGACGTCATTAGGATAAGGGGACCTAGCCGCAAACAAGAGCGCCCTATCCGCATCCGCATAAATCCGCAGTCAAATTGAACGAGAGCGCCACTCCCCTTCTGCTAATCTCTCCCGAAGCAAGCATGGCCATGGCGGCCGTGGGCGTCGGCGGCGCAGTGGCCTCTCTCCTCCCGCAGCGCCGCCGAGGCGGCACCGTCGTCACCTGGAGCGGCGCGGCGGCCTGCGTCGGGCGGCGGCGGCGGGCGTCCGTGGCGGTGCGCGCGTCGTACGAGGCCGGGGTGGGCGTGATGGCGACCAAGGTGGGGATGATGACCTACTTCGACCCGGAGACGGGGAAGCCGGTGCCCGTGACGGTCGTCGGGTTCCGGGAGGGCGGCAACGTGGTGACGCAGGTGAAGACGGCGGCCACGGACGGGTACGACGCCGTTCAGGTCGGGTACCACGGCGTGCGCGAGGAGAAGCTCACCCGCCCGGAGCTGGGACACCTGGGCAAGGCCGGCGCCCCGCCGCTGAAGCACCTGCAGGAGTTCAGGCTCACCGCCGTCGACGCCTTCGAGCCCGGCCAGCCGCTCGACTTCGCCGACCTCTTCAAGGAGGGCGACATCATCGACGTCTCCGGCAACACCATCGGCAAGGGGTTCCAAGGTACACCAATTTTTTGTCGCACCTCCATCCGCTACTGCATTTGCAATGCCAGCAATTATCCACATTTTCTGCTAATTATATCACAATCCTCCGGCTGTATCATTCCATCAGCAGTTCTTGGATTCGCAGCGCCGATTCCATTGATCTGTCTTGCTCGCCAGCACTGCAATGAGCTAAAAAACTGTATGCCTGGCAGTTCTTGTCAAACCTTGGCTGTAGCTTGCATTTGCAATTGCAACGCCACTTGTGCAATCTCCTATCCTACCATGTTCAATCTCCTACCCTACCATGTTCGTGTTCTTGATCCGTTCGCTGGCGGTTGATTATGGCATTGATCGTCAGGTGGCATCAAGAGGCACAACTTCAAGCGAGGGCTGATGACACACGGTTCCAAGAGCCACAGGCAGCTGGGTTCCATCGGAGCGGGGACGACGCCGGGGCGTGTATACAAGGGGAAGAAGATGCCCGGGAGGATGGGAGGAAAGAAGACCAAGATCAGGAAGCTCAAGATCGTCAAGATCGACAATGATCTCCGGGTGCTCATGATCAAGGGTGCCGTGCCAGGAAAGCCCGGGAACCTCCTCCGCATTACGCCGGCCAAGATCGTCGGCAAGAACATCCCCAAGAACTAGACGAGTTCTTTTTTTTTTGAGGGGTGAATTCTTAGTGTTTCCAACCCTGCTGTAAACTGGATGTAATTCTTTGCCAATTACCAGTTTTTTGTACACATGCAACTTCAGATGAGTGTCGTTGACTATGGAGTATGGGCTAACACAATCTCTCTCACATGATGCTTGGATGAGTGATAATCTTGCAAGCAGATTCTACTGGAATTTGGACTCGCTCGGCAGAAAAGCCATGGCTAAAAGTAAGTACTGTTTGTTGTGAGAGAAAAAAACACTGCTGAATGGATGACAGCGAACATGACCTAAGGTGATGCAAGATGCACTTCTGAATTCCACTAAACAATAGTTAATTAACCTGACAGTAGATCATACAATAGTTATTACTGTGATAGTAGATCATGCAAATATATATGATCTGAAGCAGGAAATGCAACCAAAATGGAACCAGGAAATGCGACAAACAAGTAACACTGCAGATATAACCTTGTGCAACACGGGCAAAAAGAACTTTGACGTTATCTGTAAAGCTTCCAACATAGCTAATCATAACTCGACTGAACAAATACATTTGCTACCACATTACCCTCAGAGAAGATACAAAGAAGATGGATTTTTTAAGGCATCCTTCAATACGGATTATTTGGTCCGATAAGCCTTCAAAGAAGCCATCCATGCTTCTTACTCTAAGAGCACAAAACCTAACACAGAAGAAGAAACAGTTGCCACCAAATCAGCTAGTTCCACGATCACAATTGTAGATATTTTACTGCCCAAAATAGTATGTACAGATGGACCACTGCTCAACCTGCACATAAAGAAACAAACGACCAAACAAGTTAGGAAGAGTACAGAAACTGCTATGACCTCCCACAACCTCAATCAAATCAAATCAAA
>Ga0182004_10005454_pt1 | contig 10356 bp, 5 predicted proteins | sample Sormic07211540_1_FD_120479 | JGI IMG/M metagenome (GOLD analysis project Ga0182004, IMG submission 120479) | Endophyte microbial communities from Sorghum bicolor roots, Mead, Nebraska, USA - 072115-40_1 MetaG | ecosystem: Host-associated > Plants > Roots > Unclassified | place: USA: Nebraska...
CGCCCGAGCTCGCGCGGTCGCCGGTGAGGGTGTACTGCATCCGCTTCAGCGGCCACGGCAGGAACGCCAAGAAGAACAGCAGGGATGCGCAGCATAGGGGCGACGACGAGTTCGAGGACGAGGCGCAGGAAGTGGACGATGCAGCAGGAGCAATCGCCACCGCTACCTGTAGTGCTAGTGCCGCGGAGGACCCTGCCCTGCTCGTCGAAGACCTCACTGCTTTCCCTGTGGTGGCGGTGGATGTTGTCACTTGTCAACGCCAATCCTGCTGATGGGGCGGACGCAGGAGCAGGCTATGAGCCCGAGTTGGTGGAGCCCGAGCCCGAGTTGGTGATGACTGGATGACGACAGTTTCGACTTCATGAACTCTTTGCCTGACTTGTTGCCTAGGGTCGACTTATCCCAATGAGCCGATGGTGCCGGACGACACATGATCAAACACGCCATAGATTGATTTAGCTCCTTAATTTGTTGTAGCTGGCGATAGCGAATTGCTGTATCTGTTGATTTTGTGTGTTGGTGGATTCTTCGATTCCTAGGTGGGAACACCTTTTTTTTTTTTGGTGAAACAGAGTTTCTACTGCCTTGTTATTGTTACTTGTTAGTAATAGTTTAACCTTCTTGAGTTGTCTTAACCACGAAATGGTGTCTTATTTGTGATCATTGGTGAGTGTGGACGATTCAAAATCTGCCTATGTCTCTGCTATTGCTTTGTTTTACTATTTTCAGTTGTACTTGTATACGATGAATGATACTGAAAGAACCATGATATATGTTGCAAAAGGTGAGAATTACTCCTCCATTCCAAACTACAAGACATTCCAAGAACCTTAAGAGTCAAAGCACTTCATGTTTGACCAAAATTATAGAGAAAATTACAAAGATTTATTACCTCAAATAGATATATACTATGAAAATAATTAATAAAGAATATAATGATATTTAGTTTAATAATAAATGTTATTATTTTATCATATAATTTTGGTTAAACTTAAGATGCTCTGACTTTACAAGATTTTTAAAATGTCTTATAATTTAGAATAGAGGAAGTACTAAGCAACCCCTAAGAAAAAATCGATCGGTTAGTCTCATGTGAAGCATAACGATTGTTCACTCCCAATTTATATTGCAAAGTAAAACTAGCTGGATGACTGAGCACAAATCCAACTAAACTAGCTTTCTATACGCAAGAGATAAGTCAATATAAGATGAAACTAGCTTTGAACCGCTTCGACGGCGCAGTGTTGTACGTAGATGGGAATAATAGATTGAAACTGAAAACCCTTTGTTTCCTATACGCAAGATGCCAGCATGTCGTCGTCTAAACAAATTCCCTCAAAAACAAACTCGTGCGATTCAAAAACTGCATGTGGTTGTATGACCACATCATGAATTGTCGCGCGCACCGCAGTCAAGCATCGTGTCTGCTTGGTCCAGCCGGTGCCGATCAACAGGCATCGAAGCGATCATTGCATCTCTTGGAACTTTTGTACTATAGATACAGAGGTGATTGTATGTTCGCGTATGTAAGTGTCTATGTCTGTAACTAGTCCTCACAAAAAAAGATAGATAGAGAAAATCTAAAGCAATTATCGGCCGATTAAGTGATTAGTTAAGAGCCCTGAGGCGAAGAGAACTGTATTCCTAAAAGTTATTGCCTCGAAAGAGATCTCATCAGTGCTGCCTGCATGCAAGCAGACATTGTGTCAGCCCTGCCCCAACTCCACACTCGTCATTTGGCAAAAACCGCTGGGTCATCAACTAAACATTCACCATAGTCCACCCTTCCGGCTGTGGAGCCCAATCTTTTAGGTTTAACAGAGCCCCACTCACACTATGGGCGGTAATCTATTCGCTTAGCTGAAAAACCATAGCTGCTGCAGGCACGGCGGCAAGACCAGGACAGGATGTTTACTACTCTGCTGCCCCCCGGGTCAGTACGCCTAACGCCGCCTGCACAGTTGCAGAGCATATGGTGACTGACTGGCTGGCGCACGAGCTCCCACCGCAGAGCTAGATTTCGACACAAGGCTTGCGATTGTTCTACGCACTTCACAGAGAATAATGCTAACAACGCATAGTAGCCAACGATTATGCACAGTTTTCACATAACTGCTACGGAGTTGAAAGCTCTACAAAAACCTTAGAATCGACAAAGCTAACATACATGTAGCACACAACTGTCATGATGCTTCGATGGTTGTTTCCTTGGGCAAAGTTACAACAATCATAGTGTCAGCTGGAACAGGGGGGATTCCTACCATGCCACATGTATCAGATGTGGGAGGAAGGATGAATAGTATCCTCGTCCACATGGCCTTCACAGCAGGAATCCTAATCACGCCAGCGCAGTCTTTCTGTACCAGATAGCTTATGAAATCTCGGAACTGCAAGATACACAACAAACCAGTTAACTACTTGGCCATTAGTTATCAAGAACATAACACTGAAATCTAGTTTCCACGTGATCTCAGACAACCAGGTTTCCAGGCCTGATATGACGACAGTATTGCTGTCATGGAACACAGGCAGAGACAAAATGCCATACAGCTGTAGTCTACTGAACTATTAACTCACAAACACAAAACACCTACAAACTCAAAATTACATGGTCCCAATTGACAATTTCAGCAAAGAATTGTCTGCCACAAATGCAAAATTCATTCAGTTTTCCCCACTAAAGAAATCACAACAGAAGGCCCCTTTGGCTTGCCCTAGATTTTGTTGTTTTAAACTCTTTCCCTCTTAATTGAAAGGCAGAGTTCCAGCCAAAATGATTTCATTTGCTGTTTGCTTAAGATCTAATCCAAGATTAATGTAATCACATATGCACAACAACTAAAGATAGTTTACAAGTATCGGATCACTCATTGATTGCAATAGATACATAAAACAGAGACAATGTAATTTAGTTGCCATTATTGATAAGATCATACCCCTTTGTGATCAACATTTGAACAAGGCACGAGCCGGCAGACTTCTCTCTGCAAAGTGGGGAAAAATTATTTTTTCAACATCAGAAAGCACAAGGATTGTTCGTTTGGCTGATAAGGCATCAGAAAGTATCGGAAAACATCAGAAAGTATCGGAAACGCCTTGTTCGTTTGGCTGATAAGGCATTGCAGGAAGTACTGTTGGTTGATTTGTTGTGAGAGAAGAAAATACTCTACCCTTAACGTATTAAAATCATTGCTAATTAATAATTAAAACAACCATGTCTATTACTCCGAACCAAGTTACAGTATGTTTAAGCCGAGACCCAATATGAGCCACCAGTAGGGTGGGGCTCCTTTTCCCTAATGTAAAACCCAGTACTCCAATGGAGATGAAACCCAAGAGAAAATTCCTTGCATAATCCAAGAAATCAAACAAAAGATAAATCCTCCCACTAATTATAGGTGATATATAACTCTAAAACTACTGGCATAATGAACTACAGAATATTGTCTTTATGCTAATACATTGACTGAACGGTAAGTGAGCACTAAGTAGCTTGGCTTAGATCAGGAAATAGGTACCATGTCTTACAAATAACAAATTTATTAGCATCAGGTATCATCATATTCTGAAACCAATGTTGTCATAGCAATATAGCATATTAGTATACATGCAAGTAAACTTTAGAAGCTTTAATCATTAATTTACACAAAAACACTTAACTTTGCCACGAAGACATGTTATTCTTATATTTTTCAATAAAAGTATTTTAGTTCATTCTAGTTTAAAACCTAGTCTACATACAGAAAAAGTAATTAAAGGTGGTATTGGAGACCTTGTCAGTGTGCAAAGATACTAGCAAAAAAGAATTGAGGGAATAATGTCCATTAGAAATTTCCTGTCCAACTATTACAACCCCCACCCTCAACAGCATTATTTGAGTATTAAAAAGCTCAGAGAGGGCCCTTTACATGTATTGCTCCATCTACCCTTTTTTGTATAAAATAGTGAGCTGAACCAGGTGTCAAAAGATCAGTGATGAACTTTGGACAAATCATCCATCAAGAAACCCAACAAAAGCTAGATTAAAACATACAGGTGTCTGAATGATCCATAATTAGCTATCAAGACATGAAGCATGAATTGAAAACAGCTATAGCTTTGCATCAGCAATCTCATAATAGTCTCAGTCCAAAATTTACGTTCAATTCAGACTAGAGAAACAAAGATTTAACTAGATCAATTTCAGTGCCATCATCTGGAAGTAAACGAAATAACTCGATATCCATTATGCAAATAAAACATAGAACAGATTTACCAACACCAGTATTACATATGAGTATCTGAGCACCAAAATCATATTTTTCAAGTAACATGGTTCTTAATGCAGAATGTTATTCAGGTACACTTTACATGGTATGTGAAATTTGTGTGTTAAAGTTCTCATGAACAGAACACCCTTTCCCATTTCATCAAGACAACACAAATGTTGAAACTATTCTAGGCTGCAAATATTTCTGAAATGTGATATGGCCTTATATAACATTACCTTATTAGGTGGTGTATTGTTGAAAGTTGTCTTCACATGCTGGAAAGCCGAGCGCTTTGTCACATCTAGCTCCGAAGGCCATCTGAAATGTCCAAGCAAAATGATTAAGAAAACTTCTATATTCATACTGCATATTATATATTAGTATTGAGCATTAATATATGCAACTCTTACTCTGCTGGTTCAGAAACAGAATTTTCGTATCTGCAGGTATCCAACTCTATTCTGCTTGCATAGATTCTGCAATAATGCATGCCACTTTTTAAAAGAGGACCCTGCCATTGAGGGTGAGAACTTGACTTTTGCGAGTTGGATGAATCAGCAATAGGTTGCGGCGGAGGAGAATTTGGGGGTGGCGGCACTAAAGGTGGCTGGGAAATAGGTAGTGGTGGTGGGGGTGGTGGCATATCTAGAGGTGTAAATGGTGGGGGAGCTATAGTTGGCAGAGGTAGTGACGGTGGCATTTTCTCAGAATGCTGTGCTGAACCTCCAGGAAGCTGTGGAAGAGGGGTAACACAAGAGGGTATGAAAGGAAGAGAAGCTGGATTAACACGGAAGCTACTTCCAGGCATCATGCGGGGAGAAACGTGGCTGAAGGGCAGTGGATTTGGAGTAGTGTTCTCCCAGGGGCTCCCTGGACCAGGATATATAGGACGGACAAAAGAGGTTTGAATAGGTGGTGGTGGTATTACAGAACCATGGTGTGCGGAAACAGGTGGGCAAGGAAAAATTCCTTGTGGAGCTCTGCTTGTATTTGGAGGTGGCGGACCTGCACATCAAGGAACACATTATCATATTGGAAACTAATCATGTACAAGCTCGCATTCTGTTCCACTAATCAAATAAGACTTACCATAAATAGGTCGATCCCCTGGTGCTGCATATCCTGCATGATATCCTGGAACTCTTGGATTCCTGCATGCATTCCAAAGTGGAATGAGTATGTTGAGTAACAAGAAAGTTTACCCTTGTGGCATGTAAAAGATGTAGCAAATTACATAATGTGGTGTCCGCAGCTACCATAATGTGGTGACCAGCTGCTGTTGCAGAAAGCAACTAAAAAAAAGGCCTGACATTATGGTTTTGGTCTCAAGCAAGCAAGGAATGCGGTCTACAAATTTTTTTGGCAATATGGAATTAATTGTATGTTAAACTTAGGCATCAAATATTCTCCATTGAAATTTTAGTTTTGTTTAGATTGTCTTCATGCAAATATGCTGAGTGTGTTATTTTATTTCTCCATGGAATAGTATCTAAATTACATTCATATTTGTGTTTTAGGATGTGGATGCAGCCTAAAAGATGAAAAGGTGACAATGATGATAGCAATTAGAGGAAGATTACAGTACTCTGCGGAACATGACTGAAGATGCCTAGAGAACCATATGACTAAAGATGCCTAGAGAACCATATGATAGGAGCCGAGCCTTAGTATGTGGTGTTTCAGAAATATATGAAGGTAATGACAATTGCTTGTGGCTACATTCTAAGGGAAAATACAACAGAGCTTTCTACTATTTACTACATATTTGATATATACTCAAGGTTTACGTGTATTTTGGAGTGCAGTTTTCAACACAATTGTTTGCAATGATACTTATGTAAAATTAATGCTTCTATGTCTTATACTGTGATCCAAAACAATATGCTTTTCATTCTTCTTTTATTGCATGGAAATTATTCAGCTCCCATTGCAATGCACGGGCATAAACCAAGGGGAAAAGAGGTTAAGCTGACCTGATCTCATGGCGCACGCTGTTGTCAGGAACACTCTGGCTTAACAACGGAGCAACAGGTGGCACTGTTTTATCATGAACAGATCCTGCACTGCATGTCCTTAATTCAACACTAAGTGACTTCAAGCCAAATCGTGCTCCATGTAAGTGTGATTTTGCACGGGCAGCAGCATCTTGTGATCTATAAACTATAAAGCAGCTGCTATCAGACCTATTGAATTGGTTCCTGATGACCTCACCGAATTGAGAGAAGGCATTGATTAAATCGATGTCAGGGACTGAGTGGTCTATATTTTGCACCAAAAGCTGATGACCAGGTGGATTCATATCCCTGGAACAAGCATCTTGAGGAGCTTGGTGCCTAATATAGAATTTTGCAGTAGCTGCATCAACTGCCGTCTCAAATTCAAGAAGCAAAGCATTTTCACCAGAGATATCAGTGATCCCAGATGGCCACTTCAGCCCTGCCATCTTTAACTCATCAAAGACCTCATCTTTGTCTTTTTTATTCTTGACTTTAGCAACATAAATATGACGGCTTTCACCAATAGCTATACCACGAATAAATCCCTTACTACCTATAAGCCTATCTAAATACCTTATTTGAAGAAAACCGCCCCAACTAGATGAACCCTGCATATATCCACATGCATGCACAGCATGTAATATGTTTCTATACTCAACTAAGCAAAATTTTTTGGATGGATAGAACAAAAAATTTACTAGTGGGCCAAACTCCTCAAACTTGGATCTGACCAGTGACTCCGTAGCTCTATTTCCCAGTGAACCAACCCAAAGTTCCTTTGAAACTGAAATCACGTCCCTAGCAACATAAGTGCCATAAATATCAAATGGTTCAGAAAATAAATGCTTTGCCCTTCCAAAATGTTGTCCTGGAGAAGTAAGTGATGTAGATCCTCCAGCAGGATCATACGCGGCTTTTGGCATAAGCAAATCCGATCTTGTACCTTGATGCCGTGCATCAGAGACAACAGTTCGTCCTTTGAAGTCATTCAATTTTGCATCTGTAAGCACATTAGATTTCTGATTATCAGAACAAACCATGTCCACATTCTTGTTCTGTGAAGACTTATTTCCATAATTATTGACACTCTCAGTTTTTGCAAGTGCCTGCTCAGACGAAGAAATTAGTTCATCTGGTCGCATATTTTCTCTGACGTTGTTGTCAAGTTTCTCCAGCACTGATGATTCATTGCCCGTGTGACTTTTATCCTCAGAAGGTTCTGACAAAGAGCCCAGAACTTTCAAACAAGATGACACCTCAGAAACCACAGCAGGTTTACAAGAATCACATAATTTCCTGTACCTTGATAATATCCAACGTCTCAGAGATGGATGCCTAGAGATGGCCTGCAAATTTAACTTAGTAAGATTGTAAGAAACAAATAAGAAAATAGATGGAAAAATGAAGAGGAAGTTATACAGCAGATTTTTTTAAGTCAAAGTTAAATGCAAAATTACAAAGAAGTTCCTAGATATCAAACTTTCTGCGTCAATTTTAACTTTAAGCACAAGTAGAACCTTGTGACGCGTAACTTGAATATAAACAACAGATCCCTAATCATTTACAAATTGTTCTTAGCAGTTAAATAGGTTATGCTATAACCCATCATTGTTTTCCTACAGTTAAAAGGTGAAAGTTCAGCATCAATGGAAAATGATCCATACCATGGTGATGTAACACTCATTTGACTCCATAGCATTTTCCGAAACAACAAGATTTGAATCAACAACTTTATTGGTGTCGGACAGATTTCCGTCCATACCCATAGCAACATTTGCAGCATTACAGGTCAGATGACAGCTCAACTGATTTAAAAGGTATAACCCTTCTCCCTTTACATCATCACATTCTGCAGAAGCAAGCAGTGTAAAACAGGCTTCTAGTATATTCTCTGGGAACAAAAGAAATGTGCAAAGCAAGCAAATAGCTCCCAGTTCAGATAAATTATCAATTGTTGGTTGCTTAGCATTGTCCAACTCCAATTTTAAAGTTTCTAATAACGTCACAGGGTCCTGAAGCATTGCATGTTTTGTATAGTCCATACGATAGATATCCTTCCCCTCCAAGGTTGAAATGAAGAAGGAGAGAACAGTTCTATAAACGACAGAGCAGATCCCTTTCATAACAGATGACTTGAGTTCTTCAGAAGATGCTGCAGAGCATATGTGAGTTAAGCCAATGATACATGCTTTAGCTGTCTTGTATGGCACACCTTTCAAATCCTCCCCTCTCTTTACAGTGGCCATGTTGCATCTGTACATGTTGATGGTAACTTTAGTCGCCGCCTCGAGTGCAGTAGGACAGCGTGGGGCAAATCGAGGGATTGGCAACGATAGAAAACATTGTACGCTTTCACAACCTGTATGGATGAACAAGGAAAAGTTAAGATGGTTTGTAAACATGGAAGAAACTGATTCGTTACCAAAATAACAGCCTTAAGCTGTGTAAATAAAGTCCTGTTGTACTCCAGAAGTTTTAGTCATTAATAGTGCTCTGTTAGTTAATATAAAGTTAAAGCCAAAGGAAGAGATAACACCTTTAAATCTGACATATTATGAGCAGAAAGCTGTAACAAATAATAAATTGGCAGATAAACTCCTAACTCTTTCAAGATTGTGCAATTATTGGATTTATTCACCTTCCCATCTCATGGAAAATTTTCTCCTCCCTATTTGCTAAACAAACTGGTCACAAAACATGGAGAAGCATAATTGCTAAAGAGAAAATTAGGACATCTGTAGTGAAGTAAGCTTTCGAAAGGATCAAGTTTTATAGTTCCACGAATAATGGATAATTTAATCATGAATAACACTTTGTCTTACCTTAAAGATATATAACAAACAACATATCCAAATTTCAACAAGCTCGTTTTGATTTCGATCAATGATGTGGTAGTACTTGAAACAACTTCCAAATTGTAGTTACTAGCACAGAAATTTCATGCAGAATTTATCATTATTGGTATACAATGTCATTATGGTGTACTTAAAACAACATTCACTACAGATAAGACACGGACTAATGGAATGCATAGCCAGGTAAGTTAATTGAAGATCAACAAACTCTTGTCGGTTCCAAATCAAACAAAGGAAGTTAGCGAAAATACTGCATGAAATCCATGTGAAGCAGTAATTCTTATGTCAAGTTACATGATTCCATTTGTTTAGATCTGAAATTCTGGATTCACAGTCTATCTATTAAACATTCCTAAAACAGGGCATACGTTTTCCCTCTCCTGGTATAGTATAAACCATCGCAGCAACAAACAAACGTACTCTTGAATGTGGAGCTGATTCAAGCCTACATACTTACACAGCACAGGCTATAGCAAATCACGACATCAAGTAACAACGAATGTAATGCCAATTTTGTTGTATGTCATGACGACAGAGAGAGGGGGAAGTTTAGCCACCTCGGGAGGCGGAGATGAGGTAGAGATAGTCCTGCTCCAGCTCGGGCGTGAGGCCGCCGTCTTTGTGCTCCTGTATGTACTTGCGGATACGGTTGTACCGCTGGAAGACATTCCTCAGCTCCTCCTGGTTGCGGAGCTTTTGAAGCCTCACCTCCTCCGGCGACTGGGATGCCGTTTCCGTCGGAGGTGAGGTGGAGGTTGAGGGCGCCGCAGCACCTAGGGTTTCGGGAGGCGGCGGGGCAGGGGAAGGAAGCCGCGCGGGTGCCGGATTGGAGGAGGAGGGGCTTGGGTCCTGGGCGTCGGCGACCTTCCGTTTCTTCGGCTGCGGATCCGCCGCCGGCGACGCCATGATCGGGCTCCCACGGGGAGAATTTGACGATGGTTCGGCCACAGCCGATTGGCGTCTCTCGCCAGCGCTTCCCTGGGACTGAGACAAGACAAACCTCAAAAAACAAAAAAAAAGGAACGGGGTTTTGTGAACTGATGTCCTAATTTTTTTTTATTGGGCTTTGTTTAGTTCCTAAATTTTTTTCAAAAAAATTCAGATTTTCCATCACACCAAATTTTTATATGCATGCATGAAGTATTAAATATATACGAAAATAAAAACTAATTGCACAGTTTGGTCGAAATTGACGAGACGAATCTTTTGAGTCTAGTTAGTACATGATTGGATAATATTTGTCAAATACAAACG
>Ga0182004_10005455_pt1 | contig 10355 bp, 6 predicted proteins | sample Sormic07211540_1_FD_120479 | JGI IMG/M metagenome (GOLD analysis project Ga0182004, IMG submission 120479) | Endophyte microbial communities from Sorghum bicolor roots, Mead, Nebraska, USA - 072115-40_1 MetaG | ecosystem: Host-associated > Plants > Roots > Unclassified | place: USA: Nebraska...
TATATATATATATATATTGTAGGACCGAGGGAGTAAGCATTTTGCTGATGTGGCAAGGTATTTATTAAAGAGAGAGTGAAAATCATAGAAACCAGGTCTAAGTTAGAAACCATGTCTACACAAGAACCAATATATGAAGGGTTGTGATTGGTACATAATAGAGAGAGAATGCTTGTGATTGGATAAAATATTATTCTATAAAAAATATACATTGGAACTATGGTTTCTATATATAGTGTCTATGAAAACTAATAGTTATAAAAACTATGTATAGTTGGAGACTGCCCTTACAGGCTTACTAGCATGACACGACTTAAATAAAATGAGATATGATAAAAGCTTCGTAGGATAAAATAAATTTTATGAGAAAACTTGTTTACACTGTTTTCAACATTTGAGAGTCTTAAAAACATGGATATGAAACTTTTACTGAGACTGATCTAACTACACATACAATTTTGGGGGTTGGGTTGGTCATATGCAACATGCAGGCTTAACGATGATGAGTGTTGAGTTATGGGAGTAGTAATTACTCCCTCCGCCTTGAAATATAGTATATTATAACTTTTAAAATTTGTACTCAAATATAATATATTCTACATAATAATTATGTTTAGATTTGGCAAAGTTTGTTAAAATGGAAATCATAATTTAAGGAGAAACTCAATAATTAGAATAATTTGTGGGCACATGCTTTATTTGAGTGTTCCATTAAATTGTCTTAGAATTTTTAAAATACACTATATTAGATGACAGAGTGAGTAGTCTTTCTCTTTTTCGAAACAAGCATATAGGCTTGCTTAGAAACGATCAATTTTAAATTTTAACAAAATCAACACAAGTACCATGTTTGTAATAGACACTAGTCTACCGTTGAAACAAATTTAGAACCGCAAAAAATAGATCAAAGTTTATCACGGCTCCGACTTTAATTGGCAAAAAATAGGTCAAATTTTACTCTAATTATGATAAGTCACTTCTCACCTAGTAAGTTTATCACGGCTCCGACTTTAATTGGCATTAAAAAGAGTAATGAAAACAATATGATTGAACTAAGGCCATGTGAGGATACGGATCTCATTCTAAGGCATTGTTTAGTTGTGAGAGTTTTTGGATTTTGGCACTGTAGCATTTTCGTTTGTTTGTGGCAAATATTGTCCAATCATGGATAAATTAGGATCAAAAGATTCGTCTCGCGATTTACAGACAAACTATTCAATTAGTTTTTGTTTTCGTCTAAATTTAGTGTTTTATGCATGTGCTGCAAATTTCGATGTGACGGAGAATCTTAAAAACTTTTTGATTTTTGGAGTGAACTAAACAAGGCCTAATTCTAGATAGTAAAGTAGAATCAAGATTTGAAGAAAGAAAGGACGGTGTTGGACCTTATTGTGCTTTTGTGTAGTGAGAATCTCGGATTAGTAAGGTTTGGATAGATAGCTGGATTCTAGAATCTCATTTTAGAATCCAAGTGTTTGGATTATATTCTCACTTTTCTTAGAAGAAGATCCAATCAGGACCTAACAAGCATAAGTCGTTCCCATCGTTTTTCTTCAAGCTGAACATGATGCTTGTATAGACAACCAAGGTTACGTTGCTCATGTATGTTTAAGATATCAAACGCATATTAGTATAGTCGTGCTGATTTCTGGCCAGTTTCGAAAAAAAAAATTGGCACACAGGGGTGTAAAGAAAAGAAAAAGAATCAGATTTAACTTTGTTCATGACCGGTGCATAGGCACATAGCGATGATATGATATACTCAAAGGTCAAAGCTAAACATTGTGATTGCCTTGGCGTGACCTTTTAGAGCGATTCCTAATTTGGGACTGGGAGTGGGACTGTGGGAGTGCATCTTTTATACCGCCAGTCCTTTTGAGAGAGAGAGAGAGAGAAAAAAAAAAAGAAACAGCGATGAACTTTGTGGGAGGACCGGATCACCGTGGTCCACCGCGCACCACCATCCCAACCCAAGCCGAAGAGATCGATGGGGCATTGGAGGCGGGGCGCACCCCGGGCGACCCCCACTTTGGCTCCAGGCGCGCCGCGGAGGCCCGGACGGCCGGACCACCACTTCTGCCGCGCCACATGCGGCGCGGGTCCGGGTCAGTGCGAGGATGTGGTGGCCCCTGAGCTGGCGCCGTGACGGTCGGGTTCCGCGTCCCCGGCCCCGGGCGTCCGTCTCGCGGCGCGCGGTGGTTTTTGGTTCCCTCCCGGGGACCGAATCCCGCGACATCGGCCCGGCTCTTGCGCCGATGCCTCGTCCCGTCCGCGCCGGCTTCTATTCCGTTTCGGAGCATTCACCGCCGCGCGCCGATCTCGATGCCTCCTCAGCGGCGAGGAGGCGACCCCTACTTCTGGTTGGAGTAGCAGTAGGCTGTGTAGCCTGTTGTCTGGCCTTGTTTAGTTCTAAAAAATTTTACAAAATTTTTCAGATTTTCTGTCACATTGAATCTTTAGACGCATGTATGGAGTATTAAATATAGACGAAAATAAAAAAATAATTACATAGTTTGGTCGAAATTGACGAGACGAATCTTTTAACCCTAGTTAGTCTATGATTGGACAATATTTGTTAAATACAAACGAAAGTGTCACTATTTATATTTTGCAAAAAAAAATTCGCAATCCTTTCTTTTCGAGTGGAGGGGCCACATCTCAGACTGCGAGGAATCTTTTTTTTCCCGAGTGGACTGCGAGGAAACTGTGCGACCGTGCAGGTGCGCTGCGCCTATGCGCCGGTGGCCCACGTTCTGAATTCAAACAGGCGGCGGCAGCAGCAGCAGCAGGGAGCGCGGCGCGCGAGCCTCGGTCGGCGTCATCTCATCTCAAGCGGCCCAGCACACAGACACAGGTGAGCACCTGCCGAGGGTGTGGTGTGCTTCACGCTCACTCCAGTAGTCCAGTCCGTCACTCGGGCCCGGCCTGGCCCGCCGACGCGTGAATGCGCCAGGCCCACACTGCCCACTGCTGGCCTGCTCTGCACGGCTCCACGCTGCCCGTGCTGGGCCTTGTTTAGTTTACCCGAAAACCTAAAAATTTTCAAGATTTCTCGTCATATCGAATCTTGCGGCACATGCATGAAGTATTAAATATAAACGAAAACAAAAATTAATTACACAATTTGTCTGTAAATCGCGAGACGAATCTTTTGATCCTAGTTATTCCATGATTGAACAATGTTTACCACAAACAAACGAAAGTGCTACAGTAGCGAAATCCAAAAACATTTCACATCTAAACAAGGCCCTCCTCTCCCACAGCCACCGGGCTGCCGCCGCCGCCGCGGGGCAAAGTGCTGTACTCCGTAATTCGCTCGCGGCCAGTTAATTATCACCTGGATTTGGCTGTTCCCTGCTGTCGGCATCCAAGTAGTACGGCGTACTACGCAGACACGATCACGGATTCACAGGACGCGCACACGGTGCACGGCAGTTACCTAGGCCGGTAAAAGTTCACCCGTGCATTTTTTCCAGCATCGTCAATCGTAGCTGCAATATGGACAAAGGTTTCAGCAAACGTCCCGGATGCGGATGGAGTAGCAGGATATCACAGGTTCAGAGCCCAAAGGCACAAAAAGTCTCTGGATTAGGCAAATTTGTTTCTGCAGATTGAAGCACGGGAACCAGAACAATAGCGGCCTATACGTACATCCAAGACGAGGACAATGTGTGTTCACGGCCAAAATTGGCTCAACCAAAATTTATCGTGAATGTTTTTTTCTTCTTCTTGTTCTTTCCTTTTCTTTTTTAACTGAAGTCCGCTATTTATTCACTCATAGACATTGATGATGTACGACCATGGAATATATCACAGTAAGAGCTAGTCACATTGCGACCACGTGGTTGTTCTTGGAATCTTGATCCCAGAGTTTACTTTGATATGGACACAAGAGTGGATCACAACGATGCGGTAGGGGGAGTTAAACCCTCTTCTGCCGCTGCTAATCCCATGGAGGCTCATCTCTCTTCTGGAGTCGCTACTACAATTTTTGCCACGGTTGGCATGAGAAGGGTTTGGAGTGGTTCAAAGATTGAAGATGACACTAATTATAACTTGGGCCAATGAACATCTCTTTGGCCCAACATGCAACAAGAGCTCTATTCTCATAACAAGGCCATGGCCTCTCTCTTGGTAGCAAAGGTGAGAAAGTGCTATAGGGCATTATCTTCCTAACTCCAAATAAGCAAAGAACCACTACCTCCACCAATTCAACCACAGAAAAGGAACATATATTATATGAGATTGTCTTGGATGTACTTATTGTATGTTAGCACAGGGTTAGCCTTCCGCTACACCTCAGAGCCACCGTTGCTGTTGTGGGCGTTTGAGTCAAAACGCCCAACATATTGACCTATGTACTTCTTGTCCCACCTACACCAATAACTCTACACGATCTTCTTGGGTGGCGGAATGGCAAGCGCCGACGAGGAAGTCGAAGAGGTGGGAGCAAATGCGGGAGGCGAGGCCAAGATGAGAGGCTTCCGTCCAACAGTGGCGAAGCTACATGTAGTGTCGTGGATACGGATGCACCTATAAAATTTTTGAATATCAGTGAATAGGGTTAAATTTTCACCATAGTTATGACTCAAATCTATGTATCTACAAGACAACCGCATCCATCTCGGATTTGCTCTAGCTTCGCCACTGTCGTCCAATATACAATTCCCTTGAGTGCACGTGTTGTCCATCGTGGATTAGCACATACACAAAAGAGTCTGTTGTCCGCGTCCCGTTCGGACATGTATTGTTGCGCGAGTCTAGTTCTTCAGCTAGCTAGACGTGTGTTTTGGGAATTTAGTGACCTAGCTGCAAAGTTTAAGGTACACCGTTGTATTTTACTCATCCTTTTTAGGTATGGAGTTGCTTCATCACATTTTCCATCTAGTGGCCTGGCACTCATCACGCGTGATTCTTGCCACTTGGCACACGAACTATGCTGCAGAGTTTGACTAAGGCCTTGTTTACATGCGAATTTTTTTTGGATTTCACTACTGTAGCGCTTTCGTTTGTTTGTGACAAATATTGTCTAATTATAGAATAACTAGGATCAAAATATTCGTCTCGTGATTTACAGGTAAACTGCAATTAGTTTTTATTTTCATCTATATTTAATGCTTCATGCATGTGCCGAAAGATTCGATGTGACGGGAAATTTTGAATTTTTTTTGATTTTCGGGATGAACTAAACAAAGCCTAATTAAATGCTACTACTAACCAGTTGCTATTTCTACACCACTAGTAAAATAGACACATGGTGTTAAGCTTACATAATTAATAAGTAGTTAAAAGATATTCTCAGTCAAATGGAGAACTGAACGATTGCCTAAGATCTGATTCATCTTCTATTGAACACAGATTCTTCGGACAAAAAAAAAGGTTGCATGTGGGAACACAAGCCATGCTCAATGCACATGGTAGTTTCAGTTATTTTATAGACATACGAACCAACCAATCCGTTCAGCTCGCTGAATTTCAACGGCTGATATTGATTTATTGTGGAAGAAAACAATGATCCTTCATTAGGCCAGTTTCAATGAAATTTTATTGAAGTTTCATGAATATTAAATATGCTGATATAGCACCATATTAATAAAGAGAGAGGTGATAAGAGTTTTATAGGAGTAGAGAGAGTTTCATGGGGATGGAACTCTTCTGCACTATTTTTAAAATATGAATGTATTGAAAACTAAATCATAAAACTTGCATTGAGGATAGCTTTAAGAATAGTGCTCATAAGTTCAAGCAAACATGCATCAATCTTTCAATTCCCTACACCCACTTCAATGAACAAAAACGTAAAACTTCAATGAACAAAGTTGTGATCTTTAGCATGTTGTTCCTGCCATGAACAACTCAGGCCTTGTACAGTCGGCCAAAATTTTACATTTTGAATACTATAGCACTTTCGTTTGTATTTAGTAATTATTGTTCAATTATGAACTAAGTAGGCTCAAAAGATTCGTCTCACAAATTATAGCTGTGTAATTAGTTTTTATTTTCTCATAGTGTAGACTCGGGGATATGTGCCACGTGTCCAGCGGGCATCAATAGTTCGATAGGTGAATCAGTGAGTCAGAGGTGAGGTGCTGGTTGAAAGCAGTTTTAGATCTTTATCTGAACAACTCTCATGGTTCTTTTGGAACACAGAAATTTCACAAAAATTATACAGAAAATTTCCGCAATCCAAAAGGGGCCTCAAAATGTCTCTGATCAGATCACCAGCTGGCAGCTGCATAGTAGAGGGACTAGAGGAAAAGTGGTAAGCTGTGAAAAGTTTTTCTCGTATTCATTCGTTCAATCATCCGTCCATCAAAAAATGATAGAAATTATGAGGGTAATGTAATGTGACACGTAAAATACTCCAACTCGATCCTAACGGTATGCCTACCTTATATGTCCAAAAGAATTGACTCCAGCAACCCATTCAAAACGAAATCAAGTGTTCCCGTGGGGAAGCACGACGAGTACACAAATGGCAAGAACCCACGAGTCTCACCACTGGAGAACCATCAAGCACCCTGCGGCAGCGAGCAGCAAGGAACTGGCGACGCCGACGGCACCAGTGCTGTGCGCGGCGGCGCTCGTCGAGTCACCCTTGCCGCCGGCCAGCCCGCCTGCTTTGCCGGCCGCCGGGCTGGGCGCATCGGACGCCCCGGACTCCGGCGCGGGCGCGGGGGCCGGCGCGAGCGGCGGGTCCTTGCTGAAGAGCTGCATGGGCAGGAGCACCTTGTTGAGCGCGTAGATGGCGACGGGCTTGGTGGCGTAGACGCTGCTGGCGATCTTGGGCCTGGACCACATGGACTGCACGTAGATGCTGCCCATGTCGTCGGTGAGGTTGAGCGTGTAGGGCGCACCGGCGAAGGTGTTCACCGGGTTGAGCGAGCTCAGGTTCTTGAACTCGGCCAGGGAGTAGAACTTGGGGAACGCGTGGTACAGGAGCAGCGTCTTGAGCTGGTCGGAGGTGAGGTTGGTGAAGGTGGACTTCTTGAGCGCCGCGAACGCCGAGTCCTTGGGCACGAAGATGGTGATGCCCACCTTGGTGTTGTTGGCCTGCCCCTGGAAGGTCTCGATCACGTCCGTCTTCTCCAGGTAGTTGAGGAACGTGTGGAACGGCCCGGCCACGCTCAGGAGCTCCGCCAGGTCCACGTAGTGCGGCGCCGGCGCCGGCGCCGGCGCCGGGGTCGGCGGCAGTGACACGGGCGCCGGCGCGGGCGGGCTGCTCTTCTGAGCCAATGCCGGGGCGGAGAAGAGGACGGCCAGTACAGCCGCCGTGGCGAAGATTGCAGCTTTGGACCCCATCATGCAGCGTCTGTCTGTCTGGCGCACCTGATCCTCTACCACCACCTCTGATTTGATGCAAGCCCCTAACGAGATCACGCAGAAAGTATAGTTAGCCACAATTTGATCTGATTGATCAAGGCTGAGAGTTCTTTATATAAAAAAGGGAAAAGTTTGGTGGTTGTGTGGTCGTTGTAGAAAAGTTTTTTTTCTCTTGGATCAAAATGTAGTACAAATTTATGCTGATATTTCTGGGTTCAAATCAATACTAGTAGTATTATGGAATTGTGCCGTTACTGATCTACTCGGGAGCATATATTATACATTTTGGTAATTGATTCACTCGCTATCACTAGGAAAAAGAGTCACTTCGGATACAAGTTGGATCATTGGATCTGCTAGCTTGTCTAGACGGCACGTTGTAGGAATGCCACTGCCAACCAAATCATGATACGAGACAGGGGATACAGCAATTGCTTGAACAAAAAGGCAAAGGGAAAAAAAAAGAACTTTCAGATCTCAAACCAATACAAAAAGGGCAAAGAACCAACCAACTACCTAGATCCTTATCAAAAGAAAAGAAACAGCTGCCTGACCAGCACTCAAGAGCTAGGTAGCCTACACGATCTTCGCTTCGACTTAAAGTCTAAAGATGAAGAACTACACCATCGTGTGCTAGATAACATAAAACTCTCATGTTACTAAGATCATGTACTGACACGGCGAAAAGCTACAATAGCATCACAATGCATGTAGAGTTGTAATTCTCAAGCTGACAATTGCATGTAACCGACGAAAAGAACGTCATGATCAAAAGAACATCATGATCAGGTAGTACAATATAATGCCTTGCAAATGCAGGAGAACAAGAGGAAAATCCAAGGTAGGAGCAAACCTGATGGAGCAGAGCAGAGAGGGGACGAGACAAGAAGCGTGGTGTTCTTTCGAATGAGCGCTTGGCAGAGAGGGGTGCTATATAAAACCGTGGTGTTCTTTCGTGTCGGGCGGGAGAAAATATATTAAAAATAAAAAAAATATTGAGATGTTCGTATTGGTGGCAGCTGTTGCGGGCGGGGGCAAGTTGTTGGTGCCCGCGCGCTCTCAGCGAAGAAGATGCGTGCTGATTGCTGAAAGCTGGCCAGGAATCGGCTTTTCTCCTGCCTGTCCTGGGCTTTTCTGACCCGTTCTTGAGTAATTTGCACTGCTCCATTAGTGGAAATAGGACAATTAGACCCCATTTCCAGAAAATAATTCTCAATCATTAGTGGGAGCAGTGCAATTAGAACCCTCATTTCAGAAACTACTGTATTTCAGATTCAGACCCGGTCATTTGCTGAAAACATGCACTGCTTGCTTTTCTGACAAACTGTTTTCAGAGCTTGTTAATTTTGTTAAGGTTGTGTACCATCTGACCAATAGGATACTGCATGTCAGTTTTATTGCAAGGTCAATTGAAACTGTCACCCGGCTGCATGAAGTGCTTCTGACTTTTTTCGAATCCAGCTGCGCACTCTGCGCTATTAAACTCGTCCTGTGGAAGGCCACAAGAGTATGAGAACTGTAAACTTGTTTATTCGATGTCTGACATCGAGATCTGCTAGACTCAAACTGGTTTCTACTATCTTTGTTAGAAAAAGGTCATAGGGAGAACAGGATCGCAATGTTATCAGAAGTAACAGTGTGCTAGCTCTAAACACAGGGATTCCTACTCAGCCAAAAACGAATGCAGAGAGATCAGATTCCTCTTAGGATAGGTATCTGCATTTCATATAAGCATTTGAGGGTAAACTAAAGAAACTCTGGTTTGAATCACTATTGCTCTCTGATCTGGAGTCTAGACCACATGTACAAACTACAAAAGTCAGCAGCAGATCAGCAGTGGTTACTAAGGCTATTCATGGAAGACTTCAAGTCAGCTTAGTGCATCGTTGCGGTTAATAATCCTGACAGTGTAACCAATGCTCCTTTTTTTCTATATCAAGGATTCCTTCAACTTGTATGACACTTAAAGTACTAATACCAAACTATTTTTCTTGAAGTAGACAAGCATATGACTACGAGAAAATGTCACAAATTGCCATCAGCTACCTTTTTATCTCATGAAAATTTTATCTTTCTAGAAAAGTAGAAATGATGGGTTAGTTCTTGATTAGAATTGAAGGATTCACAAATATTCAGTAGAGACCTTCTTATTCTTATTAAATGAAATAAGTTATATACATACAACTGGATTTGATAATGTCGTGATCGATATATAATGAAGTTCAGACACCAGTGATATGAGGTGTCAACTGGATTTGGTAACGTGAGCTCACTATCTGACTTGATTTTGAAGTGTCGGTGAGGCGGCCACTTGACACAGTTGCTACAGTTGTATCTGGTGGGGATCAATTAAGCATCGTGCACTGCATATTGTTCAGCGGTAGGTATCGATGCCTTAATCAACAAAGGAGAGGAAAGTTCATTTCTGGACCTGCCATGTTTAATTAAGCTTCGACAGGAAATCAAATTCAGTTCCATTATTTGTCATACCCAATCAAGTAATAACATGTTTAACATCAATAGACTGCAAAATTCGATGAATTTGACTGCACAGTTGAACATGTCCACAGTAGTACTATAGCTCAGTCTGATAAGAAAACTAAAAAAAGGAAATAATAAACATGTTTTTTAATACATATTTCTAATTAGGGATGAAAATGGATCGGATCGAAGCAGATATTATGCGGATTCAGATGTGAATACTGAACTTTTAATGTCAGAAATAGTACGAATTTGGACCACTGTCGGAGCGGAAGCAAACTTTTTAAGTCAGATAATATGTACTTACGTGTTGTTTTTTATGATGAGAAAAAACACTAACCAAATTAATACAGGTTCTCAATTTGAATTTAAGAGTATAAAATAAGCGTGTAAAATAAATAAATATTCTTAATGAAGCAAAACTTTACTGTGTGCTGATTAGCAGCAAAACTTCACTAGGATTACCATTCGATGTCGTGTGAAAAGATATTAAAATTAGTATATTTAGTTAACGAGCTTTGCTTGTGTGGGCGATAATATAATAACTATAA
>Ga0182004_10005456_pt1 | contig 10354 bp, 4 predicted proteins | sample Sormic07211540_1_FD_120479 | JGI IMG/M metagenome (GOLD analysis project Ga0182004, IMG submission 120479) | Endophyte microbial communities from Sorghum bicolor roots, Mead, Nebraska, USA - 072115-40_1 MetaG | ecosystem: Host-associated > Plants > Roots > Unclassified | place: USA: Nebraska...
GCATGACATTAGCAAATTAGCCTTTGAATGGGATGACAACACAATAAATAAAAATTGCCAGGATAAAATGCTAGATCAGTTACACACCAATACTAGCTCTGTTAACAACTCAACACCTGCTGGCCCTGCTATGCACTAAGGGCCTGTTTGGTTCCCCTTGCTAAACTTTAGCTAGCTAAAATTATTTTAGCTACTCTTGGGTGACTAATGAGACTAAACTATTTTAGCTCCTTTTAGTCAATGTGTTTGGTACTTTAGCTACTAAAGTGACTAAAGTTTAGCTAGCTAAAATTTAGCAAGAGGAACCAAACAGGGCCTAAGACTAGGCACATGTTTATGAGTTATGGCTACCAACTTGTAATCACGCTAGCATGACCTTCTGTTGAATTACCACCTAATGCAATGAATGAAACTGAACTAATGATCAAGATACTACAAGTGCCAAAATAACATAAAAATATAATCGAAACCACTATAGTACATCGTAGTAATCATTTATAGTGCAGAGCTGAGCATTATGCGGCACCAGGTGAAGGTCAGGCCTATTTGAGAATTCCCTATTTGAGGCCCATAAGGCGCTTTCACTTCCAAATACATTTGAAGTCTCAAACACTAACAATTCATCCTAATTTGCTTGCATAAGTGCATATATACATTCTTAGGGAAGCAGGCCAATGCCTTCGTTGTGTATAGAACCAAAAAAAAATATTTATATTTTCCAAAAAGATGCTAGGCCGCACATGAGAAATGACAGCCAATTTGTCATTCATGATTCATCCATCTCTGTACACTGTACAGTCAGGTATATACTTACCAATTGCACATGCAAGTAGGGGCGGATCCAGTAAAGGGCATCGGTGTAAACATGAACACCCCAACCCCATAGTATTTGCAAAACAATCGAAGTTTACTAGGCATAATACATGCATAAACACTTGTAATTAGGTCAGATCCGAATACAAATAGTAAATTAGGGTCTGGGTGCTCGGTTTTGCACAGCAGGAAGGGAAGACCAAAGGGTGGGCGTACCTGCTGGTGCTCGTCGCCGGTGAAGGGCCTGAAGAAGACTTGGGCACCTGGCGTAGGACGGCAGCGCCGGCGACCTGGGCCCGAAGATGAGCACCGGGGCGTAGTCGTCGCCAAGAAAGTGAGGGAGAGAGAGGGAAGGGGATACTGGAAGAAGAGAAGCGACTCAGATTCACCATCTGATTTTAGCACCCAATATCCACCGTCGAAAGAAAATCGCATATCATTAATATTAGATTTGTTTTTATATTTTTTATCGGATTCGAATTTAAATATAGACAGTATCAGTCATCTCGCATAGGATATAATTAGATATTAATATTATAAATATGTAGATACGATACGCTACTAGATGTTGAATATGCGGAGTCGGATATAGACATATTTAAACCTTTCTAAACGGATTCGGTCTCGAATACGGTCGAAAAATATATGTCATTTTCATCCTTGCTTTGGGGCATTCTACTAGAGACTTGGCTGCTTTGTTTTTAAAAACCGCTTGCTAAATTAATGAGCTTGTATGCGTAAACTATTTCTAAATCATCCTAAGCATTTTTATAATTTATTTCTCTTATACCTTTACATTAGGAACTTTGTCCTACTTCTTATTACATATTCTTCCACCTTAGATTGGCACGATGGATATACACACGTATTTATTCGTGCCTTGAGGTCAATTTATCCGAGCACCAAAAGACTGGGAGGATTGAGGTCAATTTATCCGAGCACCAAAAGACTGGGAGGATAGATTCGAAGTAGTTACAGATGTGCTTTTTCAATCTTGCCAAAAATCATAAATTGGGGGATTATTTTGAAAACTCTTGGAGATGCCCTTAAATGTATGGAGCTAAAAACTAAGGTTTACCATAAGCCTTGCTAGAGCTCTCAAATTTAAGAGACCCTCAAATCCCGCCTTCGGTGCTTATTTCTACGGCTCTCGAGGGAGCCCCTACTCGACAATTTGTGTCGTTGAACTCGTGTCTCACTCTAAATTAGTCCCTCCTCGGTCCGATAGTTCCTCCTGTGGCACCAATCACGCCTTCTCTACCGCTGCCACCAGATCCAGCAACCTCCAAGCACCGCATCCTCCGCTAGTCCTCCTCGTCTCGGCTATCGACCAGAGAAGAAGTTGTGACATTTTATGTGGGTTCCTCTTGGTGGCATCATGTCGCGCTTTCCTACCACTCCTGCTAGATTTAAGTAGGGGACACGTGGCTGTTTCTGGAGCACCGGACGCTCTGTTCCAGCATCTGGTGGCTTACCCGCAGCACGTCCAGTGGTCCCTTGTTCAGCCCAGTAAAAGAGCCAACGGCTCTATTTGTTTAAGGGGCTTATAAATACGTGTTGACCGGCTTTAGGCTCACTCTTTTGGCATTCTAGCATACTTGACATCCTTGTGAGCCTAAGCAAATACCTCTCACTCATCTCTTTCATAGATTAACCATCTTTGTGAGATTAAGAGTGATTCCAAGTGCATTTGCTTGAGTGATTGTATCTAGTGGCACTTGGAGATCGATTTGACTGTGGTTTTCTTGTTACTCTTGGTGGTTGCCGCCACCTAGACGGCTTGGAGCAGCGAAGAAGCATTGGCACGAGTTGGTAATTGTTCGTGACCATCTTCTGGTGTTTTGTGAGGGGTTTGTGCCTACCCGGCGGAGAGCCAAAGGCAGCTATTAGTGGATTACGTGTGTCATTGAGCTACCTCACTTGTGGTAGGTCCTTGCGGTACTCGTGGTGAGCTTGGGTGTGGACTCCCAATTAACCGCCGGACCACAAAGTGTTGGTCGACACAACGGGGACGCAGCGTGCCAGCAAGCACGTGAACCCTGGGAGAAAAAATCGGTGTTTCAATTGAGTTTGATTGGCATTCTTGTGGTGCTTGATTGTTCATATATTGTGATTGGTTCATCCTCTTTACGCGACGGTATAAAGATCAAACCCTCTATTGTACATTCCCGCAAACTAGAGTAGCTTACTTTCTTGTGTAGAAACTTTAGGTAGCTCTCTAGTGTAAGTAGAGACATAGTTCTTGTGTGCCTAGTGATCATATCAACTAGAATTGTTGGATAGGTGGCTTGCAAACACCCTATTAGAGCTAGAGCAAAAAGTTTCGCCTTGTTATTTACTAACCTCTTGCTCTAGTGAGTTTGTATATTTTTTTAAATAGGCTATTCACCCCCCCCTCTAGCCATATTAGGACCTTTCACCCCCTCCTTCCCTCGTTTCTCCTCTACCGTTGCATGAAGAAGTCGCAAAGCACGAAGTAGAAGTCGCCGGATGTGGCAATCCCCCGAATCCACATTGCTTTCCTCCTCCGTCATGACCCCCTTCTTTCCTCCTTGTCGCTCCTTTTGTCCAATGGTGAAGAAGATGTGCAAAGAAGTGCACGCGCAGTATCCTCATCTATAAGCATACATTAATCAATAGAGCATGGGGGAGAGAAATTTGTCCATTGGAATAAATTTGAGGGCTCATGTTGGAGCAAATGAAAGGCCCTTAAAATGAGGGGTCTCCAAAACAAAAGTAGGACCCTGATTTGAGGGCTTCTACTAGAGTTGCTCTTAGGCAAGGCTTTGCATCACCTTGTCAAGTAAGGTTACATGTTTTGTAAAATGCCAAAAACTAGTTTTGCCTAGCAACCTAGCCCGTCTAAGCAAGGACAACCTTTCCCAAGCTAACGAGTTGAATCGGCTCTTCTAGACGGGCAAGATTTTTTTATCATGTGTTCCTCTTTCCTCATCGACTTGGCTTCTGCTTTGATGTGTTGCTCTTGCAATCGATTTGGAGCAAAGAGTTTGTGCCACAATCATCGAGTCAGGCGGTTGCCTGTTGCTGTTGGTGTTCCCGTGCTCATCCATGACACCATTGCCAAGGATGGTGGACTTCTTTTACAGTGCAGTGTATAGCTAACGAAGTTGATATTGTAACTTTTGCACACGAAAAGGACATTTACTTAGACTCATATAAATCTAGAGCAAGCATGCTACTCCATATGTTTTATAGGGAATCTTGACTTGATCATTTTTCTAGGATTATTGAAAGGATGTGCCTAATTAAAAGCATGGTGCATAGTTGAGGTGAGGCTCCACCATTAAACGTTTTTTAAGAGTCTTTTGCACTAGAGTCTATGTGGCCTATTACTCATGGAACATCATGATATCTTGATGATCCTCTTTTACTAATTTGTTTGAACTTTTGTTCACATTCCAAAAATAAAAAAAATGTTTACTTATTTGTTTTTAAAAAATGGACATGAGAATCTATTGAATACCTAATAACTCACTTATTGGACTCCATGTATTCCTATTTCTTGTCACCATCAAATTAGTATCTTACACAATGCTATGATGTTGCACACCTTAATACTGGACTATACAAATGTTTTGGCTTTGTTTACCACTCCCTCAAGTAGCCACCCTCTTCTTCCAATGCTACTATCTCTAGCACAAGACCTAAAAATGTGTGACCTCCATAAAAGGTCATTTGGATCAAATGTGTCACCTATATATTGGCTATGGCAAGAAATGTGGAGTTAGTAGTTTGCAATTTTGATGGTGAGCTCTTCCTATATGTAAAAGGACTAATAAGAAGGAATAAGAAGCTAGACACGCAAGCATAACATTATCGAGTTGAACTTGAAACTAGCATGTTAAAGCTAAAGGATGAAACATGATATAGACTATGATTAACCACATCCAAAAAACGAAATCTATTAAGTAAGCAACTAACAAAGCAAAAAAAATATATTGATTGTATAGCAAGTCCAATAAGACGAGTCAGTTACATTATAAGGATCTAGATCTGAGTAAGTTAACTAGCATCAATAGTTGGGAAAAATATATAATAATAAAAACCTCAAAGGCTGAATACATTCAAACTATATGTGAATAAGTTCATTTATTAATTCCTCCATTCTATTTTATAAAGGCATAGCTTAACATGACATGATCTTCTAAATTACACTTTGATCATCAATTTATTTTATTTTATAATTTTGTATTTATAATCTTATGATAATTACTCCCTCCATTCCAAATTATAAGTTGCTTTGATTTTTTGGTATATCTATTTTGTTTTGCATCTAGTCTAGATATAATGTATATCTAGATATATAACAAATTATATATATATATAAGTAAAAATAATTTATAATTTAGAATAGAGGTAGTAGATAGTAGATTTAATTACAAATCTAATCATATCAATTTTATGTTATAGCAATTCAAAGTTGTTAGTTAAATTGTTGCTAAAAAATTTTAATATTTAAATCTTAATATACATATAAACCTTATAAACATGCAGTAATTTGCGAGTTACACTATTATATACTAAGAGGCAGGATGTAATCTACACCTAAAATTTCAGCATATTTTTTATCCATCTATTTTTTGATCCATCTTTCTCTAACTAACTCCATTAGATATAAAAATTGTCTCTCTTTACGTTTGTCTATAGCTCTCATGTTTTATATTGTCCATAGCTATCACGTTTTAGAATAAAAAAAGTCTATATTACCCCCTCCAAGTTTGTCCTATGTCCAAATAACCCCCTAAACTAACATTTGGTTCAATTTACTCCCTCCGGCTATTTCAGTTGGTCCAACTAACACCTTAAAGAGATTTTTCTTTTTTGTTTCTCTATGTACAAACCAAATTTTAGTTTCAAATTTGTGAGGTGATAGAAGACATTGTATTTTGTTTTAGAAAAATACATTATGAATTTTTCATCATTATATTTTATATGATATTATATCCCTACTGTTAATTTATTGTTAAATTTCCTAAGCTATCAAAATTTGGTATATATTTTTTCTAACATAACTTATAATATTCTCTATTATATACAAAAGTTGATACTAAAACTCAACTAATACGTGGAAAAACTGAAATAATAAATCATGCTAAGGGGTAAATGAGACCAACTGAAATAGTTGGAGGGAGTAAATTGAATCAATTGTAAATTTAAAGGGTAATTTGGACATATACTAAACTTGAGGGGAGTAATTTGAACTTTTTCCTTTTAGGATCCTAATACACATACATGATGTTCATACCAGTCCAACCCCACGAATACAACTAGGACTGGTCTAACTCGGTTCTTGAAGGTGCTCATAAAAGTAAGGTATGCATACATATGTTCATAGAGACGAGTGTGTGTTAAAAAAACTAGGACAAAAGTATTATTAAACAAAACATATTTTAATAATATGATAATACTAGGAAGAGTCCTAATAATAGAACACAAATCCCTTTTCGAATACTCATGGACATAGTTTCGTTCATCTTATATATAAAATAATAGCAATATTATTTTGCAAAGAAAACAATACATTGTCATCGTCGACGAAATACGGTCGGCAGTCTACCTAGAGGTATGCCCAAGGTAGTAGATTATCGATAGACAGGTGCGCAAGCTACGAACTAGATGGTGACACAAGACACTACTAAGGATTTTATCCAGGTTCAGCCGTCGTGAGGGCATAATACCTACGTTCTGCGTCTGATTGTATTGATGATATGAGATGTAATCAGATCTGTTCTCTAGGGACCCCCATCCCTCCTTATATATTGTGAAGGGACAGAGTTACAAGTAAAGTATCATATTTGGTATAATATCTTTTTTAGTCTTATGGTGCACGCCGACCAACGTCGTGCCTTCATCTTATGGGCCAGACCACCTCCAACGATGCGACCCATGTCGAGCCATGAGAGTATAGGGGATTATACCCCACAACTAGTCCCCGAGCTCCATGTATTGTGGTGGGACACGTCATCTTGAGATTCTTCGACCAGTCAGGCTTGACATCTCCGACCAGTAGAAAAGTTCGAGCAGTTGCGACAACATTTCGGCCAGCTCAGAAGACAGTCGACCACCATTGATACGAAAGAAGCAGGTTGTCCGAATAATGCATGATGCTCTTGAGAAAAAGATTTCTTTCCTGATAAAGTGTGTCCACTTTACTTTTCTGAAAAGTGTAGGGTTTGAAAAAGTAAGCATATTCACCGTAAGGTGAAGTGTGCCCACTTAGTCTCCGAGCCTGGTAGTAGGTGACATAGACATGTGGTGCCAGGGTCTAAAAAGAAAAGTCCACATAGAAATTCTGATATTGAGATGCATCGCTAGGTGCATCGTACCAATGTAGTCCCCGAGCTTGCTGGAAGGCGACGTATGAGCCTTGTAGCAAGGTCTAAAAATTAAAATTGCCCTCAGTTGTATATGAGTATAATTCATATGTAACCAAGGAGAGCAGTTTCTAAGCTATAGTCGAAGAGTGATCGAAGCAATCCTTGAATACAATATAGAGTGATTGACAAGTCCACGAACACAGTTGTGAATGTAAACGTGCTCGATGATCGACACAGTTCTCAAGCAGAGCGTAAGGACAGGTCGACGAGTCCCCGAGCATGGTTGGAAATGTAAACATGCTCGGTGGTCGGAGCAGTCCTCGAGCACGATGTAGGGAATGATCGACAAATTCCCGGACGTAGCTTGTTGACTGGGCCAAGCTCCTGAAAATAAATACGGAGAATAGGTAGTATATGATGTAAAAAACTCTAGAGAAAAAATCAACGCTGACATAAGTTTTTAGCTTTTATGTTATATTAAAGTTAGCACGAGTAGTTAAATCATCCAATAGCTTGCACCAGCTCTGGTCTGACCAATAATCTGGAGCATGAGACACGGAGCCTAGGCACACGTAGGATTGCTAGCCTCGCTAGAGAGCTATTGCGGACCACCCGGAATGCAGAGGACAGATCTCGTGCACGTGTGGGGAGAAGTCGGAGACAGTGTCGGCTCTGAAAAACTCGTGTAGGAGAAAAAACTAATCGGCTTACCAAAAAGTTGTTTGAAGGATAATCATATCAAGGACATTATACAAAATTTATGCCAAAAATAAATAAAATATTAGAAGTGCACTTATCTTTAGACGGAAGGACAGACGTCTATTCGGTGGCGACAAAATTGTGTGGCCCTCGAGCTTTCTAACGTGTTGTCATGACGGTGGTCGCGGTGTCATAGCGACGACGTTCTTCGTGGCGATCATTATTGTGATATGACAGGTGATCAGAGCAAGTAGGCCAAGCAACTTGGTCAATAGCCCCGAGCAAGTCGGTGTTGTCGATCTGCCTCCCTTTGTAGCAGAGGTGCGGGTAACGCGTTATCAACGTGGTCGGAGACGTTGCTGGAGTGGTCGGAGCTGTAGCTAGCGTGGTTGAAGCTACAACCGACGTCGGTGAAAAGGTGAACGATGTAGATCGAATCTGCGCCTCCTCTATGATCGTGACGGTGAAGTTGTCAAGGCCGGTGGTCCAGGTGATTTGGTCGATGGTGAACATGAGGTCGTCCGCCATGGCCACGAAGTCAGGGATGATGACCATCTGGCTCGTCTACGAAGCTGTACACACACCCCTACTTGGCACGCCACGGTCAACAAAATACGGTCGGCAGTCTATCTAGGGGTATGCCCAAGGTAATAGAATGTCAGTAGACAGGTGCGCAAGCTACGATCTAGATGGTGACGCAAGACACAGATAAGAAATTTTGTTCAGATTCGGCCGCCGTGAGAGCGTAATATCTATGTCTTGCGTCTGATTGCATTGATGATATGAAATGTAATGAGATATGTCCTCTAGCGGACCCTCGCTCCTCATTATATACCGTGAAGGGACAGAGTTACAAATAAAATATTCTATTTGGTACAATATTTTCTTATATCATTGCGGTACACGTTGACCAGTGTTGTGTGCCTTCATCTTGTGGGCCAGATAACCTCCGATGATGCGGTCTATGTTAAGCATGAGGGTATAGATATTTATAAGCCCACAGTCACCGAGCGCTCCAGATTTTCTTGTTACTAGCGCAAAAAGCATCACTCCAAATGCAAAAAAAAAAAAAAAATCCAGTCGTCCTTTTGTGATTCCGCCTAGGTGATATATTTGCAATAAAAAAATCTTCCAGTGACCAAGCGAGGGTGGGTGATACTTGAAATAAAGAAAGAAAGTTGGCTCGTGAAAAAACATGTTGGCTCATCGAGAGAGAAAAAAAAAGAGAAAATAGCCAATCGAATATGTACATATTCATAGAAAACCAACCAATCCAGAACCAGTATCATAGACACAAACCAAGAGCATACTGTACTTAGGATCGGACAGAGAAATAGATGCAAACAAAACTAAACTCAAGAACAGACAGGAAACCCAAACCCAAACCAAAACCAAAACCAAATCATATATCGGTTGTACTGACCAGCAGGAGAATCCCCCCAGTCCTGAATAGTTGGGAATCCTAATTCCAATTCAAATATATTCGGATCCCATATAACCTAATTCGGAATTCTAATACGAAATAAATAAAATTCTAATCCAAATTCAAGAAACAAGTAGAAATTTAAATCTGTAGACGTATCTCATGTTATCTTACATATTATTTTGGTCTTTTTATTTTTCGTTCATTTTTACCATCTCTGTTTATGTTTGGACAATATTTTCTAGATTAATTTCTTTCGGTCGGTTTTTATGTCCATCCATTTTTCTTTTTTATTTTTCGGTCCCCATGTGTTTTGGTTCCGTGGTGTCTATTTGCTATTTTCCTGGGTTCTCGAGGGTGTAAAAAACAACAATGACAAGATAAGACATAGCATATACATCAAGTATTATGAAAATGTGAGAGCCTACCCATCCCATTGTATTAGGTAGACCGATAGTAGAGCAATCAACAAACCCTTATGATATCTAGCTATTTTTTGTCAGGCTAATCTCTACAAACTAGTATAATCATGTCTTCTCCATACACACTGCTCTTCTTAATTGCTAAGGACACTGAAGGTTGTATGTTGGCTCAACCATGGCAGTCAGCCCATCCCACGTCATCATAGGAGCCATGTCCACACGGGCACTTTGCTGCCCACCTTATCGTTGTGCAGTGCTAGCCCAAGTTTGCATGGTGGCCGGCGTGCCATGATACAGGCTGCCTGGTCGTGGCTGGTGAGATTGCACGTTGTGCTGCCGTACCCGTCATGCTGCCAGTTTAAGTCGTCTTGCAGTGACCGCTATGCTCAAACTCGCTCTATCATACTACCATTGCCATCGCCGACAAGATAGTAATTAAACCACAGTTCCATTGCAATGCACGGATAATTTTACTAGTCTATATAGAATTACTTTTTTTTATTGGTCTTTATAAGAAATCAAGGAACTTATAATATCTAACTGTAACAACACATTGATAATATAAAAATTAAAAAGTTCTGATATATTTATTTACGAGTAAATATTTTTGTGTCTTACAACGAAGAAAAAAATAACTATCAAGATTCTATTTTAATTCA
>Ga0182004_10005457_pt1 | contig 10354 bp, 7 predicted proteins | sample Sormic07211540_1_FD_120479 | JGI IMG/M metagenome (GOLD analysis project Ga0182004, IMG submission 120479) | Endophyte microbial communities from Sorghum bicolor roots, Mead, Nebraska, USA - 072115-40_1 MetaG | ecosystem: Host-associated > Plants > Roots > Unclassified | place: USA: Nebraska...
GCAACCCACAAAGTTTCAGGTTCATGATGGTCTAGTGAAGCTAAGTAATTCATACTTGGAGAAGCACTAAGTTGTAAACTAGGCACTAGAGAAACATTAACAAAGCAACTACTCATCATTTCCCAAAGAAAGATAACCATTCACGAACATGAACTAAGGGAAATAAGTAAGCTAAATATTTTTAGTCTTTTTAAATATAAGATGCAGAAAATAAAAGAGTGGATAGCGAGATACTCATCTGAGTGGAGAGAGGATCTCCCCTGTAACACTCCTAGTGTTAGCTTGCATGTTAACCATGAGCATTGCATCCACATGAGCATCATACCATGATCACATGTCACTTTGTGTATATCTCATGTGAATTGATTGCTTATTTACTTGTATGTGTGTGAGTAGTGTAGGACCAATGTATTTAAGTACACATGGTTCTCCAAAATACTTTATTCATGTTTAGAATATCATTTGGAACCAAGTTTATGTTGGAGGTGTCCTCAAAAAATGCCCCTAAGTCATGGTTAACCCTAGGTTGACCTAGTTGACCTCCTAAACCTCTTTTCAAAGACCTTTTATGAAACCAGTGTTAGAGACCTTCCATGTAAATGACCTCTAAAGCAAAGTTGTAGTAAATTTTATAAGCTACAAAAGTTGTTTTGGTACCTTTCCATGAAAATTGTTGGAACATAACCAAAAGTGGCCCACAAGACAGAAATCAGTGCTGTTTTCAATACTTAGGCGAATTTGGTTAAGTCTGGGTTTTCATATTCGAGGTAGGGTGCTTGGGAGCCTTGTAGTTTGGATTCTAGACCAAACCAGACTTTGATCCTTTAAGCAAACTTGTAGAACTCGTGTAGCTCTATCCATTGGGACAAATCCGAGCAAAAACCACCGAGTGAATGGTGAGTAAAACGTCGACGAAAATTGGGTTTCAGTCACTGCACTCATGAGCTTCACACATTGATTCAGTTGGGCAGAGCTTCACCCGCCGCCGCGTGTCCGGCCACCTATCGGCCGTACATCGACGGCAACCCCGCCAGTCAGCACCAACACGTCCACTTGAGCGCCACACACCTCCTAGACGCCTCAAACGCGCCACTCACCCATCCATAGCTCCACATTTCGCCCGCCGTCGTCCTCGACGAGCTCCGCCGCACTTCGGCGAGCTCTCCCGGCCGCGCCACCGCGTCCCGAGCCGAGCTGCTTCGCCCAGAGCTCCGTCGTGACATCCTCTACTCATTGTCCATCTCTTTTCCCCAGCTGAGCACTGGTTAGGCCACATTGTCAACTCCATCGCGAGCTCCACCTCACCTTGTGATCCTTGGAAAGTGGATCTAAGCTGAACCATAATTTATTGGTCATAAGGGAGAATTGCTGGTTGAGGTCACGGGTGAGACAGAGGAGCATCCCACACCAGAATTTCTGGCTAAGTGAGGAGAATTGTCAGTTGAGGGTTCTCTGTGAGAGGCGTCCTCCACACCAGAATTTCTGGTTAAGGAATGAGAATTGTCGGTTGAGGGTTCTATGTGGGAAGGAAATATGTTGTGATGTCTAGGAAATATATACTTGATCAATCGAGCACTTAGGACACCTGCAAGTAATATAATTTTGATCCCTCTTTATAGTATGGCATCCTATAACTCCTTTGAAGTTCAAATCAAATGAAAATTAAAACTGAACTCCCCTCTAGTTGAAGTGTGACGCTACATATTTCTTTGAAGTAATAATTGAGGGGTCTCATGTTTCAATTGCACTTTTTCACATTGGTATTTAAGTGAAAAACTCATGAAACAACACAAGCTCTTATATGCATTATCATTAATTTACCAAAACCCACAAAATAGGATTTGTTGCACTTACACTAGATCCCTAGAAAGGGAGGTTTCTAACATCTAGGTGCAGACAAATACTGACCACTTCCTATCTTAGCAGCATTCCTTTGTATTATATGGGTTTTTACTTGCTCAAGGATGGGGATCATAAGTCTATGGATAGTATAAGGGCTAAGTTCCTTTGACAAGGAGCTAAAGGTAAATTTAGATACCATATGGCCAAGTAGGAAATGGTAACTAGGCCCAAAGACCAAAAGGGCTTAGGGATTATCAATACAACCATTATGAATGAGTGTTTACTAGTCAAATCGATGATGATATTTGGTTTAAAATCCTTAAGGCCAAATACATGAGTGAGAATGGTTTCTTTGCTTCAAAAGTGATTAAAACCAAACACTTGTTCAGGTGGGGATCTATGTTGAAGGTAGGGACTGGCAAACATTATAAATTTTGGGATGACTTTTGGATGCATAATGTGCCAGTAAAGCTTTTATATGATGATCTATACAAGATGGCTAGGGAGCCTTCTTGTTTTGTAGCGGACTATTGGGAGGATGGAACATGGGTGGTGGACTTTGTGAGATGCTTCTATATTCAAGAATATGGGTGGTTAGGACTTCTTGAAAACTTGAATGATATGCCCTTACAGACGTTGTGATGTGGGCGAGATAATAAACGACATTTCTCCACTAAATCTCTTTACAGATTTATTATTGACTAGGGGTCTCTAGTAGAGTTGCTGGTTGTATCAGGAAAAGCAAGGTGCCACTAAAAATAAAGTTTTTCCTTTGGCAAGTATTCAACAATAAGGTGCAAGTAGGTGTTAACTTGATAAAGAAGGGTTGGAAAGGGAAGAAAACTTGTGTATGTGGAGGTCTAGAATCCATTGAGCATATGTCTTTTCATTGTAACATGGAGAATTTTGTTTGGGGCATCATCAAGGAACTATTCCAATTAAGTTGTGTTCCTTCTTCCTTGAGTGATCTTTCCATGATTGATAACCCGAATATTTGCTACCGTTTTATGGCTCTTAATAAAAACTAAGGTAAACTCTTTTTTTTTAAAAAAAAAAGGTACTGTGTTACACCCATTTCTTTTTTTTAACAGCGTTACACCCATTTCTATACTTACATGAAACCAGATGATTTTTTTAAATTTTTGAGGAGAATGAAACCAAATGGCTGCTTTTTTTAGGGGGAAAGCCAAATAGCTACTGGACTTGTCGAGTGTGGCAAATGTCTTGGCACGCTGGGCTTTTGGAAGGCCATCAATTGTTGCACTGGCTCTGGCACCCCGCGCCCACCAAACAACAGGGTGGATTGTGAGAGAGGGACAGGCAGGCGGCGAGCAAGGAATTTGAGCTGGGCACGCGGCGCGAAGGCCGAGGGCTCGTGCCCAACGGCCTTCTCACTCAGCCCATCTCGTGCCCACCTCCCCTCCCTTTTCTGACCCACGACCCCCACCCCTCTTCATCCCTCGACTACAAATGCGGCGCAACCGTGGGCGCAGCAGCAGCCGGCGAGTGTGTAGCAGGATGCTCTCGCTCTCGCCATCGCATCGCGCACAGTAGACACTCAAATCCGATTGCCGAGGGGGAGAAGGCGGAGACCCGTTGCAACGGCTAGTTGCGGCGGCCCGATGGACCCGTCGTCCCATGGCGGCGGCGCCGCCGATGGAAGTGCCGACGGCCATAGCCAAATGTGGGTGAGGGGGGCCCGACTCGTGTGCGTTGATCCGCGTCTTTGGGGGACTGGTCTCCGCTCGCGTTTTTGTTTGAGGGGGAGGAGGTTTTGGTTTGGGACCGATGCGCCGCCGTCGTCTGATGATGCGAGACCTCGCGCGGTCGTGCCGGCAAGCTGAGATCCGCGCCACCGACGGGGGATTCCGGCGGCTGTTGGATCGCGTCGGCGATCTAACAGTAGAGAAATCCTACAGAAGCAGCGATCTGGTGTACCGGTTTTGGCGGATTGGGATGATCCATCCGCCGGTCCTTGGTCCTGGGTTCTCGTCCCATGAATCCAAATCGGATTGGGATTCGATCTGCTGGTTGGGATGTCTTTTACGATGATGCGCGCTATGGGCTGCCGATTTGTTTGTATCCAAATCGGAGATTAGGCTGACGCGGCCGCTAAAGCTTGGATGGGGAGGATATTGGACTGGCTGGGGCTGGAATTGGCGTGCGTATGCTGTTCGTTGTAGTGCCTCACTGCTGGTGATAAAGTTTCTGTGTTGCTAGCCCTTAATTCTTTGTTTCACTGGATAATTGACCTTACATACCAAACTAAAATTAAAATCTTATTAAAATCTGTCTACTGCCTACAAGAGTAGCTTCATGACCTGTCTTAGGTTTACATGATTCAACTTGTACCCTGGCTCAATTGAGCCAAAGCTTGGATGGGGGAGGATATGGGTTCACAGGGGCTGGAATGGGGCGTGTGTATGCTGTTCATTCTAATGCCTGATTGGCAGGAATTAATTTAGTCTATAGCTTGTATGTGCTTCAGGGCCTTTGATTGTTAGTACATAACGAAGTACAATCAGATGAAAATCTGGGTACAGCCTACAAAAGTAGCTCATGAATCATGGCTTGTCTTCAGTGGGTGTGATTGAACTTATACCCTGCCTCAACTCTTTCCTGAACTGAATGCTTGTAAATTGACTTGCTATTCTGGTGCACTTTTTTTTTTTTGGCAATTTATTATACTTATAATGCTTGTAACGCTTTCCTGAACTCTTGTAATGCTTTCCGCAGTCTGTGGGATTGGACAGCAGAGCATTGTGAACCTAATGGTTCAAGTCATGGTACTTTCATTCACATCCATAATCTCCATCTATATCACAATCAATCTTTAAAGTACCTGTTTGGACTTGCTTTCTCATTATGTCCCTTTTTTTTTACAGCAGATGCTACCAAATTCGTGTGGGATTGCCTCAATCAAGATGATGATGAGCTGTTGGGATTGCTTGGAAATCAAACCCCATTGAGAGACTGCCGCAATTTCTTTGCTGACCTTGGTGGTACAAAGCTTTTTGTTCGGCCAATTATCATTCATTCCACTCTTGAATGCATAGCTTAAAGCGTCTGTTACTTTTGTAGATATCACATGCAAGGAGACCTTGGACCTGGAGGAATCTCGGGAATCAAAGCGGCGACGCACATTGGAGTACCCTTCAGAGTCTAGTCAGTCAGAAGTTGGGACTCATGGTACTGGTTCACCTTTCGTTACACCTGAGGTTGTTCAACAGCTCCCAGCTATGTTTCAAATCTAATCTTTGCAATTTGCATATCATAGTTATGCATGTTCTGTTTTTCCATGTTTCAGGTAGCAGAAATTTCATTGCTCTGCGCTGATAAACCACAGAGCTTAAATTGTGATATGCACAACACTTCAAATAATTTAGGTTTGTATTTTTCATTATATATGCTTAAACAGTGCCCCTACTTTTTGTTAATTGAAAAATTTACATCAGATACAATAAATTCCTTGTCAGATGAAGCACCCTACCACCAAGAAGATAATCTTTTGGAACATTGCTCTTATGAAACTCCTGTGTACCTCGAGCCTGATCAAACGTCTGTCCCTCTCTGGTTCCACTGAAACCACTTTATTTGGCTCATTCATATGTTAGCTGTGGTATATTCATCTCCTACTTGCTGTAGGCCTTGTAGCCAGGAGAGCATTGCATGTATAAATGATCAAGCTGGTATTTCAGGTCAGTGCAAATCACTTTTTCTATACCATTTGATAGTCAATTTTTCATTTAATTTTGCAACTCAGCTTCCAACATTTCCATTAATATTTGTTCTTAAGCTCACTAGATATCTGAGAGGAGCATTTTAGTTTCCTATTTTTCTTCAGTTGTGGTCTATTTGCAGTTGCCACAATGTACTATTATAACCAGCAACCATAATGTTTGAGTGCCTTCCTAGCACCAGGGTTTTGTATTGGGTCAACAACTTACCTATTATTTCTATATGCCTACAGGAACAACTGAGATTGCACCAATGACAGAAAGTTTCATAATGCAGGAAACTAGGAAGCTTTCTACACTCAAGGTCTCCAAAGGTATTTCATGTTGACAGTATATTATTACTTGGAACACACTTGAACTTCCAGTTTCATCAGTGCTAATCATGTGGCCTCTTTTGCCTTACTACTAGGACCAAGCTCATCACTAGTTAGGGTGAAGGAAAACTTAACTATCTCAGTAGCATATCCTTTTACTCTCATCAAACCATCTTGGGAGGAAGGTGATGTTACCTTACAGGATATAAATCAGCGAATCCGTGCTCCTCCTAAGAAGGCCCCGGAGATCCTTGGAACTTCAGCGTTCTCTGGCAAGCCAGTGATTGGCAAGACAAGAATCAGAACAGAAGGGGGGAAAGGAAGCATCACAATACTAAGAACAAAGGGCTGAGAACCGGAAAATACCTTTGATCCTTATTTATCTGCCAGTCTCTCCATTTATCAGAAGAGAAAGGGGAGAAGGCAGCTCCCTGGTGGTCAATTGTGCAGGCACATGAGGCTGCCATTGATTCACAGTTCAAGGAACAGAAGGCATAGAACCTGATTATGCCATGGATTCTTATTTATCTCCCATTCTCTTGATTGCTGTTGGCCCTTTGGTCCATGTGCAGGCCTCTGTAGCTTTCCAGCTGTTACTTTTTTCTTTCAGTTTTGTACCGTGGCTTTGTCTTGTGAATTACTGTACATGCAAAAGCAAAACTCCTTCAGATGTTCAGCATTCTTATGGTGTATTTATAACATGTGGTCGATGATATATACAAAAATCTGAAGTTAAAGGAATGAGTGTGTTAAATTCCATTTATTACTTCTTGAGAGGCTGTTCAATCCTTCCGTGTCCATAATGAGAAGTTTTCTTATATGACACTAGCAAACTCACTAATTCCTTCTATGAACCTTAAAATTTCAAAGTTAACTATTTGATGCTAGCTTTGAATTCCATGCCTTAGAGCAACTCCAAGAGGCTCTCTAAATCTTTTGTAAATGCTAGTAATAGAGATTTTAGTGAAAAACTACTCTCCAACAGCTTGTCTAAATGGTTATACAAATATAGCCATCTTCTATTCTGGATTATTCGTTAGCCAAAAATAGAAAATGAGAATAGCTCTCTAGAGTGCGCACGAGAGATAGAAAAGCTGTAGGAGAGTGAAGAAATATAGAAAACGATTTTTATGGAAATGGTTCTCAAAATGATGATTTAGAGAGGGAGATTTGCAAAGACTTTTGGAGATGGTCTTAGCTAACACTTCTGCTACTTCTGCCTATAGATGTCCAAATGGGCTAAAACTAAAAGGAGGCACGAGGCACGACCTACTAAGGCTTGGCCTGAGCACGGTCGGTAGTTGTCCGTAAATCCTATGGATGAAGGCACCATTAAAGAACATTGAAATCAATTTCAAACAAGTGTCATTGCTATTTGACAATGAAAGTGCCATAGAGCTCACCAACAAATTAGTTCAACACTCAAGAATAAAGCATAAAGATGTCCGCCATCATTTCATAAGAGATCATCAATAAAAAGAAGACATTTGCATTGAGAGTATAAGCACTGATGATCAACTTGCTGATATATTCACAAAGTCACTTGATGAGAAGAGGTTTTGCAAGCTAAGGAATGAATTGAACATACTTGACTACTGAAATATGTGTTGATGCACCCCAATTATATGACATGCCTCTCCTTCGAGCAAAAGGTACAATTGTTTGACATGTCACTCATTCTTTGCTAAGGACTTGTTTAGTGCATCTAGTCATTCCTAACATATCTTAGGCTCATTCATAAAAATCAAATGAATTTGATGCTTGTATGGTACCACTATTGCTTCCATGCTTGAAATGATCTAGTAGTAGCATATGACATGTTTGTGGGCTTGCAATCGTAGTGTTTGTTTCATCTGGAATATGAGCTATAAGTGTTTAATTCAACATGGTACAAGATAACCCTTATTTGATGTGTGAAAAAGCTTGTCCTTGGATCAAACTAAGATAAATATCTTAGACAAGTAATCTAGATTGAACTAATTTGGGAAAATAGTCTCACTTCACATGGTTTCACACTAACTTATCTAAAATTTGAGCTCACATTTTATGATCATTGATGACAAAGGCGGAGAGAATTTCCCAAAGATTTGCACAAGGGGGAGAAGTACAAAGATAGGGAGTAACATGATAAAGGAAGGGGATCAATTAAAATTTTGAAGCACACAAGTAGGGGGAGCAAGCTCATAAACATGTTTGTTGCATTTGAATGTGCATTTCATATGATTGTTTGTATTTGCATTATCTTTAGAAGCTTTCTCTCTGATACCTTGCTTGTATGGTATATGCTAGTTACAGGTTTGATTGTTGAAATAAAGAACTAGCATGTATAGGAAGTGTAACTAGACTTTTATGTTTTCACATGTGGTACTAGAGCCTTGTTTATAATGTTGATCTCATGAGGTGTTCTAGTTTTGTGAATGTCTAGTTATTAATGGTGCTAAGGATGATTTACATTGGCAACCGATTGGTATCACGCTTCAAAGGTCCATTATTTACACCTTAGCATCATTTGGTAGAAACTGACTCCTATATTTCCTATTCAAGCATATGTGCAAGATTTCAAATCCAAACTCTTAGCACATATGTAGGGGGAGCAATTGCTACCAAATTGGATTTATGAAACTTGTCCATAGCCTTTGCACATGGTAAAATGCTTGGGCCAGCATCATGAATGCAAGAAAATTTTATTGAAAATCTTTGTAAATGGGTTGTTATCAATTACCAAAAAGAGAGAGATTGAAAGCCTAGTTTTATTTTTGGATAATTGATAAAACTCAACTACTAACCTTCATGCTAAGTATGTGTAGATTAGATGAGGTTGGTCATGCCAAGTGATGGAGCAAGAGATGATCATGGTGATGATGGTGATGACCACAAGATGATCAAGTGCTCAACTAGAAAAGAAGAAAGAGAAAAACAAAACCCTTTGAAGCTCAAGGCAAATGTATTGCTTAGGGTTTTAGTTTTTGTGATCAAGACGCCATAGAGGGTGTGATCACATTTAGGATAGCATACTATAAAGAGGGGAATTCTTCGTCTAAGCGGTTATCAAGTGCCACTAGGTGTCATTATTCATGTGTATGCATTTAGAACCTAGTGTGCGAACTTAACCCTTGAAAATGTTTGTGAGAATATGCTAATACACGTGCACAAGGTGAAACACTTGGTGGTTAGTGTTGGCAATTCTTAACGCAAGCACCAGAGGTGGACACAAAGTCTAGTCCCTAGCAACGGTGCTAGAAATGCTTAATGACACTTCTTAGTAATACTAAGAGAGGACAGAGGTTAACTACTATCCTTGAAGCGTTGGGTCGGTAGTTCTTAGCTACACATAAGGTGAGGCTAGAGTTGGCTAGTCCACTAATTCCTAGCGGGGTTGTCAAACTCGACACTAGTAGGGCCAACACACATGATTGCAATCTACCTAGATGAATGGGATCTGCAAGCGCACAGAACTATCGTGTGTAGCACTTCGCCTGGTGAGTAACCAGGTGTTCATTTATAATTTCCCAAACGAAGGCTGGGGTGATGTGGTCGAGTTGGGCCAGAATGGATGATCAGAGTTAGGAATGGTAAATGGATGGGTAAAGGATAACCAAACTAATCTACCAACTAACCTAGATAAATAAGAGTGGTAGTAGATTTAGGGGACCTAGTAAAAGGATAGAACTAGTTATTAAAGTCAAGCAAAGAGGCGTACCCATCCTGAACTCACCGTATGGTTGATTAAGCATGAAGCACAACGAGCCTTACGTTTTAAGAACTAGACCGAATGTGGGATAATACGTAGGCAATCAGGGCTGTCACCACCTAGTGCTACCCCAACTATCCATGGGTGTAGCCGTATCTGAATGTAAGCCTATAGTCTAAGCACCACGCTTAATCTATACTCCTACTTGTTGATGCAAAACAGATCTGCAAACACAAAGAGCTAATACCCGATTCAAATGTTGAGGCGTGCCAGCCGATTTGACCTAACAATCGACAAAGGTGATAACTTGAATACTTTGGTCCTGACAACAACGATGCGCCCGGATGCCACGGCCAAGAGGTATTCACGCAGAACTCGAGAATTCGTCGAGTTTTGCTCGATGAATCCTTAAGAACTCGTAAACAAAAGAAAATATGCGAGTTAACGAAGTCGTCGAAAAAGTAGATGTAAAAGTAGATATAAAACTTGTGTATGATATTGATTGATTGTTTTTTTGCATTGCTACCAGGCCTATATTTATACTCTGTCCTAGAGAGTTACAACCGTATACGACTAGGATTTAATTCAAAACCAAACATAACTCTTACATAAGGTAACCTCTAACAAATATGGAAAATAACCACCTATCTATTCTGGCGATAGGCATATCACCGTTGCTTTCCTAGCAACTCCCACGTCTCCCTTCATCATCATCGGCATACTCCCCATATCCTTACCAACTCCCATATCTTTCTTCATCGGCATCGGCA
>Ga0182004_10005458_pt1 | contig 10354 bp, 19 predicted proteins | sample Sormic07211540_1_FD_120479 | JGI IMG/M metagenome (GOLD analysis project Ga0182004, IMG submission 120479) | Endophyte microbial communities from Sorghum bicolor roots, Mead, Nebraska, USA - 072115-40_1 MetaG | ecosystem: Host-associated > Plants > Roots > Unclassified | place: USA: Nebraska...
GAAGTAATTCTTGATTCTTAGATCAACTAGAGAACTCTCAGGAAACTTCCTCTCTTCCCACCAAAAATAATTATATAGTTATCCTTGGGCGATCTTGGATCTTAATTAGTACACTCACGTTCCATGTGGAAAATCGACACTCTGGAATACTCCCGGGTGAAGGCTACATCGGTATCCGTGCGCTTGCGGATTTTTCTGTTTGCGTTTAAAATACCCAACACCTGGCCCATCGGGCTTCACTCCGTCGAGGAGAGGAGGAAGAAAGAAGAAGAATGCAAGGGAGGGGAAGAAGAAGAAGAGGAAGATGAGAGGTGGCGGCAACAGGGAGAGCGGCTCGAGTTGCTGTTGGAGCAATACCGGCAGCAAGAGCTGCTGGAGCATCAGAGGCAGCAGCAGTAATGGAGTCAGCAGCTGGGAGAGCTGCTCGAACAGCCACCACGAAGCTCGCCCCAGCCAGCACTGCCGTCGCCGCAAAGGCCTGAGATCGGAGAGGAGGGACTGCCGGTCTATGGTCTGCCGACCCCTGCGTGGCTCCGTCCAGGAGGCCAGCCTCCATCCCAGCCGAACCTGGGCGGGTGGATGGCGTCGTGGCTATCGCGTGCGCGATGCGCACGCCGGTGGACCCTAAATCCGAGATCAAAGGGTCCCTCTATGGTATAGACAGGATCGCCCTAGGATTCCTCCGAGATCGGCGGCCGTGGGAGGAAACCAGCGCCGAGGGGGGGGACGACGCCGGCACTTCCGGCGGTGGCGACGCCAATGAGACCGGGACCTAGGGGTTGGTGGATGATGATGGGCGGTTTCCCTCTCTCGTTGACATATTCTTGCGCCACGGAGGCTCGCTTGAGACCATTCAGGAGCTCATCCGGGGCGTCAAGGCGCGCACGGAGGAAGAGATGGAGAACTGGGGCCTCGGTCGGATCCATCTTCGAGCCTCCACTGATCCATCGGAGGCCAACATCTTTATGGATGACCGGAAGGAAGCCGAGAAGTGGGAGCATCTCGAGGAGCTCTGGCTTTGGATGAAGCATGTGGTGGGCCTGATGTCGGACATTGTCAACAACGGGCTTGGCCGAGCTTTCTTTGTAAGTATTTTTCGGTCCTTAGCTATCTGGGTGTTTGGTCTTGTATTCTTATTGACCGGCTACTTGCCACAGGATCTGAAGGAGACCTCCCACCTAAAGTTGGGCTTTATCCATGCGACGAGAGGTGGCTAGGAACAGCTCCCTCTTCTCAAGGATTAGCTACTCGAGTCACAGGAGAAGCTCGTTCAGGCGTACAAGGATCTCCTAGCGGCTGTAGAGGAAAAGAAGGAGAGGGAGGCTGCCCTGGACGAGGCTCGGGAGGCCTCGGAGAAGGCGACAAAGGAAGCCACTCAACTGAAGGAGCGGACCGTGTCGGCCGAGGAAACTGCGTCCAAGGCCCGGGAAGAGGCTGCCTTTTACAAGGATGCGGCCACTGAGCTTGACAAAGAGAAGAGCCTTGTCAAGGTGGACCTTGCCTCTGCCCGAGAGGCCAATCGAGAGGTGAAGGAGGAGTGCGTGAAGAGTGAAATCGCTCGGAGCGCCGTAGAGGAAGCCGAGAAGAAGGCCCATGAGGATCTCGAGGCGGAGCGAGCTCGCTCTCGCAGGCTCTCTGACGACGTCAATCGTCTGAAGAGAGCACTGTTAGAGAAAGAGGGAGCTATCTCGCAAGCGGGCAAGATGATCGAGGACTTGCGGGCCGCCAACACCGACCTAGCTCGCTCTTACAGGGGGATCGAGAGGGCCAACACTGATTTGGTTGGTGAAAATACGGCTCTGGAGGAGAGGATTCGCGGTAAGCCTCTTTACACTTTCGTGTTTCTTTTTGCAGGGTATTTTTTGTGCTGCCTAATTTCCCCGTGTTGGTCTTTGTAGGGTTTAAGGATGATCTCCTGGCTACTCAGGCCAACGCCCGTTCTGCCCGAGCTCAGCTCGAGTGGGAGGTTGCTTTGAATGGTCAACTAAGGACAGCGATAAGCGACCTTTCAGCCTCTTGGGAGCTCGAGCCTATCGACGAGTCAAGGGAGGTGGCTCGAGGCGACGCGCTGGTCGACCAGCTGTGCTACTTAGGTGCTACGCTAAGGGATCAAGTGCGGGACGCCCTTCATACCGGGGTGAAGCGAGCGATGTCGGTCGTCTGCTCGGGCTTCTCTTACGACATGGAGATGGTGTCCCATGGTTTCGTTACCGACATATCCAAGACTGACGCTAAGAATAAGGAGAGGCTCCATGCCTTGATCGACGACGCAGAGGTCCCTGGAGAAAGGTTGGCAAGGCTGTTCGAGCCCGAGGTACTTCCTCATGAGACTAGCTCAAGTGCGGATGATGGTGGTGAGGGCGGAGACGTGGACTAAGGCCTGTGAGCCTATTCTGGGTACTCAGACCCATTGTAAAGTACTTGTCTTAAGTAAACGCTGTCACTTGAATGATTTTTAAGATTTGTGAATACATGCTTATTTTTATGCTCGAAATTCCTTTGTTTCCTTTTCTTCCTAATTTTGTATTCTTATTCGATCTCTTGTTAAGGCGTCTTCGATTACCTTAAGGGTGAGGAAGTGAGTAGAGATGCCGTAGCCCGGGAGCGTAGGGGCTCTCAGGCTCGACGTTTCTCGGCCCTTAAGGGGTTCGAGGTGCCTTTGCAACTTGATCTTGCGAAATTTTGTCTTAGGACTTAGAAAAGAAAAGCCATTCGGTTTTTAGGAATTTGGGGGGGTCCCCCCTGCTAGCCCCCGAGGGAGTATCGACTATGAGGGGTCATAGTTGGGACTCCCTTCTAACGTCGAGACTTGCTCAGTGGTATCGTGAACTACTTGAAAAGAAATATTCTCCTTTATTCATGTAGTCATTCATAGGATCTTAGTACAAAATATTCATGAGAACATAAAGCTTCGAAGCTCTAAGGGTAGAAGCGACGTAGCTGTTCGATGTTCCACGCGTTGGTGAAGACCGCTCCTTTTTCGTCCGCGATCTTGTACGTCCCTGGTTTCAGGACCTCGGCCACCACGTATGGGCCTTCCCAGGGTGGAGTCAGCTTGTGGCGTCCTTGGTTGCTTTGCCGTCATCGTAGGACGAGGTCGCCCACTTTCAGATCTCTTTTGCGCACGTGCTTGTCGAGATAGCGTCGGAGCTTCTGTTGGTACCTTGCGGAGTTGAGTAGAGCCATGTCTCGAGCTTCCTCAAGATGGTCGACCGCGTTCTCTCGGGTTTCCTTATTTGTCTGCTCGTTGTAGGCCTTGAGTCGTGGTGACCCATAGTCAAGGTCTGTTGGAAGCACAGCCTCGGAGCCGTAGACCATGAAGAACAGGGTGTATTTCGTGGCCCTGCTCGGCGTCATCCTTAAGCTCCATAGGATCGAGGAGAGCTCTTCGACCCACTTTCTGCCGAATTTCTTCAACCAGTTTTAGATTCTTGGTTTAAGTCCCTGCAAAATCATACCGTTGGCATGCTCGACCTGGCCATTAGTTCGAGGGCGTGCCACCGCAGACTAGTTCACACGGATGTGATGACGGTCACAGAAGTCCAAGAACTTTTTGCCGGTGAACTGGGTGCCGTTGTCGGTGATGATGACGTTGGGTATCCCAAACCGGTGGATGATGTCGGTGAAGAAAAGGACGGCTTGCTGGGAGCTCGATCCATTTGGAGAATTTGTCGATGGCCACCAGCAAATGGGTGTATCCTCCCGCAGCCTTCTGTAGAGGGCCCACGAGGTCGAGACCCCACACCGCGAATGACCACGTGATGGGGATCATCTGGAGAGCGTGAGAAGGGAGATGGGTTTGCTTGGCATAGAATTGACACCCATGGCATGAGCGTGCGAGCTCTATGGCGTCGGCTATGGCCATTGGCCAGTAGAAACCTTGTCGGAAGGCGTTCCCTACAAGGGTTCTTGGAGCAACATGGTGGCCGCAAGCCCCCGAGTGTAGATCCTCGAGGAGCTTTCGGCCTTCTTCTATGGTGATGCAGCGCTGCAAGATCCCAGTCGGGCTTCGTCGATATAGCTCCTTGTTTTCACCGTAGATTACGTACGATTTGGCTCGTTGAGCGATATGGTGGGCCTCAGATCGATCTTCCAGTAGCTCGCATCAGATCAGGCAATCAAGGAACAGCGTACGCTAGTCGAACGGTCGACCGGGACGCTGCTCCACCTCCATTACTTCTGCTGTCGTTAGCAGGGCTTCGATAGCATTGGTTGAATGGGGGGCGGTGGTTTCGATGTTAGCCCTCGAGCACAAGTTGACAGATGGCTCGTGCAGATATCTCGAGAATGCGTCGGGTGGGGATGTACCTCGAGTCAACGCGATCTTAGCGAGTTTGTCAGCTGCCTCGTTGTATCGTCGAGCGATGTGGACAAGCTTGAGGCCGTGGAATTTGTCCTTGAGACGGCGTACTTCCTTACAGTACACCTCCATTTTCGGGTCGTGGCAGCTTGAAGCTTTCATTACTTGATCGATGACGAGCTGAGAGTCGCCTCGAACGTCGAGGCATCGAACTCCTAGCTCGATGGCGATCTTTAGCCGGTTGACGAGGGCCTCGTATTCTACGATGTTGTTAGATGCGGTGAAGTGTATTCTAATGACATACCTCATGTGGACGCCAAGGGGTGAGACAAATAGGAGGCCTGCCCCAGCCCCCGTCTTCATGAGAGATCCGTCGAAGTACATTGTCCACAGCTCTGCTTGAACTTGAGCTGGGGGAAGCTGGGAGTCTGTCCACTCCATGATGAAGTCCACCAAAGCTTGAGACTTGATGGCCTTGCGGGGCGCATAAGTGAGGGTCTCACTCCTGAGCTCGACCGACCATTTGGTGATCCTCCCTGTGGCCTCTCGACTCTGGATGATCTCTCCCAAGGGGAAGGACGAGACCACCATGATAGGGTGACCGAGGAAGTAGTGTTACAGCTTGCGTCGGGTGAGAATCACTGCGTAGATTAATTTTTGGATTTGTGGGTACCGTACCTTGGTTTTCGTGAGCACCTCGCTAATGAAGTAGACCGGCCTCTGGACTGGCAGCGCATGTCCTTCCTCCGGCCTTTCGACCACCACAGCCGCACTGACCACCTGGGTTGTTGCAACGATGTACAGGAGCAGAGGTTCCGCGGGCTGAGGGGGAACTAAGACCGGGGCGGAGGTCAATGTTTTCTTCAGGCTATCGATAGCTTCCTCGGCTTCAGGGGTCTAGGAGAAACGTTCAGCCTTTTTCAAGAGCCGATATAGCGGCAACGCCTTTTCTCCTAACCTCGAGATGAAACGGCTTGGGCGCCGCTAAACACCCCGTGACTTTTTGCACTCCTTAGACGTCTCGAATCGGCCCCATTCTTGCAATGGCCGAGACTTTCTTAGGATTGGCCTCGATGCCGCGTTGGGAGACTATATAACCCAAGAGCATGCCTCGAGGTACGCCAAAGACGCACTTTTCGGGGTTGAGCTTGATTTTATTGGCGTGTAGACAACCGAAAGCAATCTCGAGGTCCTAGATCAGGTCGCCTCGTTTCTTCGATTTGACGATGATGTCGTCGACGTATGCTTCGACCGTCGACCCTATGTGTTTGCCAAACAGGTGGAGCATGCATCGCTGGTATGTTGCCCCAGCGTTTCGAAGCCCGAAGGGCGTGGTTACGTAACAATACATCCCAAAAGGCGTAATGAAAGATGGCGCGAGCTGGTCGGGTTCTTTCATTTTTATTTGATGATAACCAGAATACGCATCAAGGAACGAAAGGGTATCACATCCTGCGGTAGAATCAAGAATTTGATCGATATGTGGTAAAGGGAAAGGAACTTTTGAACAACTCGTGTAATCGACACACATCCTCATTTTTCCATTCTTTTTCTTAACCAGTATAGGATTTGCTAACCAGTCGAGATGGTGAACCTCCTTGATGAATCCGGCCGTCAAAAGCTTGTGGATCTCCTCACCAATGATCTTGCGTTTCTCCTCGTTGAAGCGACGCAGTCGTTGTTTCACTGGCTTGTACCCGGCTCGAATTTCCAAGGAGTGCTCGGCAACTTCCCTCGGTATGCCTAGCATGTCCGAGGGACTCCATGCAAACATGTCGGCATTTGCATGGAGAAAGTCGACGAGCACGGCTTCCTGTTTGGAGTCGAGGTCGGCGCTGATCGTCAGTGCCTTGCCGTCGGTGTCCTTGGGGTCGAGCGGGATCTTCTTCGTGCCTTTCGCTGGCTCGAAGCTGCCTACGTGATGCTTAGGCTCCGAAGCCTCTACAGTAAGGGCCTCGAGCTTCGAGGAGAGTTTGGTGGAGTTCTCGATGGCTTCTCCATACTAGACGCACTCGACGTCACACTCGTACTCATGCTCGTAGGAGGAGCTGACAGTGATGACCCCCTTGGGCCCAGGCATCGTTAGCTTCAAGTAGGTGTAGTTGGGGATAGCCATGAATTTGGCGTAGCCTAGATGTCCGATGATGGCATGGTACGTGCCGCGAAATCCCACCACTTCGAAGGTGAGTACCTCCTTCCTGAAGTTGGCCGTCACGCCAAAACAGACCGGTAGGTCGATTCGACCTACCGGCAATGCCTTCTTTCCTCGTACGACGCCATGGAAGCTGCCCGCGCTTGGTTGGAGCCGTGCTCTTTTGATGCCGAGGAGGTCAAGGGTCTCGAGGTAGATGATGTTCAGGCTGCTGCCGTCATCCATCAGTACCTTCGAGAGTCTTGTGTTGACGATGATGGGATCGACGACGAGCGGGTAAACGACGTCACGATCGGGATGGTCGTCACGATCGAACGTGATGGGGGTGCTCGACCAGTTGAGGTACTGGGGCACTGCCATCCTTGCTGCAAAGACCTCACGACGTTCCCTCTTGCGCTGCCTTGCAGTTAGCTGCGTCGAGGGTCCATCGTAAATCATGTAACAGTCGTGGACGGCTGGGAAACCCTCGTCTTCCTTATCATCCCCCTTGTCACCGCTCTTTTCTTTCTTTTGGTCGTCCTTAAGCCCCAGGCCGTCGAAGTATTTTTTTCAGCATGCGGCAGTCTTCAAGCTTGTGATTTGCTCCTCCCTTATGATAAGGGCAGGGCTCCTTCAGCATCTTGTCGAAGATGGCTCCCTCAGGTGACCCTTGAGGCTTTTTGCGCTCCACGGCGGCGACGAGGTCATCGTCGAGGGCCTCCCGTTTGAACAGTCGCGCTTTCTTCTTCTTCTTGCTCTTCTTAGGCCCTCGACTAGGGCCCTCATCGTCGTCGGCTGGCGCCTTGCCTTTGCTTCCTTCGTGGCTGAAGAAAGCACCGACCGCTTCCTCTCCCAAAGCATAGTTTGCCACCACGTCCATTAGTTCGTCGACGGTCTGAGGGCGATTTCGACCCAACTCTCGCACTAGGTCTCTGCAGGTTGTGCCTGAGACAAAGGCCAGGATGACGTTGTGATCGGGGATCTGCGGCAGCTCGGTGCGCTGCTTTGAGAAGCGTCGAGCATATTCTCGGAGAGTCTCTCCTGTTCTCTACTTGCACTTGCTGAGGTCCCATGAATTACCGAGTCGTATGTAGGTCCCTTTGAAGTTCCCCTCGAACACCCTGACCAAATCCGTCCAATCGTGGATCTGGTTGGCAGGGAGTTCCTCGAGCCATCTACGGGCGGTGTCGGAGTGAAAAAGCGGTAACTGTCGGATGATGGCACGATCGTCTCCTCGAGCGCCTCCCAACTGACATGCTAGTCGGAAGTCTGCTAGCCACAGCTTTGGCTTGGTTTTGCTGTTGTATTTAGCAATGCTGGTCGGGGGTCGAAACGGGTTGGGCAGCGGCATGCTGTGGATCACTCTGCTAAACACGTGAGCGCCTGGTGGTTCTGGGGCCATCCGGTCCTCGTCGCTGTCGTATCGTCCGCCGCGGTGGGCGCTATAGACACGTTCTTCTGCATCCCCATGTCGACGGCGACGATACTCGTTGATGTCGTGTTGCGCATCATGTCTCCGTTGATTATCGATGAGGTGGTCTTGGACAGGCGCTGTTTTCTTTCCTCGAGGGGGTGGTTGTTGATGGACCGACACCTCCCTCTCATTTTGGACCGGTTCGACGTGTTTCTCCGAGGCCACCCCTCGACGTCGAGAGGCCGAGCTCTCAGCTTGCGGTGCTGCCGCCACTTGCAGCAGAGTTTGCACCTCATCTCAAATGCGCCGTGCTTGGGAGTTTAAGGGTTCAGGCATGTTACGTAGTAGCATGGTTGCCGCCACGACGTTCTGGCTTGATCGAGGGAAACGGCTGACGGGCTGTTCTGGCTCCCCGTCTCCGACAATTTGCCTGTGTACTTCTCGAGCTCGTCCGCGCGCACCTCCGCCATGTCGGTATGGTTGGTTCTGCTTGAGGACCCGCTCGAGCTGGGTGAGGCTCTTGCAACTGCGCAAGTTGCGCGGCTTTGTCTTCCTGAGGTGGGGGGTCGACCTGACCATTGTTCCCAGGCGTCCTGGGGTCCTCCCTTGCTACAGGGGCTTGGCCGCCGGCGACGGCGTCTTGTGTTTCGTCTGTGGTTTCCACCTCCCTGTTGATATTGAAGCATTCCCTCGTAGGGTCGTAGCTGTCGGATTCAGAGTCGGGATCCGGCTCTACGGCGTAGAAACATCCGGGTCCTTCCGCCAGCCGCTGCCTGAGCGAGGTGATTGTGTACCGCCCGGGTCCTAGGCGTCGGAGGCCTCTCACCTGGGAGAAATCTGGCAGCTCAGATGCTTGCTGCTATGCTCCGACATCGTGCGGGAGGACCATTGGTCGTTCCACGTACGTCTGGGCGTTTGGGCATATCGTCCTGGCGAGCGACGCTGCGGCGTTGTCCAGACCGAACGGGTGCATTGTCCTAGGGGCGAACAACCCATGCGGTAGTAGTGTGGTCGAGGGCGAGAGCACGTGAGGCGCGCCATCGCCCAACGTCGTCGCGTGGCCCTCGTGACGTTGGGCCGCCGAATCCACGGCTTCGGCGCGCGGGGCTGTAGACTCCTGCACCACTGCTTGCCTGGCACGAGTCGATGATCGTGAAGCGGTAGAGGGGTGGTGGCGGTGCTATCCACGCCTCTTCTTAGGCGGGGAGGCATGGTGACGAGGCCGTCTTGGGGCCTTCGGTCGTGCGGGTGCAATGCGGATTCCTCCTGGTCCTTTGACCGAGAGCAGGACCATATCGTAGTCGAAACCGGTAGACATAAACTCGAGGCTCCCGAACCAAATCACCGTGGAGCGCGAGATCGGTGAAACGAGAGTGGCCATCCGGAAAGAGATGGGAAGTCGGTGAAAAAACACGCAGGACCCCTACCTGGCGTGCCAACTGTCAGTGTTTTACCCCTGGGGGGTCACACCAACGAGTAAAACTTCTGTGCGTGTTCCCTTTCCTAGATGGTGATGCAAGAAAGACACATAGAGTTATCCTGGTTCGGGCAAGAGAAGGCCCTACGTCCAGCGGGGGGAGGTTTATGTTATCTTGCACCTAAGTGCTTGTACAGGGGCGAATACAAGTCAGGATTGTGGAGGATTCTGAGTCCTAGACGGGGGTGATGTATGGTTGTTCCTCTATGTATGTCTCTCGTGTCCCACTTCCTTTCCTATGTCTCCCCTTTTATAGTTCCAAGGGGAGCCCTAGGTTACACGGCGTAGGTGATAGAGTAGGGGTCGATAGGGGCATGGTGCGCTGACCTACTCGAGGCTTCCGTACCGGCGTGGCCTCGAGCCGTCTTGTTGCTCAGTACTTTGGTGATGATTACGCGTGCTTCTGAATTCGGCTCCTGTACGCTGCCCTGGATTGACATAACCGTGGGCACGCCTGTACGTCATGGCAGCAGTCCTGTTCGGAGTGGTTGAGGTGCTGTCTTTCGCTGCCTGACTCTTCCTTAAGAAGGAACGCGTTCATTCGAGGGTCCGGCATTGCGTATGGCCTTGCTGATTGGGAAGCTGACTTTGGGCTCCTCCAGGGGCCGTGATATGACGTCCTGACTGTCTCACTATGCTCTACCATACTCTGGCTCATCTGGGGGACAAGGCTGCAAAAAAGGGGTGATTGGATGGGTTCTTGCTCCCTATCACGCTTCCCGTGACTATCGGGTTAGGTAAGGACGTGGCAGGCGCATTAAATGCCTTGATTCCCATACCCGCGTCAGGCGGCAGACAGCGTCCTTGCGCTCGAGGCCTGTTGATTCGTACGAGCCAGTTCTGTATTCGACGGTCGCCGTCTACTCGAGCCTCTGTCGATTCGCACGACCCTTTTTCCGTGTTTGAGGCTATGGTTTGCGGCACGCTTTGGTAGCCGTGTGTCAGAGCGGGGGCGTCGAGTCAAGGACCTCGATTTGCATATGGGTCCTCTTATGAACATTGGTTGGGGTACCCCTTATGGACACCCTCGAC
>Ga0182004_10005459_pt1 | contig 10352 bp, 5 predicted proteins | sample Sormic07211540_1_FD_120479 | JGI IMG/M metagenome (GOLD analysis project Ga0182004, IMG submission 120479) | Endophyte microbial communities from Sorghum bicolor roots, Mead, Nebraska, USA - 072115-40_1 MetaG | ecosystem: Host-associated > Plants > Roots > Unclassified | place: USA: Nebraska...
ATGGCCCTAATGCAGTCTCTAATGTTCTGGGGCACCTTTTTACTAAAAAGAATAGAAGATTTTTGCAGATTTGGAGTTTGCCTAGAGATATTACAGAAATTGTTTAAAACATTTTTAATTATATTGGCCTCATGGGGAGATGCTTGCCCACAAATGATAAGGTCATCAGGAAACATAAGAGAGTGGATAGGGGGGCAGTTGGGGCCTAAGGATATACCTGCTAGTTGATTGCTTTGAAGTTGTTGCTGAAGACTCTTGGACAGTTCATTGATGTCTACAACAAACAAATAGGATGAGAGAGGACATCACTGTCTGATGCCACAAGCTGGTTTGAAGAAATCAGTAGGCTGTCCATTGACTAGAACAGAGAATGTATTAGTAGAGATGCAAGAGTAAATAAGGGAAAAAAAGTGATCAGAGAGACCCAACCTTTTCAAAGCAGTGGCAATAAAGTTCCAATTGATGCGGTCAAAAGCCTTAGCTAGATCAATTTTAAGGATAAAAGCCCTATGGTTCCAATTGTTAAGATTAAAGGAGTGAATGATTTCTTGAGAAGCTATAATGTTTGTAGTGATATGTCTGTTATGAACAAAAGCAGTTTGACTAGCATGGATACTACCAGGAAGATGGGGCTTAAGCCTCTCTGCTAGGGATTTCGCAATAATCTTATAGGAGACATTACAAAGGCTTATAGGTCTAAAGTCTTGCGGAGTCATGGCTTGAGTTTTTTTAGGAATGAGAGCAATGAAGGTTCTATTTATATCAGAATGAAGCATAGCAGAAGAATAAAAATCAGTTACCAATTGTAGTACATCCTGTCGAATCCATAGCCAGGCTGCCTTGTAAAAAGCTGCATTGAAGCCGTCTGGGCCTGGCGACGCATTGCTGCGCATGTTCTTTAGGATGGTGTGTAACTCTTGAAGATTTGGAACTGAGTTGGTGTAATCCTCATAGTCCTGATCAAGTGTTCCTACAGAATCATTGTTAGATAGATGAATAGATAGTTGAGAGTTACCTTGGCCCTCATCTGTTGTATTGAAAAGGTTTGTGAAATAGGAATTGAGAGTGTTAGCTATTTGTTGGTGAGTTATTGAGAAGGTCCCATCAGGATTCTGTAAACTGCTGATTTTATTTTTCCTTGTTCTCTTGGTGATTGATTGATGGAAGTATGCAGTGTTACGGTCCCCTAAATTGGCCCAATTTTTCTTTGCTCTCTGCCTATGAAATTCTTCATTTTTGATTAGAAGTTGTTCATGTTGCATCGCTAGGTGATTCTGGACATCGAAGTCTTGAAGGTGGGGAGGCTTTGATTGTTGAGTTAGAATCTCATTTTCTACCGTCTCCAATTGATCACTGATTCTTGGTTTTGTTTTCCTCCACTTTCTGAGATCCGATGCCAAATATGTTGCCTTTTGGTTGAAAGATCTTGAGGCCGATCTATCCCAACTGCTCCGAGCAACTTCATTAAAATCCTGTTCCAAAAGCCAATAATTTTCAAAACGGAAAGGTTTAGCAGTTTTAGAAATGGAGGATTTTAGCATAGTGAGAATAGGAGCGTGGTCACTCTTAAGCATCGGGAGATGGAAGACTGTAGACGATGGAAAGGCGGAGCACCAGTTTGCATTGCCTAACGAACGATCCAAACGCTGGAAAGTTGGGATCGTATTGAAACGCTTGTTCGTCCACGTGTAAGTCGGACCGCTGTATCCCAAATCGATAAGCCCACACTGCTTAACATAATCACAGAAACGGTTAATACGGGTAAGGTTGGCCCGACAAGGGCCAACCTTTTCATTAGCGTTCATAATCTCATTAAGGTCCCCAGTACATATGACAGGCAGATTACTAGTAGCTACAACAAAGTCATGAACTTTAGCCCAGATAGCATGAGTACTACGGTGATGAGGATCGCCATATATACAGATCAAGGCAAACATCTGATTACTAGAGCTAATAGTGCATAAGGCATATATAGAGTGGTGGTCCTGATCAACTATGTTGAGACTGATGTCAGCACTTGCAAGTAACCAAAGGCCTCCAGATTGGCCTAGTGCTGGAACTACAAACGCATCAGTTAGATTGAAGTGATTTATAAGAGCAGAACGAGTAATAGTAGCATTTCTAGTTTCAGAAATAAAAGTTACCAACGCTTTAGTAGAGGTTAGAAGGCGCCCGAGATGCTGCATTTTAGAACTGCGGAGGTGGCCGCCTGCCCCCCTGCAGTTCCATGCGAGGATGCTCATTTGAAGTGTGGCGCCTTAGAGGCCGGCGCCTGAGCCTGTGTAGTAGAGCCACCAGCTTGAGCTTGAGGATGGGAGCTAGGCATGAGGCCATCTCCCATCCCCCTGAGAGGAACGAACTGAGTAGCAGACGCTTGACTGCGGAGACGAGCCGCTTCCTGAGCGACATCCTGGTAGCGTCCCTGCTCAACACACCGGATGAATTCATCACTTGCTCCCAGTCGGCGTAGAAGCGGGGGAGAAGTGATGACATGAGCAGGATCTAGAGGAGCTGCAGGCAAAAGGCCAGGAGAATGGCAATAAAGATCCGGCGAGGCTGCTCCTTGTACTCCTTGAACGTGACTTGACTGGCCGCCGTGAGGAGACCCCCCAGCAGAGGCGTTGCGAACTCCATTCCCGCCTGAACTCGGTTGGTCCCATCGGGAAGCACCACGACGGCGAGCTCGGTATGAGGATGTAGTGAAAGGAGATCTGCGGGATCTCTCCGAGTCGGATGCGGAGGCGTTAGAGGGAGCTCCAAGACCGGCTCCAGATCCGGCAAACCCTCCAGTCCCAGCTGCTGGCGGAGTCGAGGTAGAGCCAGCAGCCAGAGCCACAGTCGTCGGAGAAGGGAGACGCGGGGCAGGGGATCTGGGCTGATCTGCAACGGCTCCGGAATCCATCCTTCGACGTTGACCAACCCGGTCCTGCTCATCCGGATCGGCGCGGTCAGGAGAAGTCGAGCGTCGGCGACGGTCCCGAGCCGCACGCGTGGAAAGCTGTAGGGCTTCCATCGATGCAGCAAGATCCAAGTCAGTGGAGGACCCCTCGTTGATGGAGGAGTTTGTCTGGTGTGGGGGAGCAGAGGGACCAAGCTGGTGATTTTGGTTGAGGGTACAACTAGTATCATCCCATTTCCTCATCAAATTCTGATTACAAGTGACATCAAATGCAAATGTTATAGTACTATAAAAAGATTTCCAAATATTACACCATGAAAGAAGCTATTTCACTCCCTTTTAAAATCTTAAATACCCCTCCGGTTCACAACACTTGTTTTTTTTTTTTGAGTTGAGAGTTAAGCACAATAACTAATGAAGTAAATTTATTACTTTACTCCATGCAGTGGAAATTAGTTAATGATGCAATTAAGGAATGAACTGAAGATTGTAAAACATGTATTTTTTAGCAAGAGGGACTGATACACTCTGGAATTGGCTGCCAGGAGATTGCATCCCCTAATAGAAGGCAAAAAAAACATAGGATTCAGAGCAAACCAACCTATATCTTAAAGAGGATTGTGGCTGTGTAATGTGTCTGCATGATCCAATAAATAGCCTTTATACAAAACAAGCACCCAAAATGTCAAGATGGCCGAGCTGGTCTAAGGCGCCAGTTTCAGGTACTGGTCCGAAAGGGCATGGGTTCAAATCCCATTCTTGACATTAATTTTACTTTTTTGTGTCCTTGGCATTATATTTTTGGCTTCTATTTTTTTTGTCCCGCCGAGGGCAAAGGCTGGTTGGTCATTGTTTCCTAGAAGAGTATCCTGCATGCCTCATCCTTGACATTAATTTTGTTTGCCTCCTACTCTCTCTGTTTTTCAAGGGACTGTCTAGGCCTTGTTTAGTTTCCAAAATATTTTGTAAAATTTTTCATAGTTTCCATTACATTGAATCTTGCGGTACATGCATGGAGCACTAAATATAGATAAAAGAAATAACTAGTTATACAGTTTACATGTAATTTGCGAGACGAATCTTTTGAGCCTAGTTAGTCTATGATTGGACAATATTTATCAAATACAAACGAAAGTGCTACTATTCCTATTTTGCAAAAAATTTTGGAAGTAAACAAGGCCTTAGTTCTCAAATAATGAAAAAACTTTACAATCCAAATCTTTTTGTCATAAATTTTACGAATACAAACTTTACAGGTTGGTGTTTAGACGCATGCTAATTTTTTTGGTTTATAGCAAACAAATGTGAGAGCATGCACGTCACCCAAAAACATTTTACACAATTTTGGGCCTCCTACCTCCTAAAACCCAAAAGTTTACGGGGTATCTTTTTGGTAACTTTATAGGGTGTTGTTTAGTTCCCATATGCAAAAAAGTGACCCAAACCCAAAATATTTTTGCATTTTGGGTGTAACTAAACAGGGCCCAAGTGTCACATTTGGTTTATCCTAAATCAAACATTGCAATCTTTGACCAAACCATTTTTAAAGTCCTTATAGTTTAACAATATATGAATTATATAGTATGATAGTATTTCTTGTAAGAAATCTAAAAAATATAAATCTTATGACATGAAATTATATAACTTGTTTGAAATCAATGATCAAAGATACAATGTTTGACTTAGAACAAACTAAATATGGTACACAGAGAGAGAGATTTTAAAGTGTTTGGTATGGCTAAAAGATCGTTCTTTTTTTTTGCTAGGGACAATGTTACTTTTTGTTTGAATCTACTGTTCACGAGAAAACGGAACATCCTATTAAGGTCTTGTTTAGATGCGAAAAGATTTTGGATTTCGCTACTGTAGCACTTTCGTTTGTTTGTGGCAAATATTGTCCAATTATAGACTAACTAGGATCAAAAGATTCGTCTCGCAATTTACAGGTAAACTGTACAATTAATTTTTATTTTTATCTATATTTAATGCTTTATGCATGTGCCGAAAGATTCGATGTAACGGAAAATTTTGAAAACTTTTTAATTTTGGTCAACTAAACAAGGCCTAAAGTGATCGATACTGCTCCTTTGTCTCCTCCGCATGAGCTACTGGCCTACTGCCACAGCCAAAGCCATGCCAAATAGGTCTAAGAATAGATTGTAGAGCATCTACAACAGTTTTATATTTGTGATTTGCATTCTTTTAATTTGCCAAAAATCATAAAATAAGGTATCCAACGGTTTTGCATTTGGAGTTTGCATTTTGGGCAACTTGAAAAATGAGAGAGCAAACTTGGCATAATTGCTAAGCCGCGGACGACTTGGCAAAAGCCCGATCGCGCGTGTCTCCCGGCCCCTGATCCGGACTTTTCTTCGCATCATATATGCTCCATCGATCGCGACAGAAACCCTCCCGACCCTTCACATGTCGCCATCCATAGCCGATCGAAGTCGCGAGGGACTCCATCGCGAGCACTGGCCCTCCACGTGTCGCCGTCCGCTGCTGATCGCTATGGGGAGGAGCAAGGCAGGAAATGGCGGCGACCTGATTGGCAATAGAACTGGCAGTGCGGGTACCTAGATGCGCGAAGAAGTCGACCGCGCGGGAAGGAACCACAACCGCGTGCAGCGTGCTACACGGAAAAAAATTCGCATCCAGGTCCACTTTGAGTAAATGTCAAGTCAATTATGCAAAATCTTTGTAGATGACCTAAATTTTAGACTTTGCATTTTGTTTTGGGAGTTTGCAAACAACAACAAATGTCAAGTCAATTATGCAAAATCCTTAGAGATGCTCTTTGCACGGCCTGAGTATCCATAGAGGATATAAGCATCATTTCGTAATCGTAAGTAGGGTAGGACAAGGGCTAATCTTGGCAACCAATTGATAATTATGGAGTTTTGAATTTTCCTATTTCGTGGTAGTCTTGCAGGCGAATCAAATTGCATTCATTATTTCAAAATGAGTAAAAACAAACCGTAGGGTTCATACAGGTAGAAAAACTTAAATTGTGGCAGAGGTAAACAATCCTTTTTAATTGGTAGAGATGCTAGAGCAACTTTTTTGTGATAGCGCACCGGGAATTATATCTTCTTCTTAATCCAAACTAGTGTAACTGTCCCGGCTCGAGGAGATCGCATCACCAACCGTGTAACTCTAGGTTCCAAAGTTCCAAACTGCTGTGATATCGTGCAACTCCAACAATTTTGCAATTGAGTTAGATATTTTTATTTTTTGAAAAATACTCTAAAAATTACTCTCTAACAGTTTGACAATTAGTTTTGATAAATTTGGCAACTTGGCAAATGGAGGGTCAAAATGTATATATGCAAAAGTCCACGAGGCTTGACATTAGTATTTTTGCACGACGGAGAGACTCCTCCACCGCGCGTATCCTTCTCCCGCGCGCTTACTCCTTCTCCCGCGCACCGCCGTCGGAGTTCCCGCGCGGTTGTCCATGGTGTCGCCGTCGCCCACCATCCAGTGGCCGGTTGGATGAAATCGCCGGCGACTAGGGACTCTTCGCTGACGTGTTGGTGACGAGCAATATCACGCGGATGGCGGCGATGGAGAATAGCTGTGACCTAACGATGAAGAAAAAGAAAAACCGTACGAACTGACGGCGGCGCCTGAGGGGAAAAAGAATAGGCAACAAGTGGGTCCATATTTCTATTTTTTAGAAAAGAATTATGGGGAACAGTTGGAGATGGACTTTTTTTAGCTTTGCCATATTTATTTATGAGTTGGCAAACTCTATGTTTTGCCAAACAAAAAATGCAAAACCATTGGAGTTACTCATGTATCCTAAGTTTTATAATACTTATTAGCACAAATTCTCTATAAAATCCCATAAAATTAGTAGATCTCTTACATAGGACCCAAACCTATGCCGCCGCTATCATAATTATTGACATAAAATAATTTTAAATGGTTTGGTTGTGACAATATTGTTTAAAGCTATAAGGTGGAACGAAAATAATGTCAATGAGCCAACTTAAATTTACAAAGAAAGTCAACTAAACTAATTAAAATTGATACTAGTCTTGAATCTTTATAACGTATTACAATCATTTTTTTGCAAGCAATAATTTATATATAAATATAAATATTTGTAGAATCTGATAATTTCAGTCAAAAAGATAATCTCTAGTACTATCCTAATCCTAACGACCTTGGTTGAAACCGATGGTCAAGGTGAAAGGGGTGTCTTCACTGGTGGTGGTGGCAACGGGGAGGCGCAGTAAGGCGATCTTCTTTGGATGTAGGAAGCGTTGCACTATTAGCAAGGAGTTTACTATAATTTACTTGCTAAATTAATAGACCTAGCAAGTAAATAAAAGAAAAAGCAACTTTAAATTGTGTTCTTCTCCAACAATAAGCTCTAATAGCTTTTTAAAATTTTGCTTTCTAAAATTTAAAAATTAATAGTAGAGTCCACATCTATTTCTTGTTTTTTGGTTTAGGGATAGAGAGTTCTCTTCACTTTGCAAAACTTTTGAGTTGAGGAAGATATTTAATAACTTTTTATTTTTAAGTACCTCTTTTACAAACTGTTGGAGGAGACTTTTTTTTCTCTTTTTACTAAAAAATCAAGATAGGAAATTATTTTATCAAACTTCTGAAGATGCTCGTAAAATATTGTTTACCAAAGAATATCAGATGTATGATGATGTGGCCCAACGATGGTGGTTATGAATACACTGGGAAATGGAGGAAGGGAGAAGGACGATAATACAAGGAATAGAAGGATCCCATGACTTGCATAAATCATGTGTCACCTGTGTTGCCATATCGAATAAAGTATTGCCTCGTGGTGGGTTTGAACTCGACGAGACAACTTTAGAAGTTCAGTGAGCCTAACGTGCAAATTAGTAATTCAAGGACCTGAATAAGAACACAACGATAATTTAGGGAACGCCAATGTAACTTACTTTGTAGGATACATGTTTTGCCTTGTCATCTCCAACCGTTTGGCAAAATTTATTTTCTAAATTTTGTTGTTTGCCAACTCCCAAAATAATATAGAGAGAAAAAAGATCTCATCTCTTACAGTTTGGCAAATTTCATTTTTAAAAACCCCAAAACCCGCTCACAAAATGAAAGACCAATGTCAAGCACGGAGCTCACACGTATATTTGCGCCTAGATAAGGAGATATGCCAAGTTAGAAAATATGAGAAATTGGGATGCCAAATTGTTGGAGAGGATTTTTTCTTATTTTGTTAAAAAGTTATAAATATGAAGTCATTTGCCAAAATATTGGAGATGCTCCTACGTAACTAAAATATAATTGTTTAGGGTACATATTTTTGGTTTATTATGTAACTAGCAAATATGCTAGTGTGTTGCAACGAAAACAAATCGTCCTAAATATATGTAATAGTCGGAAATGAATCGTCCTCCCGTATGAGCATGATTCATAACTTTGAATCACATATGAGATATAGAGGGCGTGAGGGCATTTTGAAAAGTAAAAAAAGACAGACGGAAAAAATCACATGACTCTTTAATATTAAATATAGATACTAGTATAAATACAATATATATGACTATACAGATACAAATATAGATATAGTTATATTCTCATTATTTTTCAATTGTAAGTCGTTTGGCTTTTTTAGACACATAGTTTTTGCTACGTATCTAGACAGATGGACCTATAAAAGCTATAATAACTTACATTTTGAATGGATAGAGTAGATATTATAGACTAGTAGATGTGTCCACACTTTGTAATGGGATGTATAATTTGTTGTGCGGACACTTGGATGATTTGATTCAAACAATCGTCATATGTAATGGCGGATCCAAAGGGGGGGCTGGGTGGGCTCCACCCCCCTATAAGTATGATTTGTCCATTAGATTAGGGTTAATTAGCCTTAAATTTTTATTAATCTCTAGCTTTAACCCAATAAGTTTACTATTTAGCCCCCCTTGGCCTTCATCCTGGATCCGCCACTGTCATAAGTTTCAATATGTTCTGTAATTAAACATCATACTGTCACGACATGTCTTGGAATTGAGCATCGTATCTTCGTTGGAAGCATGGACCATAAGTCTAGTTCATATATATAACGTGGAGAGGTGTGATAGCACTGTGAGAAGTAAAAAAGACGAACATTTATCTCTGTAGGACCTGCTTGCTTAGTTTCTTTGGAGTTTTTAGACCTTTTGAGAAGCTATAAAAGCTCTCGGAAGCCAAAAGCCACAGTGAGTTTTTAGGCTTTTGGCTTATACGAGTTGTTAGGCTTTTGAAAAATGCAAAAGTTGTAGTCTAAAAATGACAAAAAGCTTGGACAAACATGACCTTAATATTTAGAAAAAATAAAGGTATAGATATTACTCCGCTTCAAATTGTAATTTTTCTTTATTTTTAAATATGTTGTTTTTCTATCATCTAGATATACATTATATCTAGATATATAATATAATATAGAAATCTAAAAATATTAAAATAACTTGTATAATTCAGAAAAAGAGAGCAGCTAGATGTAGACACATTCTTTGGATCCTAGGCACCGCCTAGGGCCTAGATGGATTTGGGCCGAATAAGCATGTTGAAGAATGGTGAGTTTGGAATGGAGGGAAGAAAGAGAGGAAAGGGAAAGGATAAGGCCGTGTTTAGTTTGTGGATGAAAAGATTTCGCGACACTGTAACACTTTTGTTTGTTTGTGGTAATTATTGTCCAATTATGGTCTAACTAAGCTTAAAAGATTCGTCTCGTAAATTTCGACCAAACTATGTAATTAGTTTTTATTTTTGTATATATTTAATACTCCATGCATGCGTCTAAAGATTCGATGTGACAAGGAATCTTGAAAAATTTTAGGATTTTGGATGGAAGTAAATAAGACCTAAGGCTGTGCTGATGCTAGGTGTTCCAAAAGGAAACGTGCCGTGTTCATTTTTTTTTAACGAACACGTGGCGTGTTCATTGGTTGGTAATAGCACATTAAGCATAATTTATTGGATGGATATATATGTTAAAAAAGTTTTTAACACGGTAATATAAATCAGTAAATGGAAAACTTAACCGGGCCTTGTTTAGTGGATTTTGCTACTATAGCACTTTCATTTTTATTTGACAAATGTTGTCTAATTATGAACTAACTAGGATCAAAAGATTCGTCTCGCGATTTACAGACAATCTGTGTAATTAGTTTTTATTTTCGTCTATATTTAATGTTTCATGCATGTGTCACAAGATTCGATATGACAGAGAATCTTGAAAACTTTTTGGATTTCGGAGTGAACTCAACCAGGCCCGGGTGTCCAATTGGTTCGTTCCTACTCTATACACACGGGTACACGGCTACACCGTCACTCATGTGGCCGAACGCAGCAACGCCGCGGCGCACCCGATCCTTAGGGTTAGGGTTTTAGAAAACCCCCCGCTGGGAGTGGACAGTCCCGCTCCCGCACGGATCCGACGGCCCGGCCCACCCGAAGCCGA
>Ga0182004_10005460_pt1 | contig 10352 bp, 7 predicted proteins | sample Sormic07211540_1_FD_120479 | JGI IMG/M metagenome (GOLD analysis project Ga0182004, IMG submission 120479) | Endophyte microbial communities from Sorghum bicolor roots, Mead, Nebraska, USA - 072115-40_1 MetaG | ecosystem: Host-associated > Plants > Roots > Unclassified | place: USA: Nebraska...
TATATATATATAAGGATAGAACACACAAATAGTAAGTCTTTATTTAGTTTTTTTGTTAAAAATTTACATCTTATCTCATTGAATGTTTGAACGCTTACATGGAATATTAAATATATATTAAAAAATAACTAATTACACAGATTATGATTACTTTGCGAGATGAATCTTTTAACCTTAATTAATACATGATTTGATAATAAAGTGCTATAGTAATACATGTGCTAATGAAAAATTAATTATGCTTAATAAATTCGTCTCATGAATTACCGACGGATTCTGTAATTTGTGTTTTTATTAGTATGTGAACCCCTTATGCAATACCCCTATATGACACCCGATATGACATCCAAAACTTTATACACTGGAACTAAAAAAGGCCACACTTAACCACCAAATCCAGAAGTTTGCCATGAAAACAATGTGAAGAAATATCTCTACGGAAGAGAATAAATAAGCAGGTATACGTGAGTTGCACAATATATGATCTATACTATTTGATACTAAACGTAATTTATCACCCGTAAACAATATTGAAAATGTCAGTGCTAGATTTGACCGAGAGCCTCGCCGACTAGTAAATTGTGCTCTGCGTGCGCTAGACCCGGATAGTAGGCAGTTTGACACAAGGTTTATAGTGGTTCATGTCCTCGAACAGGTCCCTACGTCCAGTGGTAAGCTTAGCTAATATTATTCTTACCCAAAAATCTTGTAATAAGGGTAACAAGCTATTTAAGAGAGGGAAGAGTTTCTAAAGTCTCTGGTGCGAGGTGTGTCGCTGAAAATGGTGTGGCGATGTGTTGTCTGTTCGAGTCACGCCAGGGGCTCCTCACTCTCTTTTATAGATCAAGGGGTCAGACGGAGAATACATCAGTTGCTTAAAAATAGAGGAAAGAGAAAATTACAAGGTGCCGAAAGGGTACACTGTCTTCCCGTCCATTTAGAACGTGCAGCCGACCGTGTTTGTATGGGGATGTCATGGTTGTGTCGTCCTGGCCTCTCCGTGCACTGGTGCCATGTCTCCTAGCCATCCCTATTTCTATGTCATCATAGCATTCAGGGATGTGTGGTTCGTGTCCCTGAAAGTGTAAAGAGTGGGGAGTTGGTGACATAGTAACCATTGTTACTATCGGTTGTAAAGGTATGGTCATCTGATCGCAACTGAGGTGAAAGCCGCTGTTTCAGGTGACACTCCTCCCCATGTCGCATAGCTGTTTATGTCCTACTCAGGTGAACATGCATCGAGGTGGGGGTTTGGGCGCTTATTCAGGTTGTGCCCGATGTGTGGGATGACGTCGAAGGGGTTGGGTGAGGTGGAAAGTTATCGGCGGGTGTTGCGTGCTCGAGGTGAGGGCAGTCCTTTAACCCTAAACTCATCTTCATCTCACTGTTAGATATAATTAAGCATCCTTAGTATAGATATCTAACACAAAGAACCATAGTCTTGTGCTATGAACAGTAAAAACATCATATAGATCTCACCACCATTTAGACTCCTTTACGATTTCTTTTGAATGTTGTTATGTCTCCTCCCTTTTTGGTTGGCTGATTTTCGATTGATGCTGATTTATTAGGGGAGAAAAACATATTCTATTATTTAAAAAGTAGTGCTGAAAAGCTTAAGTGAACATGGCCAACTGTTAATTCTTCTAATAAATCATAAAAGAATGTGAAGGCTACATATAATCTATTATATGGGCCCTATGGATCTGCATGCAACTATCGAGAGTTACCTCGTGCAACTAGTCATGTAGTCTACTAACTAGTACAGGATCATAGGTGAACCGATGTGGATACATAGGATTCACAACACATACATGAGATGCAGGAGCTGATGATAGCAATGGATATGGCCAAGCTTTTCAAAGTAGGAAGATTTTGTAAAGAAAGTTAGAGGCGGGGATTGCCTTGGTGAAATATCTAATGGCTAGAGGGAGGTGAATAGTCTATAAAAATTTTTATAATAACACATAAGTCTAGTGGTTAGACAACTAAAAGCGAAAAGCAAGTTTTACGCAACTAAAAGTGCAAGCCACCTATCCACAATGCTAGTTGTCTATGACCTTTATGTCACACAGGGGTTAAGTCACTACTCCCTAAGTTAGTGAGCTCTCAAAGACTAACTAAAGAGTCTCATTAACCAAACTAACAGGATACAAGCTAGCTCTCAAAACTAAGTACAGTAAAGAGCTTTTAGTTACACTAGGAAAGTAAATAAAAGAGAGTGAGATATTTATACCACGGTGGCAAGTGACAATCAATCAATATTAATGAAATCCTAGAGACAGTGATGACACAATGATTTTCTCTGAGGTTCACTTACTTGCTAGCAAGCTAGTCCATGTTATGGTGATTCATCCACTTGGAGGTTCATGCGCTAATAGACATGACATGCCTAACCCACAACCAGGTGCCACACCACCAACACAAAATGGGGATCCACAAGCCATAAGCAATCCACTAGAGATGTATGTCTTTCGTGATCTCTCATGGTAAAGGCTCAAGAACTCCTCACAAATCCACTAATCAGTGTCAGAGACAAGCACCACCCTCCGCTCAATGATCCTCACTGCTGAAGGGTCGAGATGGTAGACTAGAGGAGGGTGAATAGTTCTTTGTAAAACTTATCGCACCAGCTAACCGAAACAAATGTGGAATTAAAACTATTGGTCTAGCCAAGACTACACCCCTCTATCTAAGTTCTCTAGCACCTTATAAAAGATCCAAAATTAGTAAACAAGGTGCCACCTTAGCAAGAGCTCACCTAACCAGTTCTAGGAGCAAGGTTACATAAACCTATGCCACTAGTACTTTACAAACTAGAGGAGCCCTACACAACTAGTAAGCAAAAGCACAAAGCTCCTAAGCTCACTAGCAAGCTCAATCTAATGCCAAATTAGAGCGCAACTTACTTAGCTACAGAAACTAAGCGATGTGACTAACAAAGTTATATAAACCAAATTAACCACGCAAGGGAACTACTTCTAGATACACAAGTAAGAAGGTAACTAGTAAGCTACACAAGCTAAACTAGTTCCAAGAGCAACTACACAAGCCCTATAAATAAAGAATGTAAATGCAATCTAGTGTTGGGGACTTGCAAACCAATAGGAAGAATAATGTTGGCATGATGATTTTCTCCTGAGGTTTATTTGATTACCACCAAGCTACATCCCTGTTGAGACAAGCTCCAAGGTTGCCGCCGGTCCTCTTGCTAGTGGTGACCTACAAGTCACACACTCTCATGTGGCGTGCTTACCACAAGCTCTAGCACTTGACCTGGTCGAACCACTTTCGCCCTTCACGTCTCACTCTACTAGAGTTGCTCTTCATGATCCCCACGGGGTGAGCATCGTACCTCTCACAATCTCTTCTCTAAAGCATTGCACAATCTCCTTACGTGCTTCGATAGAGTCACAAGCCACCACGTCATCTAGGAGGTGACAACCTCCAAGAGTAACAAGCACCACCAGCTTGCAACACGATCACCTAGTGCCACTTGATGCAATCTCGTAATGCAACCGCACTAGAATTGCTCACTCACACAATCGGATGATCACTATCAAGCATATGTGAGTTAGAGGTCATCCAAGCACACCTACACAAGACACCAAGGCGTGAGGGTGCTAAGCAACCAGCCCAAGGTCGGCCACCACTTCTATTTATAGCCCCAAGGGCTAAACGTCGTTGCCCCTTCACTGGGCAAAAGTCGGGGGCGTTGGACGCTTCGACGCTAAGGCGTCAGACATGCCACCCCAGCGTCGAACGCTCACCGAGCATCCACATGTCACTTGCCAAACTTAACCATTGTCGCAAACGGCTAACTCACATGTGCGCCTGACACATTCACACCGAACGCTCTAACAAACCACATCGGACGCTGAGCCTCAGCACCAGACACTACTTAGAGGGCTACGTGTCCGATGGGTGAACATTGGATGTCCCTCAGCGTCCGACATGTACACCTTGTGAAACCCTGAGAAACGCCACATGTGTCAGATGCTCCGACGCGTCAGACGTGCCGACGACCCACGGTGACATGCGCAGTCTAGCAACACTGTGTCGGATGCAGGTTTAGCGTTTGATGTTGCTGACCTCAACATCTAATGAGTATTTCTTAGTAAGAAACACTCTCATGACTTCTCCAAAGCTTTCCTCTAGTGCAATGGAACATAGGCATTCTATTTCCACAAAAACATCGAATCCCTCTCTACCCCTCAAACCCCTCTCTACCCCTCTCCTTTGCAAATGTGCTAACACCACCATGTGTACACCACCATATGCAAGTGTGTTATCATTTTCATAAACATTTTCTTAAAGGAGTTAGCCTCTCAACTTGCCACGCCACTCGATCCTAACACGTATGCAAAGTTAGATCACTCAAGTGGCATTAGATGACCGATATGCAAACAAGTTTGACTCTTTTGATAGTACAACCATCTATCTTAAATCTAGTCATAAACTTCTCTACACACCTACAACAGGTGAAATGGAAATGCCCTAGGTGATACCTTTGCCTTACACTTTCCATTCCATCTCCTCCAGTGTTGATGCAACACATGCACCAACCAATCATCAAATGATATGATCCATTTCATATTATCGCGTGACCATATTGGTTCATCAATCTTGATCTCACTTACTCTTCACCATTGCCTTGGTCCATGGCACCAAGTCTTGCTCAAGCTTCACCGTCACACGTGATCCCTCGCTTCAAAGCCTCTGACTTGCCATTCACACTTACAATTAGTCCATCGAGCCAAGCCTCATATTGATCTTCTCCACCTTGGTCACATGACTCTATGTCATGTCTCATATGCAATGAGCTCCTACATCATCATATGATCACATGTGGAATAATCTCCTGTGTATCTCACATAAACACTATTAACCTAAGTTGTCACTTAATTACCAAAACCAAACAAGGACCTTTAAACTGCACCAAGCCATCTATGTGTTGGCAAATACCAAGAGTAACAAGCGAACCCCACAGTGAAACACAATCATCAAGTGCCACTAGATGAAATTACTCGAGTAATGCACTTGGACTCACTCCTAATCTCACAAAGATGATGAATCAATGATGTAGATAAGTGGGAGGTGCTTTTGCTTTGCTCACTAGGTTGTGATATCAATGAAAATGGCCAAGAGAGTGAGCACAAGCCATCCATGGGGCTTAAATAGAAGTCCCCATGAAATAGAGCCCTAGGGTCACATAAGTGACCATCATACTGTGGATGTCGTGGCGTCAGACTGTCTGACACATGGCTCTGATGCCTTGCTTAGACATTGTCAAGCCACCACACATCCTTTTTTCAAATGGTTTTGACCATTGTCACCAATGGTCACAAAGTCACACTCAAAATTCCACCATCAGACGCACCATCAGACTCACCGAAGGCTAGGGTCTGATGCTCTCCATTTTTACACAGAGAGGGCCAAAGATGATTAAAACCATGGAACCCTAGGAAGCCAGTGTTAGCACCTCGCTCACTCACATGTGCACCACTAAAATGAATAGTGCGCATGATCGGTCTAATGTCCCCATGAGACTTGGTTTGATGCTCCCTCACGCGCACTTCTCAAGTAGAGTTAGTCGTCAGACTCTAGCTAGCTAAAAGCCCTATTTTGGTTTTAGATAATTGATGAAACCTAGGGACTAATCATTATGCTAAGTGTATAGACATGAAATGATAAGTCCCATGCCAAGTGGTGGATCCTAGAGGATCATGGTGATGGTGGTAGTGACCACAAGGTGATCAAGTGCTCAATTTGGAAGAAAAGAAAAATAAAAACAAAAAGAAAATCCTATGAAGATCAAGGTAAAGGTATAAATAGGATTTTTTTTAATTTTGGTGATCAAGACACCATAGAGGTTGTGATCATACTTAGGATAGATAATCGTACTATAAAGAAGGGAATTCTTTGGTTAAGCAGTTTATCGAGTGCCACTAGGTGACATTGTTCATGTGCATATATTTAGAACCTAGTGAGCTAACTTAACTCCTTTGAATAAAATGGTTGTGAAAATGCTAACACACATGCACACGATGATTTACACATGGTGGTGTTGGCACATTTACAAAGGAGGTGGAGTTTTAGGGATAAAGAGGGGTTAGGTCTCTCTCTCTATCCTATCGAGTTTGTGAGACAGGAGTCAATGATTTTTTAGAAGTGTCATGCACTGAAATAGTGCATCGGACGCAGGGGCTGCGTCCGGTCAATTTTGACCGGCGAGCTTTCTTAGAGTTTAGCACTGGACGTAGGGAGCTACGCATTCGGTCACTTTCTTGAGAGCATCGAATGATGCTGACTGGACGTTGGGTGGATGTTGACGGTAGATAAGTGTTATTTTTAACCATCAACATAGCATGAGAAATGACCTAAACATAATTACCATCTAGATATAGGGGTTACACTAAGAGAATTTTATGAGTTTTGGTGAATGCCTATTTTATAGGGGGTTATCAAGAAATGACCAAGGAGACCCACATGTCGTACTTACATAGAGAGAAAAGGGCCACATTGTGGCAGAACCACCTGTTGACTCTTCTTAACGCAATTACTATAAACAGACTTTTAAACCTATCCCTAGCAACGATGTCAAAATTTCTTTGCATCACTTAAGCCAGGTTGTCATCCCCAGCATGATGTAGAAGTGCTAGTATTAAATTTATATGCTTTTATAGGAATAAAAAATAAATAAAAGATCCACAAGTGCACAAATAATACCGATGTAGCATTTTAACCGGGAGTAATCCACGTATCGTTATTATATTTTTACCACTAGGAAGGGACTTGCACTGGATAATGAGCAATGAGCATTGTATGTAATCATAGAGATCTTAACCATGTCTTTATCTATCTCTCATGCAGGGTAAGTGTCACATAAGATAAATATATGAATAAGAATAATAAGTGATAGAAGATAAATAAGAATTCATAGCCATATGATAAATATGATAATCATCTCAATTAGATTATTCTATGTCTATAGCACTTGCATGGACTAGGACGATCTATAAGAATAAATTCTAAGTATTCTAACTATAATGTCAAAGCATACATGATTAGTGCAAGTACACCTAGCATCATCGTAAGAAAAGGTTATATCTATGCATAGTGATATTAGCAAGAAAGATCATGACCATAACAATCACTTCCCTGTAATAATGGTGCTCTACAAGCCTTATAATCGGGAGGAGGAATACAAAGAACTCAATATGACTGTCACTCCCGCGATCTACCTCGAGCTCCGGACTATAAGGGGTAATCGCATATAAATACGGTCTAGGCACCTCGCCTACACAATATCTACCACTTACCCATCGGCCTAATGAGTAAGCGCTATACGATCCTATGCATACACATAATTCTAATCTAATTATGCTAAGCATATAATCAAAATAGACTAATAACAATATAATTGAGAACATAAGCAAATAGAATAAAGTCAATTCCGATATAATCAAATAGATCAAAGTCATATTCATAGTAGCAAGAACTAACATGAATATCATAAAGAAGAATAAGAGTTTACCAAGAACGAAGATAGATCTAGACTCTAATATTAACTTGACTCCTCTAGATCTATTCCTATGTAGCTATGCTATAGAACTATAGAGATCTAATTGTGATGGTGGTTAAGAACTCTAAAGAGACAGATCCATTCGAGGAACCCCTCTTTGTCTAATTCTTCTTCTCTTGATTTTCTTAGAGAATAATGAACTCCTCTCCAGGAGGGTTCAAGGTTGTATTTATAACCCCCTAGGAAGCACCACAGCCCTTGGATCAAACTGACTTAAATGTACGCTCAAGATTACTCCTCAAAGGCGGTGGAGTCAGGATCCGTGAGGTGGCTCCTAATTGGTGGAGTGGTCGGAGAACGCCATCACCTTTGATCGACGAGATCACCCAGATCGGATCCCAAATCCTAGGAGTTATCCACTCATCATCGACCCCATCATCACCGAGACCCGCCTCTCCAAGGTGCTAATGGACGGAGGCAGTGGCCTCAACATTCTCTACGCTGAGACCCTGGCCCTTATGGGTATCAGCAAGTCTCGGCTAAGGAATGACACATCACCATTCCATGGAGTGGTGCCTAGGCACCGAGCCCATCCCCTCGGGCAGATCGATCTGCCCGTTTGCTTCGGGACCCCGACAACTTCAGGTGGGAGGTCCTCACTTTCCACGTGGTAGGGTTCCCATGGACCTACCACGCGATTCTAGGGAAACCGTGGTACGCCAAGTTCATGGCCGTCCCCAACTACACCTACCTCAAGCTCAAGATGTTGGGACCAAACGACATCATCACTGTCAGCACGACAAGCCAGCACGCATATCAATGTGACATCCAATGCATTGAGCAGGCCGAGGCTCTGATCGAGTCAGTGTCCATCATCACCAGCCTCGGCGACATCGACCAGGACGTCCCTGACCCCAAGCGTCACGCCGGGAGTTTCGAGCTAGCGGAGAAGACCAAGCTCATCTTCCTCGACCCCAAGGCCACCGAAGGCAGGGCGTTGAGGATCAGCTCGAGCCTCGACCCCAAATAGGAAGCGATGCTCGTCGACTTTCTCTGCGTGAACGCCAACGTGTTTGCATGGAGTCCCTCAGACATGCCAGGCATACCGAGGGAGGTCGCCGAGCACTCTTTGGACATTTGAGCCGGCTCCAAACCCGTGAAGCAGCACCTATGCCGATTCGATGAAGAAAAGCGTCGGGCCATCAGGGAGGAGATCCACAAGCTGCTGGCGGCCGGATTCATCAAGGAGGTATTCCATCCTAAGTGGTTAGCCAACCCTGTACTAGTTAAAAAAAATGGGAAATGGAGGATGCATGTAGATTATACTAGTCTAAATAAAGCATGTCCTAAGAATCCTTTTCCATTATCTCGTATCGACCAAATAGTTAACTCTACTGCGGGATGTGAGACTTTGTCCTTTCTTGATGCGTACTCCGGGTCCACCAAATCAAGATGAAAGAGTCCGACCAGCTCTCGACCTCTTTCATCACCTCTTTCGGAATGTTTTGCTACATCACCATGCCGTTCGGACTTAAGAACGCAGGAGCTACATACTAGCGATGTATGCTCGAGGTCTTCGGGGACCTCATAGGAAGAACGGTAGAGGCGTACATAGATGAGATCGTAGTCAAGTCTAGGAAGGCAAGTGGCCTTGTGGCCGACTTGGATGAAACATTCTGATGCCTTAGAGCCAAAGGAATCAGGCTGAACCCCGAGAAATGCGTTTTCGGGGTTTCCCAAGGCATGCTCCTCGGGTTCATAGTCTCTGAGCGGGGCATCGAGGCCAACCCTAAGAAGGTCTCGGCCATCGCCAACATGGGCCCAATCTGCAACCTCAAGGGGGTGCAGAGGGTCATGGGATGCCTTGCGTCCCTTAGCCGATTCATCTCTCGCCTCGGGGAGAAAGGGCTACCTCTGTATAGGTTGCTTAGAAAATCTGAGCACTTTTCCTGGACCCCCGAGGCTCAGGAAGCGCTTGATAAGCTCATGGCTTTGCTCAACAACCCCCTTGTCTTGGTGCCCCCCGCCGAGGGGGAGCCGCTACTCCTTTATGTTGCAGCCACTGACCAAGTAGCCAGCGCAGCTATCATGGTCGAAAGGAAGGAAGAAGAGCATGCCCTACCGGTCTAGAGGCCAGTGTACTTCGTCAGTGAAATACTCACTGACACTAAGACCCGATACCCCCAAATCTAGAAACTACTCTATGCAGTAGTCTTAGCCTGACACAAACTCCGCCATTATTTTGAGTCTCATCCCGTTTCGGTGGTCTCATATTTCCCTCTAGGAGAGGTGATCCAGAACCGAGAGGCCAATGACAGAATTGCTAAATGGGCTATAGAACTCATAGGTGTTGGGATCACCTATGAGCCCCGGAAGGCCATAAAATCTCAAGTTTTGGCCGATTTCGTGGCTGAGTGGACGGGAACTCAGCTCCCCCCACCTCAGATCCAGTCTAAGTGTTGTACCTTGTACTTCGATCGGTCTCTAAAGAAGACCGGGGCCGGCGCAGGCCTCGTCTTCATCTCACCCCTCAGTGTAAGGATGCGCTACGCAATCCGATTTCCCTACCTCGAACAACATGGGGGAGTACGAGACCCTTGTTAATAGCCTCCACATCGCGATCAAACTTGGGATCAAGTGGCTCGATGTCTGAGGCGACTCGAGGCTCATCATTGACCAAGTCATGAAGGAGTCAACCTACCACGATCCCAAGATGGACGCTTACTGCAAGGCGGTCCGACGCTTGGAAGAGAGGTTTGATGGCCTCGAACTCAACCATGTGTTGCGAAAATATAATGAAGCCGCTAACGCACTAGCAAAGATGGCA